>Ga0115000_10000093_pt1 | contig 75838 bp, 62 predicted proteins | sample ArcticOcean_MG_C_6_FD_89690 | JGI IMG/M metagenome (GOLD analysis project Ga0115000, IMG submission 89690) | Marine microbial communities from western Arctic Ocean - ArcticOcean_MG_CB8_128 | ecosystem: Environmental > Aquatic > Marine > Oceanic | place: Arctic Ocean: Canada Basin | collected... | reverse complement strand
CGCGCCTTGGGGTGTTTTGTTGCCGCGCGGCTCAGATTTTGCGCGTTGACATCGCAGAGCGCCACGACGTTTTCGGTCTTTGCCGTGTTTGCCAGATTGCTTCCGCCACGGCCCCCGCAGCCGATGATCGCAAGGTTCAGTTTGGCGTTGGGCGACTTGGCGCTGACAATGGCAGGAAACCCCATGGCGGTTGCGGCCAAGCCGGTGGACTGGATGAACCGGCGACGGGATTGCTGGTGGGTGGGAAGTGAGTTCATAGCGGCGCAACGGTTACCCGCCTGACAGAAACCGGCGAGAATAAAATCAAACTCTTACCATTGGTTTGGTTGCCAAACCTAAAAAACGAACCGCTTCCATCCGGTTTCAGCTTTCCAAGCCCGGTTCAGTGTGACACAAGGGGTGAGGCCAATTGATTCAAAAATGAAAGAGAGATTCATGAAACGCCGAACTTTTATCGCCGCTGCTGCTGCTGGCCCGGTCATCCTCCCGCGCACTGTTTTTGGTGCCAACAACAAGCTTAACATAGCCTTCATAGGCATGGGCGGCCAGATCCAGGGGCACGTCAAAAATGCACTGCAACTTGGACACAACGTCGTGGCGTTTTGTGACGTCGATCCCAACCAGATCGCAGGTTCCCAAAACCGCCACAAAGCCAAGGCCGGGAACGTCAAGGCCTATGCCGACTACCGCGAACTACTCGAAAAGGAAGCATCGCTCGATGCCGTGGTGGTCGCCACGCCGGATCACTGGCACGCGCCGATCTGCACCGCGGCGATGAAGGCCGGCCGGCACGTATACTGCGAAAAGCCGCTGACCCACACGATCGCTGAGTCGCGTGCGTTACGGGAACTGTCCCGCTCATCAAAGGTCGTCACTCAAACAGGCAACCAGGGCAGCGCCTCATCTAATCTTCGCCGGAGCATCGAGTTGATTCAATCCGGGTTGCTTGGGCAGATTTCCAACGTGCACGTCTGGCACCCGGCCCACGGATGGCCCAACGGCGGCATGCGCCCGCCCGGCGAGGATCCGGTGCCGCCGGGAATGAACTGGGATTTCTGGTGTGGCCCGTCGCCGACCCGCTCCTACAAGGCCAGCATCTATCATCCGGCAAAGTGGCGTGGCTGGTACGACTTCGGCAATGGCTCCATCGGCGACTTTTGCTGCCACTCATTCAACATGCCGGTACGCGCACTCAATCTCGGCTACCCGTCCCGGGTCGAGATCAGCAACGTGCAAAAAGCCGGGCTCGAGACTTACGCCAAGGCCGTGACGCACACCTTTCATTTTGCCGCAGAGGGCCAACGCGCCGCGGTGAACCTGATTTACTATACTGGCGGCGTCGAAATGCCTCCCAAACACATCACAGACCAACTGGTTGGCACGTTCGGAAACATCCCCCGGGTCGGTGCCGTGGTTGAAGCAGAGCACGGTCTGCTCTCCGCCGGGCTCTGGAATTCACAGTGCTATTTAAAAATGAAAGGAGACAAAAAATTCACCGGACATGCCAACCATTCCGAGGCGAAAAAAGTGCCGCAACGTCTTCCTCGCGTGCGGGGGCATTTTCAGGAATGGACCGATGCGATCACCGAAAACGGAAAAACCTTTGCGCCATTTGAGCTTGGCGGACATCTCACCGAGATCGGTTTATCCGGAATCGTTGCCCTCAAGCTGCAGCGAAATCTCGAATGGGACGGCCAAGCGATGAAGGCCAAGGGCGTTCCCGAAGCCGGCGCTCTCGTTAGAAAGCAATACCGAACCAAGTGGCTTTAAGCGTGGCTTCGCTGGTTGAACGGAAAGATTCCGTAACCTTCTGGATTGACTTAACCAGAGCATCCAGCTCAGACGCCATTCCCATAATCTTGATATTGTGTAAGATTGGCTGAGTCATCATCAGCCACGCAGCGAAAGAGAAACCTGTGAACCGCCTCATTTTAATCTTAGCTGTTATTCAATTCATGATACTTACGGCCACCGCTGCAAATCGGCCGGCGAAGCCCAATATCATTCTCATGATGGCCGACGATATGGGGTTGGGCGACACCAGTGCTTATCTGGGCACGCGTTTGATGGGAAACGCGCCACCTGTCGCCAAAACTTTGCGTACACCCAATCTGGACGCGTTCTCCAACCAGGCCATGATTTTTACTGATGCCCATGCCCCTGCATCAATGTGCAGCTCTACGCGATACGCCCTGCTCACCGGTCGATTTTTTCATCGGGCTTACCTTAAGAATCAGGGGTGGCTTGCGGGATTATTTGTATTCTCTCCTGTTGGGCCGACCGGCGTTACCTGGTCGCTCCATTCAAGACACCCATCCTGCTCACTCTCCTGAACGCGATTGCTGCCGTTCTGTTCATCGCGCTTGGCATCAAGGCCTACTGGGATCACAGCGGGTTGATGGCCTTACTTGTTTTGACCTGCACGATCGCCGCCGCCTGGTTTGCGGTCGAGGCGCTCAACCGCCGCTTGGCAAAGCGCGGGGGTGATTGAGGCTTAATTGAATCTTGACACAGATGCTTTAACTTGTCTAAATTCTCGAATCAAATTGAGCCCGGATATTTTTATTAGTTACTCCCGTGAAGACCAGCAGCAAGTGGTAAAACTTGTGGAGCACCTTCGAGGGCAAGGGCTCAATGTGTGGATGGATGAGACGGATATCCATGGCGCCACCATATGGACCAAGGAGATTGTTGAGGCCATCCGTGCCGCTGAACTATTTATACTTGCCATTAGCCATCACTCCACTGGTTCGAAGAATGTCGTCAAGGAACTCGCCTTGGCCAGTGAGCGGGAGAAAATCATTCTGCCGATCTATCTCGAACAGTGCGAGATACCGGAGACGATGGAGTACCAGTTGGCCGGTATCCAAAACATAGCGCTTCACACTCTCGACAAGGCCAAGGCCTACGAGTTTATCCACCAAACCATCCGCCGGCTCGGCGTCGGCCAAGCGAGAGAGGCAGGCCAAGCGCTTGGCCAGCAGGCGCCCGCCCCAAGCCAAGGGCATGGCACCGGCGTTGGCCACATGCTCCCGCCCAAGGCGAAAGGCTCCGCCGGCATGCGGATCGGCATTGCTGCGGCACTGTTTGTCATTGCCGCAGTGGGAGGATGGTTTGCAACCCGGGGCGGCGACGAATCACCGACACTTGCGCCCCCGTCAAAACCCGGACAAACCAACGGTGAGGCCCGAATCGCGCTTCTGCCGATTGAGGTAAGCGCGGCAACGGAGGATGACAAGTGGGTCGGTGGCGGCATGGGAACGCAACTCAAGGCGGCTATCAATAAGTTGGAAGGAGTTACTGTGATCTCCGGAGTGTCCGTTAATGCCTACCGGGGCGCCAACCGGGATATCAACGAAATCAGAGACAACCTGGCCGTAAATTTCATCATCGACTGTGAAATGGCTGTTGTCGAAAAAAACGTAACCGCCACCGTCGATTTTATCAACGCCTCAGATTCCAAAACCGTCTGGAGCGTAACCTACGAAGACAAAGTTGAGAACATTTTTTCGATCAAATCTGCCATCGCCTCTAAAATTGCAGATACAGTTGGGATTAAGGTGGGTACGGCAACGGCACTGGCTTTGGGTAAAACGTCCACCGAAAACTCCGAGGCGTTCAAACTCTACACCCAAGGCCGAGCGCTCTGGTTTTCCCGGAGTGAAGCCGGGATGCGGCAAAGCCTGAAACTTTACAAACAGGCAATCACTCTTGATCCGGAATTTGCCGAAGCTTACTCTGGCATGGCTGACTCGTATAGCATGTTGGGGGTTTATGGAGTCTTGGATCATGATGTTGCCTATCCAAAGGCACGTGAGTTCGCCATCGAATCCATCACCCGAAACGCTAGCCTGTCGGAGTCGTATGTTTCCCTGGCATGGATTCAGTTCGCATATGATTGGAAATTCAAGGAATCAGAAAAAAACTACAGAAAATCAATCGAGTTGGATGCCAAGTTCGCACAAGCCTATCATTGGCTGGGCATCAACCTCATGTCACAGGGCGAGTACGCGGAGGCTTACTTGACACTCAAAAAGGCGTTGGAGCTTGATCCCGATAATCATGTGATACTAATGAACTTCGCAACCAGTGCGCTTGAAACTAAAAGATTTTCTGAAGCCGAAAGCGCCTGCAAACGAGGATTGAGTGTTACTCCCGGTTATTCCCTAACTTGGGAGCGGCTTTATACAGTGTATTTATATCAAGGTGGCCTGGAAAAGGATATAGACGATCTCGTGAAAGAGGTTGAGTCTTTCATCAATAAAAACGAACAAATATATTCCGTGTTGGCACACTACTACAAGGACCGGGATCCAGTTAAGTTTCAGAAATATGTAAGTGAGGGCCGATCCTATGCCGGAACAGCAAAGGGGATTCAACTTGACCGGTATCAACTTTTAGACGGAGACTTCAGTAAATACATGGATGAGGCGGAGAAGGCTTTCGAGGTAAGAAAACTGCAATACGCCTTTGGTGTTGAAGCGATAGAATATTTCATTGGTGAAAACAAAGACAATCCGAGGTTCAGGGCCTTGGTGGGGAAATTTCGTCAAGGCCGATAAATAGCCCTATGAGGAATATTGACCGCCTTCACTACATGGACAGCCTCAGGGCCATGGCCATGTTCCTGGGATTGGTGATACACGCGGCCGTAGTGTTTGCTCAATGGACGATTGATCCCGTCAGAACGCACAATGAGCCTTCGATGTTTCTGCATTATGTCATGGAATTAATACATGTTTTCCGCATGGAACTGTTCTTTTTGGTTGCTGGGTTCTTCTCCTTGCTGTTGGTTCAAAAACGGGGTTTGAGTTATTTCGTAAAAAACAGAGCCACCCGAATTTTACTCCCGTTTATTACTTGCATTGCGTTTCTACAGCCTTGGGCAGCGGCACATTTATTTCTTGATATTACAGCTTCTAACGGTTCCCTGCTCACTCAGTATATCACCTATCTAACAAATCCCAGTTACATTTTCAGGGAGCCAAATCCAATTGGTAATTGGTTTTGGCATTTTTGGTTTATTCATCTGCTAATCTACTTCATAGCATGTTTCGCAATAGGTGCATTTATTATCGACAGGTTTAATATAGGGTTAAAGTTGCTCTCCAAATTAATGAATGTTGTAGGTGGTAGATTTGGGATTGTCATCCTCACTCTTTTGACCTACCCCATACTCACTTTTAGCCCTCCATGGGCGGATGTCCCAAGATTGGGGACTTCGATAGATATTTTGCTTTATTATGGCCTGTTTTTTGTGTTCGGAGCTTTGTTTTTTAGTAACCAAAAGTCACTTGAGCAGATTCAGCTCAACGTTAAATACCATGTTATTCCGTTTTTGTTGGCTCTGCTCATTCTCATCCCTCTTATCGATGAGTTAAGGATTACGACACAACCGGAAATACTTCTTCAGGATTGGGCCTTGTTTGAGACAATGGAGGGTCGCAGCGGGTTGCTTGGCGATTTTCCGTTTTTCCAGAATCCGTTCAATTTTAGTTCCTTCTACGCTCCTGCCGGATGGCATCTGATGTGCCTCCTTCGGGCTTATACCACATGGTGTGCGATTCTCTTCTTAATCAATCTTTTCAAGAAGTTTTGTAGCAAACAAACTGCCTTGGGGCGTTATTTTGCTGACTCTTCCTATTTCATTTATCTCCTTCATTTCCCAATACAAATGTCCTTTTCATATTATTTGAGAGACCGATTTGAGTCTCCGTTACTTTGTTTTTCAATTTGTTTGATCGGTTCAGTGCTTATTTGTTTTCTGTTTTATCATTTCGCTTGTCGCGGAACAGCAATCGGCACTTTGCTTTCGGGGAGGAGGTACAGCCTGAATCTGGCCAATGAGTTTAATGAATTAAAAAATCTCATACGAAAAAAAGCTGTATGTGGAAGTCTACTGGGCATCGCGATTCTGTTCGTGATCATTGACCGGATTGAGTCGAGAGATGAACAAAAACTGCTTTATTACAGTCTTCATACTGAACCTGGCAATATTGAGAATTATATCACTTTAAACAGCGACAAGGATCTGAGTGAAATTACTCGACGGGATGGCCGCAACTCGCTTCACCTTGCTTCTTCAAATATGAGCAAACCGCGTCCGGATGAGGCCATTTCAGAAAGCATTAAATTACTGCTGGATAACGGTTTTAATCCAAACAGCGTTGATGATTTCGGTCTAACTCCATTGCACTACGCGGTTAAAAACAACAACAAAACTGCCATTACGTTGTTATTGAGAGCAGGGGCGAAGCCCAATGCCCCTGAAACATCCTACGGCAATTCACCGTTGCATTACGCCGCTACACTGGGCAGTAAAATTATTATTCAGGATTTGGTCAGTGCCGGTGGCGATCCAAATCTCTCCAGAAAAAATGGAGAAAACTCTCTAGAGGTATTTAAGAAATTTCATCCCGGGGCATTCCCAACAAAGTAAGGTTGTCTTCCTGTGGCGCCGCTTGGCCAAGCGCGAGGCGGGTGGTTGATGCGCTTCAAACTGCCGGGAGAGCAACCCCGGAGGATGCGCTCACTTCAATCAATTTGTCCCAGACATCTTCCGGCAGGTTCACGCCTTCCTCCAGCGCCTTGGCTTTGTGTTTTTGTTCGCGCTCGCCAGGGATCAGGATGTGTTGAACACCGGCCACCTTCGGCGCGTTTTTGATTTCGTCAATCGGTGACTGCATGCGCTTGTCAAACTCGGCGCGCGCCATCAATGCCTCGATTTGAATCGCAACAAAAGACGCCCCGTGATTTGTCGGCTTTGACGGATCGTCGTAGGCGTAGCTCAGGACACTCCCGGCCACGGCCGCCCCGGTCAGTACGCCCGACAGGATTTCAGCGAGCAAAGCCAAGCCGTACCCCTTGTGGGCAGCCATCAGCGTCAGGGTCGACTTAGCCGGGAAGGTTGACGGATCAGTGGCGGGCCGACCCTGCTCGTCAACGATCCAACCTACTGGGATGGATTCCCCTAACGCTGCTGCTGTGCTCGTGGCAATGTCAAGAAGCACCAACTGTTCGCCGGCAGGAACCGCGTAGGCGACCGGGTTGCTGCCCAGCACCGAGCCGCGTGCACCCGGGACGGTGACGGTCGGCGTGTCGTTGCACATGGAGATACCGATCATCCCTGCGTCCGCAGCGAGAGAGGCGTAGCAGCCGGCCGCCCCAAAGTGGCAACTGTTGCAAAGACCTGCGAAACCGATGCCACTGACTGCGGCTTTCCGGATGGCCTGCCGCATGGCGAACGTGGAACCGATCATCCCAAGCGAAGCGTCCCCATCCACACTCGCCCAAGCAGGTCCCTCCGCAGTCACGCGCTTGGCCAAGTGGGTTGAGCCCTCCGGCGTTCAATCGATTCACGTAACCGCCGAGGTTCTTGAGGCCGTGGGTGTGGATTCCCCATGAGTCGGCGGCAACCAGGGCATTGGTTGCGATTGTCGCGTTCGCTTGGTTTAATCCGGCCTGTCGAAACACCTCCTGGCCAAAAGCTGACAACTGGTTCAAGGTTTTACGCATCGGATTTCTTCGATTGGCATTTGAGGGTACGGTGCGCCGCGAGTCAATTCGCAGTGGGAAGGTTTTAATCGACAGTGTGACATGGGTAGCAAGGGCTGCCCAGCAACACATAATCCTTGCTAAGGAAAAGCGCTCCCAAGTGACCAAAACGGAAACCATCCGCCTGCCGTTCTGCCTGCTGCGTTACCAGCTTGAGGGCTCGAAATCGGAACAAGGCATTTCCATTTTGGTGGATGGTTATCGTCGAGAAGCACGCCACATGAAGGAGGAGGAATTGCCCCTGATCTATCGACCCGAAGGCGTTGAGGAATTCCCTTACCCACTCGACAGGGTGGGAAACCGTGAAGATTGCCCGGAGTTACCTCTCCTCGCTTCGCATGGCCCGGACGTTCTCCCCCAGCATGACTTTTGACCGGGAACACAAGATAAAGCATGTGATCCAGTACCCGTTTTGCGTTGTTTACCGGCGGGCGGGCGGGGGTTCCGTGACATTCGACACAGTGGACGGGTTGACCGGAAAACGTGGGGGAACACTGGCAAATCAGGCTTTTATTGAAGCTTTGTACGAGAACCAGTCTTACCGAGACTGATTTTTTCGTTTATTTATCTTGCCAATTCAAGATGTTCAGGTAATCCTCTGCGCTTGCGCCAGAACGGTGCTTAATTAACTAACTAAAGAATAAGATTATGGCTAAAGGTAAAGTTGCTCGTTTTTTCGATCAAAAAGGTTTCGGTTTCATTGAACCCGAAGGTGGTGGTAAGGATCTGTTTTGTCACATCAACGAAGTTGAAGGTGGTCAATTGCAGGAAGGCGATTCCGTTGAATACGAAGAAACTGAAGGTCGCAAAGGTTTGCAGGCCTCCGGTGTGAAGGTTTTGTGAGGCCAGTTTTGGCTTCATGTTTTTCAGCTTAATTTGATCGGAAATAAGAATTCTGATTTTTCGTTCAAGTGGCAAAAGGCGGCGAAGAAATTGAGGTTATTGGCGTTGTAAGCCAAGTTCTTCCTGGAACAATGTTCCGGGTTAAACTAGAAAATGACCATGAGGTGTTGGCTCATATCGCCGGCAAAATGCGCAAGCGCCGTTGGATACGTCTGGGAGTCGGCGACAAGGTAAAAATGGAGATGTCTCCATACGACCTCGACAAGGCCCGAATTATCTGGCGCCTCAACAGTTAGACCCACCTTCATAACTTTCTATCAGGCCAAGCCCTTACAGGCTTGGCTTTTTTTTTGCCGTTAGGACAAGCGCTTGATTTACGCGATGACGGGGGCGATGGGGGTTGCGGGGATTACTCCGGTTAGGCGTTGATCGAGGCCGCCGTAGTGGTAGGTCAGCGTTTCGTGATCAAGGCCCATAAGGTGTAGAATGGTGGCGTGCAGATCCCGAATGTGGTGCCGGTTGACGACGGCTTCGTGGCCGAGTTCGTCGGTCTCGCCGTAGTCAGTGCCTGCCTTGACGCCGGCGCCGGCCATCCAGTAGGTGAAGCCTTTGGGGTTGTGATCGCGTCCACCGTTTTCACCTTGGAACACCGGTTGGCGTCCGAATTCACCACCCCAGATGACCAGGGTTTCCTCTAGCATGCCTCGTTGTTCGAGGTCGCCGAGCAGCCCAGAGATCGGTTTGTCCACTTCGGGGCAGTGGATTTTCAGGTTTTCGTCCACTCCGTTGTGGGCATCCCAGTTTTGCTGCTGGTGTCCTCCGCCGGAGTAGAGTTGGACGAAACGTACTCCTCGTTCGATGAGCCGGCGCGCGACGAGGCATTGCCGGCCAAAATGCGCGGGTGAAATGGCGATTGAGTGGTCGCCCTTCGGATCGTACAACCCGTACATCGTCTTGATTTTTTCCGGTTCGCTGGAGATGTCCAGCGCCTCTGGAGCGGTGGACTGCAGTTGGTAAGCCAGGTCGTAGCTCGCGATGCGAGCGGCAAGTTCGCTGTAGCCTTTGCGGCTGCGAATGTGCATGCCATTCAGGGCATTGATGGCGTCGATGCGTTCGCCCTGCATTATGTGGGTGCGGGCGGAGCGCGATGCGAGATCGAGAATCGGATTTCCGGAGGAACGCAGCATGGTGCCCTGATAGGCCGCCGGCATGTAGCCGCTGGTCCAGTTAGCCGCGCCGGGTATGGGGCCGCCCCGTGGGTCAAGCATCACGACGAACGACGGCAGATTCTTGTTCGCGGAACCGAGGCCGTGAGCGATCCACGCGCCGAGGGAAGGGTGGCCCTGCAGCACGCGGCCGGAGTTCATCTGTATGTTTGCGGAGCCGTGGGCGAACGAGTCCATGTAGAGCGACTTGATGACCGCCATCTTGTCCATGTGCCGGGCGGTGTGAGGGAAGGCGTCGGAGCACCAAAGGCCCGATTGGCCGTGCCGCTTGAACTCTCGGACCGGGCCGAGAATTTTCTCCTTACGGATGCTGCGGCGACGCATCTCGATGTCGATGGTTTTGCCGTGATTCCTGGCCAGTTCCGGCTTGTAGTCGAACAAATCCATCTGGCTTGGCCCGCCGTACATGTACAGGTAAATGCAGGCCTTAGCCTTCGTCGGAAAATGCGCCTTGCGGGGCTTGAGCGGATTGGTGTAGTCGGCCAGTGCGGAGGCAGGGGCGGCGAACACCTTGTCGCCGGGGAAAATGCCGGACAACGACACGCCTGCCATCGCCGTGCCGAACCGTTGCAGGAACCCGCGCCTGCTGAATTGCTCTACAAGTTTCGGATCCATCGCTTAATTCGCATCAATTTTTTCGGAAAAAGTAAGTCGAACGCGTCTCTCAGTCAATGTACACAAACTCGCTGATGTTGAACATCACGGAGCAAAGATCCTGCAGCGCGCGGCGCTTGGCCAAGCCGGCTTGGGCGTTGGCGACCAGTTCACCGTCTGTCGGTTTAGAGGGGGCGATTTCGTTGATGAGCACATCGTGCTTGGCCAAGTGCAGTTTCAACTGATCGGTGCGGACGGCGCCGCCCCAGGCGCGGATACCGATGTGGCCTTCGCCCTCGATTGGTGATTCGTCTTTGACGGTGAGCAGCGGCTCGCCGCTATCGCCGAGCCAAAAGCGAATTTCGCCCTTGGCCAATTCTGCTCGAAAGTTACGCCAGCCAAACGACGGGCGGAGTCCGCGCTTGGCCAAGATCTTGATTTCCTTGGCGTGTCGGCGAATCAGCAACTCGTTTTGCTGAGTATCGAAGTGAATTTCGTAGCCGGTGTTATCGGTTCCGTTGGCGTTGGCCCGAAGCAGAATGCCGGCGTTCTCGACGCTTTGCTCGAGTTTGATCCGGCCGCTGAGTATGACGTCGGCCTGCTTGGCTGCGGTCATCAGCACGAACGGTCCGCGCTCCGGAACGACGTTCATGATGCCCTCGTAGCCGCCGCCCCATTTGCCGGCATGGGAACGCCAGTTGGCGTCGGGCGGGATGAGGAATTTTTCCTGTGGAAGCTTGTCGCGGAAACCGCGCTCAATGGAAGCCGGGACGTCCGGCGCGAAGACAAGTTGGTGGCGCACCTCGTGGTGCCGCGCTTCCTGTTGACGGAGGTAGCGCTGACCAAAGGTGATCTCTTCGGCCGTTGCGTCGCGCGCGAGCGTCTGGCGGAAGAGCGTATTCACCAACGTGGCGGTGTCGCCTGTGTTTGTCGGGGCCAACGTGGCGGCGAGCCTGCGCGCCTGGCCGGAGACAAAGTCGCTGTTGAGCAGCGTGAGCGCCTGCGGGGCGACGGTGGTCACCGCACGAGCACCAATCGAACCCTCGGTTCCGCTGTAGTCGAACACCTCAAGAAACGGTACCATCATCGTGCGCTTCACGAAGGCGTAAACGCTGCGGCGCGCCTGCTCATCGGCCCTGGAGTAGCCCCAGCCGCGGCCTGGCTTAGAAGCGCCTGCGATCACTTCGCCGCTGAAGTTCGGATAAAACCCCCGGCCGCCCATCGCGGTGTTGAGCGAGTTGCTGGTCTTGAGAATGGCATCGCGAATGGCCTCGGCCTCGAGACGGCGAAGGTTTTGGCGCCAGACCAGCTCGTTGCCGGGATCGGCATTTTGGTTCATCGGATTTTGCCATGAGGTGCGGCGGTAAGCTTCGCTGTTCACGATCACGCGATGCATGTGCTTGATCGACCAGCCGCCGTCGACGAACTCCGCAGCCAACCAATCGAGCAGCGCCGGGTTGGCGCAGGGCTTGCCGGCCTTGCCGAAGTCGTTTGGTGTCGCGACGAGGCCGCGCCCGAAGTGGAACTGCCAAATGCGATTGGCCATCACGCGGGCTGTCAGCGGATGCCCGGGGCTGGCGATCCACTTGGCCAGCGCGAGCCGGCGGCCGGTCGTGAACGGGTTGGGCGACTTCTCGATGGCCGGCTTGGCCTTGGCCAAGACCTTGAGGAATTCTGGCTCCACTTTTTTGCTGGGTCGTCCGGCGTTGCCGCGGACCAGCAGGTGCGTGTCCATCGGCTTGGCGCTGTGTTCGCGCACGGTCATCGCGTACTCGCGGCCGTCCCAAGGTGGCTTGGCGTCCTTCGGTTTGTCCGGCTGGTTTTGCCACGCAAAAACTTCAAGCGGCGCGATGAGCGGCGAGTAGGTGGCGGAGTCCCATTCGTACTTGGGCTTGTCGTAGAAGCGGACGTTCCGGAAGAAGGCCAACATCTCGTAGTAGTCCCGCTGCGAGATGGGATCGAACATGTGATCATGGCAACGCGCGCAGCCAACCGTCAGGCCTATGAAGGTTTCCGACGTGGTCTTGAGCATGTCGTCGAGCCCTTCGAACTCGGCGGCGCGCGGGTCGTCCGGTTCGTCATCCCAGACGCCGAGCCGGTAAAAACCGGTGGCGATCAGGCTGTCATTGTCCACGTCCGTCAACTCGTCACCGGCGATCTGCTCCATCACGAATCGGTCGTACGGCTTGTCCTCGTTGAACGAGCGGATGACGTAGTCGCGGTATTTCCAGACAAGCGGTTTTTCATCGTCGCGCTCGTAGCCGTTGGTTTGGGCGAAGCGCACGACGTCGAGCCAATGGCGGCCCCAGCGCTCGCCGTACTGAGGCAGGCCGAGCAGATGCTCGATGAGCCTTGGCCAGGCGTCGGGTGAGGCGTCGTTCACGAACGCCTGCATCTCACCATAGGTCGGCGGCAGGCCGATGAGGTCAAAGTACGCGCGGCGAATGAGCGTGGCCTTGTCGGCGATCGGGTTCGCGGCGATACCCCTGGCGTCGAGTTGCGCTTGGATCAACTGATCAATCGGTGCTTGGTTGCCGTTGCGCTTTGCCAAGCGCGGATGCTTGACCGGGCGGAACGCCCAGTAGTCACGGTCTTCATCGGTGATTGAAAAACCGTGTTCGCGCTTGGAGGTGACTTGTGCGGTCTCGCTTGGCCAAGGGGCGCCGAGACGAATCCACTGCTCGAGATCGGCCACGGCCTGTTTGCCTAACTTTTTCTTGGGCGGCATCTCCAAGTCAGAGTTGGTGTACTTGACCGCCTCGATCAACAGGCTCTTGGCCGGGTTGCCGGGCACGATTGCCGCGCCAGAGTCGCCGCCCCGCAGGATGGTTTTGCGGGAGTTTAGCTGGAGATTGCCTTTGTGCTTTTCGTTGCCGTGGCACTCGTGGCAATTGTTGACGAGCAGCGGCCGAATCTTGCTTTCAAAGAATTGAATGCCCTCCGGCGAAAAGCCGGTTTGTTCCGCTTGGCCAAGCGGCAACGCCATCGTGGCCAAGCCGTCAATCACCATAAGCGCGGCTAAATGAAAACGTGCTCCTTTCATCCAAAAAAGTCGCTCGACTAGTCCGTGGACCCTAGGCGACAGGACCAAGGTTGGCGAGGTGAAACTACGCGAGATAGGGAATCGTCAGCGGCCCCTGCGGTAGCACCGCCACACGGGCGTCCGGGCCGAGCTTGGCCAAGCGCTTGGCCACCTCGGCGCTGATGTCGGCGCACGGGGCTAGGTGACAGGCCCGCAGTGTGGCGTCGTCGAGTTCGCAGCGGACAAGCACTTCGGCCTTGCGCTGTACCAACGCCTGAATCTGCGCCTGCCATTGCTCCGGCCGGACGAAGCCCGGCGTCGAGAGCTTGGCTAAAATCTCCTCGATCGAGTCGGCACTGCGCAGTAGTTCGTCGAGCGGGCTGCCGCCGGGCACGCCTTCGCGGCACTCGGCGGCGAGGATCAGTGTGCCGCCCTCCTTCAGCACTCGGGCACCGGCGCTCATGCCTTTCACGCCTTGGTACAAATTAAGATCCAACGGGTAGCCGCTGTTTGTTGTGACGACGATGTCGAACGCTTGGCCAACGGGCTGCATCGCCGATTTTTTGACAAACGCGCAGCCGCTCTTGTGCGCCTCGATGATGTCGCCGGCGAAAACGTTCGTGATGTCGCGCTGCTCGTTAAGCGTGACGTTGAACAGAAAACTCGGCCCGGCTTTGAGCGCGATGTCGCGCAGTTCCTCCCAAAGCGGGTTGCCCTCGGTGATGCCGAAGGTCGCCTGTGGGTCGCCGATGTTTTTTGCGCCGTGATTACTCATCACCGTTTCCAGCCCGGCGCAACCCGGCATGATGCCCTTCACGCCGCCGCTGAATCCCGCAAAAAAATGCGGCTCGATAAACCCGGTGATAATCCGCAAATCAGCCTCGACGATGTGCCTGTTGAGCAGGGCAGGCGTGCCGTCCGCCGTGGTGCCGACCTGCACGAGTGCGTCGGGATTTTCCGGCTCGTGATTAAGCACGCGATAGTTGGCGACGACCTCCGGTGTGAGCATTATTTCCAACTCCTCCTTCGTGTTGGGGCGATGCGTGCCGAGTTGGTTCAGCAGCGTGATATTGTCATTTGGCCCGCCGAGATGCTCGAGCAGCCACGGGATGATTCGGTCGTTCGGCGTCGCGCGGGTGATGTCGGTGAAGGCGATGCAGATTTTCGTGTCCGGCGAGATGCGCTCGAGCAACGGCTGGCTGCCGATGGGTTTTTGAAGCGCGCCGAGTACGGCCGCCTGTTCATCGGCCAAGCCGGTGATGTTTGCCGGCTCGATGACCGTCGTGCGGTCGTTGGGAACCTCGATGGGAAGATGGCCGGAGCCGTATGCCAAATTAACTGTCATTCGTAACGCAGCGGCAGAGTAGCGTCACCGGCGAGCCAAGCCAAGCGGCGTCAGTTCCACGAGAGGTCGTCCGGGCCGTCGGCGAGCAGGCGGTGCTGCCAGTCCAAGCCGCGAAGGATCTCACGCCACGCCGCCTCTTCGGGGTTGCTGAAGACTAGTTCCGTCGTCGCTTTGCAGACAAGCCACGCTTTGCGGGCGAGCTCGCTCTCGAGTTGGCCGCCCCCCCAGCCGGAGTAGCCGAGGAACACCTCGATCTTGTGGTCGGGGTTGACCGAGTTGGCCAGGTCGCTCAACTCGCCTGGTTCCTGCACCAGCGAGAGGTTGTTCATCACGTTGCCCTGAAACATGAACGAGTCGCTGTGGAGGATGTGCACCGACGACTCATCGACTGGGCCGCCGCTGCGGGTGCGCCGGTTCTTCACCGATGGCGGCATGTCGATCGGCAGCACGTCGCCGATGCGCTTGTCGCTGGGTTGGTTGAGCACCAACCCGAAGGCGCCCCCGGGCGAGTGTTGGCACATGAGGATGACCGTGTGGTGAAAACAGGAACCGTACATGCCGCCGGCATCCAGCAACAAATGCCCACGAAGGCTCTGGAGTTTTTCCCTCATCCGCCTGCCACTATTTTTACTATCTCCATCGTGTCGCCCGCGTTGAGCTGCCGTTCCGCGAACTCCGAGGGCGTGACCGCCTCGCCGTTGAGTTCCACCACCACGCTGCGCGGTAGCATGCCCTGCGCTTCGAGAAAATCGTGCAGCGACACCGGTAGCCCGGTGGCGATCTCCCGCCCGTTGGCGGTGACGGCCTGTGGCGAATCACTCATTCCGCTTCGGTGACTTTGTCGCCGAGCCGCGCCCAAGTCAACGACGGCCGCTTGGCCAAGCGCGTATCGGGCGGTAGGCTTCCGCGCCGATGCACATCCGCTCCATCGCTGCGCCGCTGCTCAAGTGGTTCGCCGGGAACGCCCGCGATCTGCCGTGGCGGCGAACGCGCGATCCGTACGCCATTTGGGTGTCGGAAATCATGCTGCAACAAACGCAGGTTAAGACCGTGATCCCGTATTGGCAAAGATGGATGGAGCAGTTGCCCGACATCGAATCGCTCGCCGCTGCCGCCGACGACACGGTGATCAAACTTTGGGAAGGCCTCGGCTACTACTCCCGTGCGCGCAACCTGCACAAGGCCGCCAAGCTGATCGGCGACGAGTTGGGTGGCCGTTTCCCCCGCGACTTGGTCGGCGTGCTGGCGTTGCCGGGAGTGGGGCGCTACACCGGCGGCGCGATCTGCAGCATTGCGTACAACCAGCCGGAGCCGCTCGTCGATGGCAACGTCGCCCGCGTGCTGACGCGCCTGCTCGGCATCGAACAGTCGCCGAAGGATAAACCGGTCGCCGATCGCTTGTGGTCGGTCGCCGATGAACTGGTGAAACACGCTGTGACGCTGCAAAAGCCAAGGCAACGAAACGCCTCCGCGTTCAACCAAGCGATGATGGAGCTTGGCGCGCTGGTCTGCACGCCGCGCAAACCGCTCTGCGGCGACTGCCCGCTGAAAGGCCGTTGCACCGCCCGAAAGGAAAACAAGGTCGAAACCATTCCGGCCTTGGCCAAACGGGCGGCAGCAACCAAGCGGCGGTTCATCGGGTTCATCATCGCTTGGCGCGGGGAGGTCTTCGTGCAACGCCGGCCAAGCGGCGAAGTGAACGCCGGCTTTTGGGAATTCCCCAACTGGCAGGCGGACGATCCTGCCATGCAACCGGCCGACTTGGCCAAGGCCAGTCTCGCGTTTGGCCAAGTAGCGCTGGAGCCGCTCTGCACCATCAACCACTCCATCACACGCTACCGCAACCGGCTCGAGATGTTCGTGATCGCGCCCAGCCGAAAACCGCGCTTGGCCAACCTCAAAGGCCAATGGCTCCCCGAGGCCAAGCTCGCCGAACTCCCACTAACCGCCGCCCACCGAAAAGCCGCGACACGTTTTTTGAATACCGCGAATGGACGCGAAGGGGTTATAAGAACAGGATGCGGATGAACGCTGATTTAAGGGATCAAAAACTAATCCTGTTCATCCTGAAAATCTGCGTCCCCTTTTCTCCTTCCAAAAAAACTCCGAAGTTCTCCTCGCCTCCGCGATCCCTGTGTTAAAAATTAGCGTCGATTTGCGTCCATTCGCGGTTCTTCCTCCGCTCACTCCCAGTCGAGTTTTAGGGGGACTTCCTTGCCGTTGGCGGCTTTGGATTCGTCGGCAGCCTGCATGAAGGCGTAGATCTCCAGCGTCTCGCGGGCGGTGACCGGCGACTTGCCGCTCTTAAAGAACTTGACCGCCGCCTCGACGAGTGGCGCGTAGCCTTCGTAACCGCCGACCGGGTGTTCGCCGGACTCGCACTTGGCCGTGCCGCCGTAGCCTTTGCCCTCGCGGAAGATGCCGACTCGGCCGTCCTTCCATGTTCCAGCGACCTCGATTTTGCCGTCTTCGGTCGTGCTTCGCTTGACCGACACGCAGCCGGGGCCCATCACGGTGAAGAGCGACTCGACGCCGTGGATGCCGTACCAAAACAGATCGGGATGGTGCGGCTCGAGGTGGGCCGGGCTGAAGGTTTCGCAGCGGAGAACCTTGCCGTGTTTGCCGGCGCGCGCGGCGAGCGTGGTTTTGGCGAAGCGCAGCGAAGAGGAGCTGAACACCGGCACTTTGTGGCGCTTGCCCAAGCGGTAAATCTTGAGGCAATCAGCGAGAGTGCCGGCGAGTGGTTTGTCTATGAAGAGCGGCTTGCCGGCCTTGATGACGTCGATGGCGTGCTTGAGGTGCGGGCGGCCGTCGACGTTCTCGATCATCACCGCGTCGACGTGCCGGCAAAGCTCAGTGACGGTGGGGTAAAGTTTCACGCCCCATTTGCCGGTCAACTCGGCTGTGTATTTCTCGACGCGCGTATAGCTCGACTCGACATCGGGACTGCTGTCCTTGACGGCGGCGATTATCCGGGCGCCGGCGACGTGGTTTTTGTCGGCCTCGTCATTAAGGACGCGGGTGAAGGCGATGACGTGCGAGGTGTCGAGCCCGACCATGCCGATGCGGATATCTTTCGCCTCTGCGGGGTTGATAAGAGCAGCGGCCAGTGCCAGTCCGAGGAGTAGCTTGGTGTACATGCGGCGATTTCAACCTGTTGCCAGCCAAACGCAAGGCAAATAAGGTAGTGAGCAGTTAGCGGTAAGAACCGAGAACCGGAACAGGGCGAATATCGAAAAAGGAATGTTGAAATTCGAATGAAAAAACTGAAAACTTTATTGAATCGCGTAAGGCACGAAAGAACACAAACGGCTCACCGCTCACTGCCCCCCCCGCTCACTTTTTAAACGGTGCTGTGGAGTGGTTGATGACCCACCAATAGTCGCGGGCCTTGCCGCCGATGGAACCGGCGTTGGAGTAGTCGAGCCGCATGCGCTTTTGTACCGGCTCAAGTCTGGGCATGGGGTCGGTCCATTTCTTGATCGCGGCGTGGCCGTCGGCGTAGGCGTAGCTGCAGGCGGCGTTGTGGTAGTTGGCCGGGAGGTTACGCCAGATGGTGGCGGTGTACGGGTATAGGACGAAGCCGCCGTTGTTGATGCTGTCCGGGTGTTCGTCGGCAAAAATCCAGAGGTCGGACGGCGACGGGTCGATGATGTGTGAGAGGATGTCGTACTTCCGCCAGCCACGCCCGTGGATGCTCGATGTGGTCGAGCTAAGCGTGGGGTCGTAAAGCCCGCCCTCGATATAGCCGTTCATGGCGACGCTGCGAACACGCGGCATTTCCTTGCCATTAATATCGCAGGTGTATTTGTCGGACGGACATTTGTAAATGCCAGGCGACTTCGTGTACGGGCCGAGCTTGGGGTAGCGGTCGCCCATCTGTTTGCGCGTGCCGGTGAGGTAGAGCAGGTTCGTGTTGTCGCGGTTGTTCGGCACGAAGGTGAGGAAGCCGTTGATCCAGCCGCGCGGATCCTGAATGTGCTTGGCGTTGGGTGGCAGATGGTCTTCGTAGTCGTCGACATACAGTTTCCACGCGACGAGAAGTTGGCGCTGGTTGTTGAGACAGTAGATACCGGTGGCCTTGGCCTTGGCCTTGGCCAGCGCGGGCAATAACAGTCCGGCGAGGATCGCGATGATGGCGATCACCACCAGCAACTCGATCAAAGTGAAGCCCTTGGCCAGGCGCTGACGGAACAGGTTGCTATTTTGCCACGTCAAAACAGATCAAATAATCCTCGCTTCGAATCACCATTCGCTTGTCGGAGAGAATGGGAGCAGCCCAGCAGGGATAACGCAACTCCGGAACCTGATGCCGGCCAAGCTCGACCGGCTTCTCTGCGTTGACAGCGAACAGGCCCAGCAGGCCTCCTTCTCCGAGCACAAACAGCCTGCCGTCAGCCATCACAGCGGAGCCGCGCCCGTAAACATTGGGCTGTTTGCTGCCGCGCTTTTGCCAGCGCTCGTCGCGGCTCCACTTGATCCTGCCGCTCTCCAGTTCGACACAGCGAAAATGAGCGTCCGGCTCATCGCGCCCGCTGAAGGCGTACAGGTGTCCATCGTGAAGGATCGGGGTCGTCCAGTGAATCCCCAGCACGGGCTCGAGTCGGCGGTTGTCTTTGCGGCGTTTGTTCGTACTCCAAATTTCGCTGAACGATTTGCCGTCCTCGGCAATGTCGAGCAGGAATGACCCGACGCTGTAGTAGGCTGCAGAGCAGAAAACTTGGTTGCCGGACACGATCGGATTGGCGGCATTCACCGACTCGTTGACACGCGCGCGAAACCAGCGGCTGAAATTCACGTTGCCCGTTTTCGGATCCATTGAAACAAGTCCCTGCCGCGTTAGGCTAAGGAGCGTGCGTTTGCCGTGGATCGTAGCCAGCGTGGGTGTGGCGTAACTGGCAAGTTTCTCGGTGCCTTGCCATCGGACAAGCGGTTCGCCAGGCCAGCCGATCGCCGGTTTGCCCTGCCACGTGTCGCGGCCCGCGCTTTGCCACACCGTTTTGCCGGTATCCTTGTCGAACGCCACCATCGTCGAGTTCGGCTGCCCGCCGACCATCACGATGAGCAGATCGCCCTCGATCACCGGCGATGCCCCGACGCCGAAAAAAGCTTCCGTCACTTGAAACTCCTCCGCTGTTTTTCGCTGCCAAACCGGCTTGCCCGTTTTGACGTTGAGACAAAGCAGCACGCCCTCCGCGCCAAAAGTGTAGCAATGCTTTTCGGTAAGCAGTGGCGTGCAGCGTGGGCCGTTGTTGTAGCCGAAGGGATCGCGGTAACGGGTGGGGGAGGCGTGGCGCCAAACTGGCTTGGCTGTCTTCGCGTCGAGCGCCTCGACGATTTGCTCGTTGGCGATGCGGTGAAACAAAACCAGATGGCCGTCGCGGATGGACGGTGCGCTGTAGCCGGTGCCGATCTGTTTTTTCCAAATGACCTTCGGCCCGCCGCTTGGCCAAGCGCTGAGCAGGCCGGTTTCGCTGGAGGTGCCATCGGCACGTGGCCCAAGCAATTGTGGCCAATCAGCCGCCACCGCCTTGGCCGAGCCGAGTGTGACGGCAATGATTATTAAGCCGGCGATCGAACAGCGGCCTTTACGAAGAAACATCCGGAGGTTCACCCTCATCCGGCCTTCGGCTACCTTCTCCCTGAGGGAGAAGGAACCAAACGAGACGGGCTTGTCTAGGCTCTCTCTACCAGCGGGAGAGGGTAGGGGTGAGGGAGAAAACAACCTCTCACTTGCGGAGACATCAACCCAAGACCAAGTTGCAAAATTGTGCACGCGTTTTTTGTAATCAATCGGAGCTTCACTGAAAACTGAAAACCGAAACTGAAAAACTAAATCCCCCGGTTTATTTTCCAGAGCAGCACGCAACCGATGCCCTGGAACAAGAAGTTCGGCATCCACATCCAGAGGTGTGGCAACAGGCTGGGATGCCCCTCGAGCGCCTGACCCAGCACGATAAGCCCGTAGTAGGCGGTCACCAAAACCAGCGCCATGGCGATGCCGATGTTGGTCTCGCGGCGGTGCGTGCGGATGGCGAGAGGGATGCCGATCAGCGTGAATCCGATGCATGCAAACGAGAGCGCCACCTTTTGGTGGAGCTGAATCTGCGCTGGCATGGGGTCTGCACCCTGCTGTTTCAACTCGGCGATGCGCGCGCGCAGTTGGCCAAAGCCAAGCTCCTTCAGCTTAGGGGGGCGTTGCTTGGACGCCTCCGTTTTTTTGCCGAGTGCCATTGGGCCGTACTTCGAGTAAATGAACGTGCGCTCCTTGCCGTCGCTGAACTCGAAGCCGTCGACGGTTCGTAGCGTGAGTATCACTTGTTCCGTCTTGGCGTCCACCCCTAGCGAGGCTTCCTCGGCGTGCATGCGCAGCTTGAGGTTGCCGTCCTCGTCGTGCTGATAAATCACCACGTCGCGAAGCGTGTCGCCGTCGATCGAGCCGACGTAAACGCGGTGGCCAGGGAAGTCGGTGAACCCTTTCTCGGTGAGCAGCGCGGTGGTGTTCTTGAGCCCGTACTCGAAGAGCATCGCCTTGTAGGCCAGGCGGCATTGCGGCGCGACGTGTAGGTTCATCCAACCGGACAACGCCGACATCAGCACGCCGATTGCTAGAACCGGCGCGGAGAGCGAGAGCAGGCTGATGCCGCCAGCGCGGGCGGCGGTGAGCTCGTGCTCGGCGCTGAACCGCCCGAACACCAGTAGCGTGGCGGTGAGCATCCCCATCGGCATGGAGTAAACGAGTACGTACGGTATGAGCAGCCCGATCGCCTTGAGCAGGAAGCCGGGCGCGACCTGGCCCGAAGCTATCAGCGTTGCGATTTCCTTGAACAAGTTGCCCAGCAGCAGCACGAAGGTGAACACCAGCACCGTCATCAGCAGGGTGGCCAATGTTTCTCGTGTCAAATAAAGATGCAGGGTTCTCATCCGGCGAGCGCCCTCGGTGGCGAGGCGCGCCATTGTTGGAGGCGCTTGTCCAAGCGCGCAAGGTTTATGCGGCGTGACAGACCAACGAGCCTGCGGTAGCGTCCTAACCATGCACTCTAATTCCGGTACCGTTTCACGTCGCACTTTCCTCAAGAAAACCACCGCGACCACGGCTGCTGTCGTCGCGTTGCCGCTTGCCCAATCGGTCGCTGCCGAGGGCGACTGGATCAAGCTTTTCGACGGCAAGACGCTCGACGGCTGGCACAAAAACCCGAAACGCATCGGCCATGGCACTGGCGGCAAATGGATTGTTGAGGGCGGCGCGATCGTCGGCGAGCAGGATCCCCCGGGCTCCGGCAACGGCGGAATTTTATTGAGCGACCGGAAGTTCGGCGACTTCGAGGTGAAGATCGACATGAACCACGACTGGGGCCCGTGCTCTGGGTTTTTCCTGCGCTCCAACGACAAGGGACAGTGCTTCCAGGTGATGGTCGACTTCCACGATGCCGGCAACGTCGGGCACATTTACGGCGAGGGCACCGGCGCATTCAACAATCGAGCCTTCGACATCAACGGCCAGATGAAGGACGGCAAGTTGGTGGCGATCACCGGCGACAACGTTCGCAAGCCAAGCGAGCATGGCTGCGTGTACACCTGCACGCCGGGCGAGTGGGTGAAGGCATGGCGCGTCGGCAAATGGAACACGCTGAAGGTGCGCTGCGTCGGCAAATACCCGCGCATCACCACTTGGCTCAACGGACAGAAGATCTGCAAGTTCGACGGCGCGACCTTCAATCAATCGCAGTACGATCGCAAAAAGGTACACGGCATCCTCGGCGATAAAGGCTCGATTGCCGTACAGGTACACGGCGGCGGCGGCTGGCCCAAGGGTGCGAAAGTGCGCTGGCGCAATATTCTCGTCCGCGAACTCTAACTTGCGAGCCAAAGCGTCGCGACAGCGTCTTGGGGTGCGGCTCTCCGCGCCGCTTTGGCTCGCAAGTTACAGGTTGGCTTTGACTTGGTCGGCGAGCGCTTGACCAAGGGCTTGGCTTTCATCGAGTTCACCGGTGACGGTTGACTCGCTGTATTGGGTGCCGTCGCCGAATGAGAGGCCGGGCATGTGGGTTTTCTCGCGGCGCACCTCGGCGTGTGCGGCGACAGGGCTTTGGCAACCGCCACCCATTGCGCTCAAAAACGACCGCTCGGCCTCGGCACAAACCTGCGTGTTGAAGTGGTTCAGCCGCTGGCAGAGCTTGGCAATGCGCTCGTCGTTTTCACGTATCTCAATGCCAATCGCCCCTTGGCCAACGCACGGCAGCATCTCGCTCGTCTCGACGATCGTTGCGCAGGTGCCGTCCGGCACGGCGTCGCCCCGGAGCAGGCCGTCTTTGCCGGCCTCGAAGTCGAGCCGCCGTAGCCCGGCGTACGCCAAAACGGTGGCGTCGATCTGTGGGTCGATGGCGAGTTTATCGAGGCGGGTGGGGACGTTACCGCGAATCTCGATGATGTTCCAGTCGGGTCGCAGCCGAAGCAGTTGTGCCTTACGGCGTGGACTGCTAGTGGCGACAGTGAGGTCGGCCGGCAGTTGGGCAATTGTCAGGCCGGGAGCAAAGCCACGCCGATCTGATTGGTCGCGGTAGAGCAGAACTTCGCGGGGATCCTCGCGCTTGGTGATCGCGCCGAGCGTGAGCCCGGCCGGCAGTTCAGTCGGCAGATCCTTCAGGCTGTGCACCGCGAGGTCGGCGCGATTTTTCACCAGCGCGACCTCGAGTTCCTTGGTGAAGAGACCCTTGGGCAGCGACTGGCCCGGCTTGACGCCCTGTGTCTGCAGCTTGTCGCCGGTGGTCTTTAGAATCTTGATCTCGAAGTTAAGTTGAGGGAATGCCTTGCGGCATTGGGCAAAAATCATATTTGCCTGTGCGAGGGCAAGGGCGCTGCCCCGGGTGGCGATGCGTATGGTGTTTATGTCGGGCAAAGTGAAGGTTGTCGTCAGCTGCCGGCCTGCTGTTCGCGGAAGCCGAGTTTGGTGTTGCCTGGATGTGACTGGAGGCTATCGAGCAGTTCGTTGCGTTTCCTGGCGATGAGGCGTTTGCACAACTCGAGCTCGGCCTTGCGCTGCTCGAGGTACTGTCCGGCGATCCCTTGGAGGTCGTCGATGTTGTAAACGTACACGTTCTCGAGTTGGTTACAGTCGGGATCGATGTCGCGCGGCACGGCAATATCCACGAGCAGCAGCGGTCGGTGGCCACGCTGCTGGAGCAACCCCTCAAGCTTGTCGCGTGTGAGCACGTAGTGAGGTGCCGCGGTACTGCTAATGATAATGTCAACCTGCTTGAATTCCTGCTCCCACGTGTCGAAGCCGACGGCGCGGCCGTCGAGTTCGGTAGCCAGCGTGACGGCCCGGTCGTGTGAGCGGTTTGAGACGAGGACACTTTGCGCGCCCCGGCTTTTGAGGGCGCGGGCGGCTTTTTCGCTCGTGTCGCCGGCGCCGATCACGAGTACCTGCCGCGACTTGAGTGAGTCGAAAATGGACTCGGCCAATTCCACCGCCACCGAGCTGACGGAGATGCTGCCGCGCTGAATCTGCGTTTCCGAACGGACGAGCTTGGCCACGTTGAATGCTTTTTGAAATGTCTTGTTCAGCAGCGCGCCGGTGGCCTTCTCGGCGTGGGCGAGTTTGTAGGCTTGCTTGAGTTGGCCGAGGATTTCCGTCTCGCCAAGCACCATCGAGTCGATGCCGCACGACACGCGGAAGAGGTGATCGACACTTTGCGGATCGCCGTACGTGTAGAGTTCGTCGCTGGGAGCCGGGCCGAGGTCATGAAAATCGCAAAGGAACTGGTGCAGCGCCTGGCCAAGCGCGGGATCGTTGTCGCGGGTGGCTGCGTAAATCTCCACGCGATTGCAGGTGGAGAGGATCACAGCCTCGTCGGCAATGCCGCGCTCGCGCAGTTGGCCAAGCGCGTCGGCGATCTGCGCATTGGAAAAGGCAAAGCGCTCCCGCAACTCGACCGGCGATGAGTGATGGCTTAAGCCTGTGACAACAATCGGCATCGCTTACGGGGCGGGGTTATGAATTCCCGAGAGTAGGTTCGTCCCCCAGAACGTGAGGATAACAAACCCGAAGGCGACGATCGCCGACCAGGCGTAGCGATGTCCGCGTTGGTCAAACTTCCAGTGAAGCAAAAGCAGCACGCTGTAGATCGCCCAGACGAGCATCGACCAGATGACCTTGGGGTCGCCTTTGAATGATGCACCCTCGGGCAACTCGACGTACGCCGCGCCCAGGCCCAGGCCAGTCGTGAGCAGTGCCAGGCCGGTCGCGAGCGAAACGGTGATCATTTTTTCCAAGCGCTGGATCGGCGGTAGCAGGGTGAAGAGCGCGCGTGCCCGGTGGAATTTTAGGTTGCGCTCCTGCGTGAGGAACATGCTCCCGGCGACGGCGCTCAAACCGAACGCCCCGTAGCCGAGCATGATCATCGCGGCGTGCAGACTGGCCCACCCGTTGGTGAACTGCGGCTTGCCGGTCGGTGGCGGGTCGAGGCCAGGCATTAGAGCAAAGACGCCGACGCAAAATAACAACGGCGATGTGAACACGCCGAGGAAACGCAACCTTGGCCATAGGCCGAAAACAAGGCTGCCAGCGGCGATCGTCCACAGGACAAACGCGGTGGCCTCGTAAAGATTGTTCACCGGGCAGTGCTGCAGCGAAAAGCCGCGCTTGGCCATGGCGACGGTGTGCAGCACGAACGCGATGGCGAGCAGGCTGTAGTTGATCCAGTTGTCCCGCTGGAAACCGCGCCGCCAAAGGAAGGCGGAGTAAAGCATGCTGGCGCCGTAAACTACGACGGCAGACAAAAACCATTGGCGTGCAGGATCCAAAATTCAGTGCGACTTGGCCAGGCGCCGCAAGTCAGGGCAGTCTAGGCCAAAACCCCGCCGCATCAAATGAAAGATACCTCCCAAAGAGTACGTTTTGGGTTGGCAAGGTGATTCCAAGTTGATGGCTTACTAGCTTTGTTGCAGTTTTCACGCATGGAAATTGTCTTTAGCGTCACACCGGAATCGGATGGCGGCTTTGTTGCTGAGTGCCTGTCGCATGACATATTCACCCAGGGCGATGACTGGAACCCAATGCGAACCCATGTTGGCAAGGCTGTCGACGCATACTTCTTCGATCAACAAAAAGCCGATTCGATCCGGGTGCATCTCGTGCGTGACGAAGTGGTGGCAGCCTGTTGAAGCTGCCTCGAAATCTGACCGGGTACGAAATGATCAAACTGCTCTGCCGCGATTTTGAGTACCGTGAAATACATCAGGTACGCAGTTACGTTCTCCTGGAAACAGATACTCCGAGGCATTATTGAATTCCTGTTCCAGACCGTTCGCCTCTTCGGCTTGAGAGACGCTGAACGCCATTTTGAGGGCTGTGGCGATAGTGAAGGGGGTCGATAAACGGGACATCTTGAAACATCTCTAAACGATCGGTTCAAACGACTCGGAGACATGTCGGACAAGGGACGCGATTTTTTGCGGGAAGTACTTTGGCCAAGCGCTTGGCCGACATCAGCCGCAGCACTTTTTGTGTTTTTTGCCGCTGCCGCAGGGGCAGGGGTCGTTGCGGCCGACCTTGATGGCGGTGCGCAATGGCTCGGCCCGGGAGACCATGTCGGTGGCTTCGTCCACCATGTCGGAGGCTTCGTTGGCGGCGCGGCGTTCCTCGGCTCCGAATGCGCTGGAGCTTTGGTGCACCTCCTGCATCGGGAGATTTCTCAGGAAGCTCTGGAAGGCGTCGACACTGGAAGCGCTGCGGAAGATGTTCTGGCAGATTTTAGTCCAGATGTTGACCTGCAATTCCTGGAACATGTGGTAGCCCTCGGACTTGTACTCGAGGATGGGGTCGCGCTGGCCGTAGGCGCGCAGGCCGATGCTGTGGCGCAGGCTGTCCATCTCATAGAGGTGCTCCTGCCATAACTGGTCGATGGAGTTGAGGATGGTGTAGCGCTCGACGGCCACGAGCGCGTCGGTGTCCTCGAAGCTGGTTTTAAGTTGGTAGGCCTCCTTGGCCTTGGCGGAGATATCGTCGAACAACAACGCCTGGTGCGGGGTCAGTTCCCGTTCGCCATCGGAGCCGACGGCGGCTTTGCCGTCGATCAATCCGGACAATGAATCCGCCGAGACGCCGACGGGGAAGGTGAGGTTGGCCCAGTCCGACAGGGGCTGAAAACCCCAGTTCACCGGCTCCAGTTCGGGGTCACAGAATTCCTGCACCTTGTTGGCGATGACCTCGTCCATAATGTTGATCAGCTTGGCCTGCACCTGCTCGGAGTGCATGGCGTCGTTGCGGAAACCGTAGATTTCCTCGCGCTGTTTGTTCATTACGTCGTCGTACTCGAGGGTGCGCTTGCGGATCTGGAAGTGGTGCTTCTCGACGTTCTTTTGCGCGGTCTGGATGGAGCGGTCGAGCATGCCGCTGTCGCCGATGGCTTCGCCCTCGCCGATGCCTTTCTCGACGAATTTGAACAGGCGGTTGCCAGTGGCGAAAAGCCGCAGCAGGTCGTCTTCGAGGGAGAGAAAAAAACGGGTGGAGCCGGCGTCGCCCTGACGCGCGCAGCGGCCGCGCAACTGCCTGTCGATGCGGCGCGACTCGTGCCGCTCGGTGCCCATGACGTGCAGGCCGCCGATCGGCTCTACGCCTTGGCCAAGTTTGATGTCGGTGCCGCGCCCGGCCATGTTTGTGGCGATGGTCACGGAGCCTTTCTGGCCGGCGCGGGTGATGATCTCGGCCTCCTGCTCGTGGTACTTGGCGTTGAGCACGCTGTGGATGATGCCGTTCTTCTTGAGCAACCGTGAGATGTACTCGCTGACTTCCACCGAGACGGTGCCGACGAGGATCGGACGGCCCTGTCGGTGCACCTCTTTGACCTCGTCGAGTACGGCGTTGTATTTTTCGCGGCGCGTCTTGTAGACGGAGTCGTTAGCGTCGTCGCGAATGCACGGCTCGTGGGTGGGGATGGAGAGGACGCCCAGCTTGTAGATATCGAAAAACTCCTGCGCCTCGGTGGCGGCGGTACCGGTCATGCCGGCCAGCTTGGTGTAGAGGCGGAAATAGTTCTGGATGGTGATGGTAGCCAGCGTCTGGGTTTCCTTCTCGATAGTGACACCTTCCTTGGCCTCGACGGCCTGGTGCAGCCCGTCGCTCCAGCGGCGGCCCGGCATGGCGCGGCCGGTGTGTTCGTCGACGATGATTACCTTGTTCTCCTGCACCACGTAGGCGATGTCCTTCACGTAAAGGCTATACGCCTTTAGTAACTGGCCGGTGATGTGGATGTTTTCGGCCTTGGCCTTGAAATTGTCCTGCAGCTTGGTCTTGGCCGCCAACCGGCTCTGGGCGTCGAGACTCTCGTCGTGGTCGATGTCGTGCTGCTCCACGGAGAGGTCCGGCAGCATGAACGCCTCGGTATCGTTCGGGTTGAGATAGCTGCGGCCCTTCTCAGTGAGGTCGGCGTCGTGGCTCTTTTCCTCCATGCCGAAATAAAGTTCCTCTTTTTGAGCGTAAAGGTCTTTTTTGGACTGGTCGGAGTGCAGGGAGAGCTCGGCTTTGTCGATGAGCTTTTGGTTTTGCGGCTCCTCCATGAGGCGCATGAGGCGCTCGCCCTTCGGTTGGCCAAGCCGCGACTTGTAGAGCAGCAGGCCAAGTTCCAGCTCCAGTTCGTCGGCGTTCTCGGGGCGATCCTCGGACAACAGCTGTTTGCTGAGTTTCTCTGCATCTATCAAATAGCCGGCGATGAGCTTGTGCTGGGCTTGAACGAGGTTTTTGATCTTGTGATTGGACTTGCGATACTCCTTGTCGAGGCTGACCGTCGCCGGTCCGCTGATGATCAACGGCGTGCGCGCCTCGTCGACGAGGATCGAGTCCACCTCATCAACGATGGCGAAGTAGTGTTGGCGCTGCACCTGGTCCTCGGTGCGGCTGGCCATACCGTTGTCACGCAGGTAGTCGAAGCCAAATTCCGAGTTGGTGCCGTAGGTGATGTCGCAGTCGTACTGCTCGCGGCGCTCGGTCGGGTTCATGTCGTGCATGATACAGCCGATACTGAGCCCGAGATATTTGTAGATCGCGCCCATCCACTCGCTATCGCGCAGGGCAAGGTAGTCGTTGACGGTCACAAGGTGTACGCCGCGTCCCGACAGTGCGTTGAGGTAAATCGGCAGCGTGGCGACGAGTGTCTTGCCCTCGCCGGTGGCCATCTCGGCGATGTTGCCCTCGTGCAATGCCATGCCGCCGACGAGCTGCACGTCGTACGGGATCATCTCCCATTTGAGATCGTGGCCGCGCACGTGCACGTCGGTGCCGTAAAGCCGTCTGCAGGCATTTTTCACCACTGCAAACGCCTCCGGCAGGATGGCCGCCAGCTCCTGCTTCAGCTCCCGGTCATCCTTGATGGCTGCGAGACGTTCCTTCCACTCCTGTGTCTTTTGGCGCAGGGCGTCCGGCGAGGTGGCTTGCAGCTCCTCCTCGAGCCGGTTGATCTCCCCCACGCGTGCCGAGAGTTTCTTGACCAGCCGCTCGTTTTTATTCGGAAAAAATTTACTCAGAAAACCCATCATCACTTTTTAACAAAGGCGGTGGACGCTACGGCATGCCCGCTAGCGCGTCAAAGGTTTCCATTGGCCAAGAGGGAGGTCAGGCGGGAGGGGGTTTTTGTTGGAATGCCCAGCGGCCTGCCGTAAAACCTCCTGCCGGATGAAAAAACCATCGCCAGTGTCGCGGAGCGGCCGGTTTAGCAGTGGGCCGGGTCTGGACGTGGCCAAGTTCACCGAGTCGATCTCGTTCGACCGCCGGTTGTGGCGGCATGACCTCGTGGGCTCCATCGCCCACGCCACTATGCTTGGGGACATCGGTGTGCTCACCAAGGCCGAGGCCAAGCGCGTGGTTCGCGCTCTCGAGGCAATCGGCGACGATATCGAGTCCGACCGGTTCGAGTGGGACGAGTCTCTTGAGGACGTCCACATGAACCTCGAGGCCGAGCTGACCCGGCGCGAGCCGGCCGGGGCCAAGCTGCACACCGGCCGCTCGCGTAACGATCAGGTCGCGCTAGACATGCGAATGTGGCTCCGCGACGAGATCGTCGAGCTGGAGCTGGAACTACGCTCGCTGCAACAGGCGCTCGTCGCGCTTGGCCAAGCGAACGACAGTATCGTCATCCCCGGCTACACACACCTTCAACGCGCTCAGCCTGTTTACTTCGCTCACCATTTGCTGGCATACGTCGAGATGATCGAGCGGGACCGCGAGCGGCTGCTCGATGCCTTCTCGCGTGTGAACGTCTGTCCGCTGGGTAGCGGCGCGCTGGCCGGCTCCACGCTGCCGCTCGACCGCAACCAAGTTGCCGCAATGCTGGGCTTCGAGGATTCGCGGGGCAGACCGGTGGTTTCGCAAAACTCGATGGACGCCGTGAGCGACCGCGACTTCGCGGTGGAGTTTTGTTTCGTTGCGTCGCTGCTGGGCGTGCACCTGTCGCGGCTCGCGGAGGACGTTATTCTGTGGTCGAGCAGCGAGTTTGATTTCATCCGCATCGCTGACGCGTACACGACTGGCTCGTCGCTCATGCCGCAAAAGAAAAACCCGGACGTCGCCGAGCTTGCCCGTGGCAAGAGCGGCCGGCTCATCGGCAACCTCGTGTCGCTGCTGACGTTGCTCAAGGGATTGCCGATGACGTACAACCGCGATTTGCAGGAGGACAAGGAGCCGTTGTTCGACAGCATCGACAGCGTCCGCGCCACCGTGCGGTTGACGGCGGCCATGCTGCAGCACACTAGCGTGAACGCCGGGGCGTGTGCCGCCGCCGCTGCTGACCCCGCGTTACTGGCGACCGATTTGGCCGACTGGCTCGTCGGTCAAAAAGTACCGTTCCGCGAGGCGCACCACTTGGTTGGCGAGGTCGTCGGTCTGGCCGAGAAATCGGCCAAGCCGCTGAACAGGTTGACGCTCAAGGAGTTGCAGGGCGTCAGCCGGAAATTTAAGGCCGGTGCGCTGGAGGTTTTCGAGCTGAAACAGGCCTTAGCCAAGCGCACCGCGACCGGATCGCCCGGTACGAAAGAGGTCAAAAAACAGCTCCGCCGCTGGATCAAACGCCTGGGCTAAGATAAGCAAAACAGGAGTTGCAGAGGGTTAAATCATGGAGTAATTTTCCCTTTCTGACTAATCTATTCATTATAATTTAGTAGGTCAATTTATGAGAATAAGACGATTAAATTTGGCCGAGCTGGGTCGATGCGGTCAAGGTTTCACTCTGATTGAGCTACTTGTGGTGATTGCGATCATTGCCATCCTTGCGGCGATGCTGCTACCAGCCTTGGGTAAGGCTAAGAGCCAAGCCCAGCGCACCAACTGCCTCAACAATCAGAAGCAACTCCTCCTAGCCGTCCACATGTATACCGACGACAATGACGACTACATGCCGTACCCGAACTGGGGCGTACAGACCGAGGGTTGGGCTTATAAGTACACCAACCGAAACGTGCCCAAGGGCGAGTCGAAATTTCGAGCCGATCAGGGTCAAATCTGGAAGTATGCAAGCAACAAGCGCTCGTTCTTTTGCATCGCGGAAAAGGAAAAGGACATTGAGGAACGTCGGCGGAGCGGCCTTCAGGATTGTTCCAGTTACGTCATTAACGGCGTAGTGGGCAAGTTCTCGAATGGTTGGTTCAATAACCGTACACACAAGCGGAATCAGTTTAACTCGGATGATGTTCTTTTTTGGGAGCCTGACGAACGGCGGATCGGGAATTTCAACGATGCCTCCAGCACGCCAGGCGTCATTTTTATGCAAGGCGGACAAGAGATTTATTCTGAGGGGATCAGCAAACGCCACAGCGAGGGAGCAATCACCGGAATGTTTGGAGGGAGTGCTGAGTTCATGACCTTTGAGTGGTACAAGAGGGAAAATGTGAAACCTGGTCGCAACCGTCTATGGTGCGCGCCATCCAAGAACGGTCGCTGATTTTTTTAGTTCTAGTTTTAAAAGTTTAAATCCATGATTAAAATAACAAAAAACAACAACGGCTTTACGTTGATTGAGTTACTAGTTGTAATCGCTATTATTGCCATTTTGGCCGGCATGTTGTTGCCTGCCTTAGCCAAGGCCAAGACCAAGGCACACGGCATCTCATGCATGAACAACAACAAACAGCTTATGATGGCCTGGTTCTTTTATGCTGACGACAGTGATGATAGTGTTACTTGGGCTTACGGCGATTTGGGCGGTGCGACTCCGAACAGTTCAGGTATCCGCCCATTTCAGCATGGTTGGATGGGCAACACGAGTCTGAACTATGGCAGCGCTAATAGCTGGGACTACAAGGTGGATATTGTACGAAGCCCGCTCTGGGAGCATGTCGGGCAAAGCCCCCAGGTTTTTCGTTGCCCTGCCGACACCAGCACCGCCAAGGGGAAACCCCGTGTCCGTAGCATGTCCATGAATAGCTGGGTTGGAGGGGATGGCCAGAATGGGCGAAACAATGGTCATCATACCTGGTTTGGTGGGCCTAAAGATGGAACTATTTATTTAAAGCGCGGAGACATGGTAGCGCCTGGTCCATCTGAAACCTGGGTTCTGATTGACGAACGAATGGACAGTATAAATGATGGTTTTTTTGTGGTTTGGATGCCTGGTTACGGTAACATGTCCTCTACCAGAATGGTGGATTTTCCCGCCAGCTATCACAACAATGCCGCCGGTTTCTCCTTTGCCGATGGACATTCCGAAATCCACAAATGGAAAGATCCACGAACGTCCCCAGATTTGAAAAAAAATGGCAACATCGCACTGAATGTCAACCAACCCAATAATGTGGACGTCAGGTGGATGCAGGATAAAACCACAAGACCAAAGAGCAGGTAAGCGTGCTGAATGGCGGCTTTAAACTGGTATTGGCGGCGCCTCCGGGCGATGGGACCGGTTGAGGTTGCACTGAGACTTCGCAAAAAGTGGTTCGAATTTAAGGACGCTAAACGTGACCAATGGCCATCCGCTGATCTGTCGCCCAGTTCAGCCTTCCCCAAACTCCCCGACCCCGCCTCCGCTCCCGAGCCGCTCCGCGAATCGTTGAAGCGTGACGCCGAGCGCGTCGCCTCCGGTCGCCTCCGCTTCTTCGGCCATCTCGACGTACAGGCAGACACGCCGCCGAACTGGCAGCGCGACTATCTCGCCTGTGTCGACATGCCGGCCGGCGAATCAGCCTTCAAGATCAACCACCGCGAGCTGCCCGACGGCGCGGCGATCAAGCCACTCTGGGAGCCAAGCCGTTGGTATGGGCCGGTGCGCCTGGCGCAGGCCTGTTGGTTGCTCGGCAACCGCCGCAACGGGGAGCACTGCCTCGACTGGCTTGAGGACTGGGTGGCGAACAACCCACCGTACATCGGCTGGCACTGGACGAGCGCACTTGAGAGCGGCATGCGACTCATCGCCTTCACATGGATCGACGCATTCCTGACCGCGTTCGAGGGACAAAACCCGGGAGACTTGGCCAAGCGCCTGGCCAAGCTGCGCGCCGACATTCTGCCGGCGCACGTCTGGTTCACCTGGCGGCATCGCACGTTTGGTTCGTCAGCGAACAACCACCTGCTCGGCGAGTTGTGCGGCCTGGCGCTGGCCAACGCGCGCTGGCCCGGCTTGGCCACGCTCGGCCCCAGCTTGGCCACGCTCGGCAGGCTGCTCGAGCGCGAGACGCTGCGGCAGTTTCATCGCGACGGCGGCAACTTCGAGCAGGCGCTCAACTACCAGTTTTTCGCGTGGGAATTCTGCTGGGAAGCCCGGCAGGCGCTAGCCGCCGCAGACGCGTTACCGCCGGCAAGCTGCGACCGCATAGACGGGCGGCTTGGCCAAGCAGCCCGGTACTTTCGCGAGATGCAGGTGCCGTCCGCTCCGTGGGATTACGGCGACTCAGACGACGCCTTCGTCATGCCGTGGTTCAAAGATGAGTCGCGGGCCGTGGTCGAGTGGTGGCAATGGATCGCCGGCAACGCCGGGCAGTCGCCGTTTCTATACCTTATGCGCGGCGATTTTGATTCGTGCCTGCACAGTGACGAGCCAAAAACAGTACAGGGCGGCTGGAGGATTTTCCCGGACACTGGTACTGCCGTAAACGCGTTGGGACACTGGAAGGCGAGGCTTGATTTTTCGCCGCTCGGTGCGGGTTCGATGGCGGCGCACGGCCACCTCGACGCGCAGCATTTGTCTCTATGGCTTAAGGGCCGCGCGATGGTGATAGATCCTGGCACCGGCGATTACCAAGGCAATCCCAAGTTGCGAAACTGGCTTGCTTCTCGAGACGCCCACAATGGCCCGTGTTCAAGTCAGGTCAGTTTGGCCAGGCGCGAAGGGCCGTTTCTCTGGGCGTCAGCCCATTCCAAGCCGCTACAGAGCCTTGATGGGGAAGTGTTGGAAACAGAGATCCGCATCAAGCGAACCTGCCTACTGGCGCGAACAGTAAAGCCGCTGAAGAGCGATCGGGAAGGTTGGCTCGTGACAGACTCGTTTGAGGAGCATCTTGGCCAGGCGGGCGAGTTTATCGTGCGCTGGCAGTTTGCTACCGGTTGCGAAGTGGAGCGAATCGACGAGCGAGCATTCCGAGTGGCCTCGGAAACCGTAACTATGCGTGTCGATATTGGTATCGACTGGGCGCTGGCTGAGCTTTGGCGGCCAAGCGGCGACGAGACGGTCGGGCAACTCGAAGGCATCGTCTCGCCGCGCTTCATGAAGACCGAACATGCACCCTACCTGAAATTAACTGCCAAGCCGGGTGGCAACACGGATTTCACGACCAGGTTTACAGTTGCTTGATCGCTGTTTGCCTCGGTCCTAACTTATCAACAATCGACCATGGCACTTGCTGTTGGTCAAGGGGTACGAGTAAGTTGAGCGGGTGCCGAAACAGGAATTCGTTCACTTGCATTGCCACACTGAGTTTTCCCTGCTCGATGGGGCTTGTCGTGTGGATCGCCTGATTGATAAGGCAAGTGAACTCGGCTTCGGTTCACTCGCGATCACCGATCACGGGGCGATGTTCGGAGCGATCAATTTTTACCGCGCCGCCCGTGCCAAAGACATCAAACCGATAATCGGCTGCGAGATGTACGTCGCGCCCGGCAGTCGGCACGAGAAAAAGTCCGGCGCGCGCGGCAAGGAGGCGTATTACCACCTCGTGCTCTTGGCCAAAGACGAGGCCGGTTACCAAAACCTCGTCCGCTTGGCCACCGCCGCGCAGCTTGAGGGCTATTACTACAAGCCGCGCATCGACAAGGAATTGCTCGCCCAACACAGCGAAGGTTTGATCTGCCTTAGTGGCTGTCTCGCAAGTGAGATTCCCCGGCTGATTATGGCGGAGGAATTCGACAAGGCACGCGACCAGATCGACTGGTTTAAGCAGACGTTCGGGCCGGAGAATTATTATCTCGAGTTGCACAACCACGGCATCGCCGATCAGGCCAAGGTCAACCGCCAACTCATCCCGTGGGCCGCCGACATGGGGCTCAAGTTGGTGGCGACCAACGATGTTCATTACGTCGAGAAGAGCGACTCGCACGCGCACGACTCGCTGATCTGTATCGGCACGCAGGCCTTGCTCTCGGACACGAACCGCATGCGCTATGTGCAGGAGCAGTTTTATCTGCGCTCGCCGGAGGAGATGGCGGCTCTGTTCTCCGAGGTGCCGGATGCGGTGCGTAACTCGATGGAGATCGCTGCGAAATGCAACGTCGAGATCGAGTTTGGCAAGCTGAACTACCCGGTATTCAACCCGCCGGAAGGCCACACCCGCGAGGGCTATCTGCGGAAGTTTCTGGCGGAGGGTTTTGCGGTGCGCTACGGCATGAAGGTGCGCGTTGACGGCGACACGTTTTTGGTGGAGTCGCTTGCCGATGCCAGCCAATTGCCCAACTACTTGCCGCCAGAGGAGGCCAATCCGGAGGCCAAGCCGGGGCTGGACGATCCCGCTGTGGCCAAGGCGGTTGGCGAGCTCGTTGAGCGGGTCGATTACGAGTTGGATATCATGCAGCAGATGGGCTACATCAGCTACTTTCTCATCGTTGGCGACTTCATTCGGTACGGCCGGGAGCAGGGCATCACCTGCGTGGCACGTGGTTCGGCGGCGGGATCGATGGTGTCGTATCTGCTGGAAATTTCAAACGTCGATCCATTGAAGTACGGACTGATCTTTGAGCGGTTTTTGAATCCGGAACGGGTCAGCCCGCCGGATATCGACATCGACTTCGCCGACGACCGGCGAGCAGAGATGATCGAGTATGTCCGCGAAAAGTATGGGCGCGACTCGGTTGCGCAGATTATTACGTTCGGCACGATGGGGGCCAAGTCGGTGATTCGCGACGTGGGCCGGGTGATGGGGCTGAGCTATGGCGATGTGGATCGCTTGGCCAAGATGGTGCCGACCGAGTTGAAAATCACGCTCAAGAACGCGTTGCAAAAGTCACCCGACCTCAAGGCGGCCTACGACAATGAGGATGTCACACGTGAGTTGATCGACACGGCGTTCGTGCTGGAGGATATCACCCGCAACTCCTCCGTCCACGCCGCCGGAGTGGTCATCGGCGCCGAGCCGCTGGTCAATATTTTGCCGCTCAAGAAGGATGAGGATGGCGCCATCACCACCCAGTACCCGATGGGGCCAGTGGAGGACCTTGGCCTGTTGAAGATGGATTTTCTCGGGCTCAAGACGCTGACGGTCATCCGCAACACCTGCGAGATGGTGAAGCAGTGGCGCGGCGTCGAGGTCGATGTGGATCGCGTGCCGACCGACGATTCGAAAGCATACGACCTACTGAACAAAGGCCACACGGTCGGAGTGTTCCAGTTGGAGTCGGCCGGTATGCGCGACCTGTGCCGGAAGTTCAAGCTGGGCACCATCGAGCACATCACAGCACTCGTGGCATTGTACCGGCCAGGACCGATGGACCTGATCCCGGACTTCATCCGTCGCCGACACGGCGAGGTGGAGATCAAATACCCGCACCCGTTGCTCGAGCCGATCGCCAACGAAACCTATGGCATCCTGATCTATCAGGAACAGGTGATGAAAGCCGCACAGGTGCTCGCCGGTTACACGCTGGGCGCCGCGGATTTGTTGCGCCGCGCGATGGGCAAAAAGAAGGTCGAAGTGATGCATGAACAGCGCGAGTTGTTCGTGCAGGGCTGTGCTGAGCACAACAAGATTCCCAAGCGCAGGGCCAACGAGATTTTCGACTTGCTCGAGAAGTTCGCCGGTTACGGCTTCAACAAGTCGCACGCGGCGGCCTACGCCATGGTGGCCTACCAAACCGCGTATCTAAAGGCTCACTTTCCGGTCGAGTTTCTCGCGGCCAACATGACCAACGACATGGGCGATACCGCCAAGTTGGGCGTGCTGACCGACGAGTCCAAGGTGCTTGGCATCGAGGTATTGCCGCCGGATATCAACGAGAGCCAGGTGTTGTTCGCCCCGGCGCGGGACGGCTCGGTCATCCGCTTCGGCATGGCGGCGATCAAGGGCGTCGGCAGCATCGCTGTGGAAGAACTCATCAAAGCCCGGGAGACCGGCGAGCCGTTTGCCGACCTGTTTGATTTGTGCGACCGCTGCGACACGCGGACAGTGAACCGCAAGGTGCTTGAGGCGCTCATCAGGAGCGGCGCGTGCGACTGCCTCGCCGGCACGCGCGCGGGGCAGTTCTCCGTGATCGACCGCGCCTTGGCTAAGGCGTCGAGCCAGGCGCGCGACCGTGAGTCCGGCCAGACGTCGCTCTTCGGCGCGTTCGAGGAGAGCAGCCAATCGATGCATGATACCGTGCCCGACCTCGCCGAGTGGAAGAGCAGAGACATCCTTGCCGCCGAAAAGGAACTCCTCGGTTTTTACGTTAGCGGCCATCCGCTCGACCCTTACCGCGAACTGCTCGGGCAGTATTGCCTGCACGACAGCGAGACAGTCAAGGCGCTCGAGAGCCGCAAAGTGACACGTGTCGGCGGGCTGATTGCCACCGTGCAGCGCGGCATCTCCCGGCGCACCAACAAGCCGTACGCGATCGCCACCGTCGAGGACCTCAAGGGCTCGTTTCAGATTCTGTGCATGAACGAGAACTACGACAAGTACCAGGAGTTGATCCTCTCCAACAAGACTGTGCTCGTCATCGGCGAGGCCAATAACAACGAGGACACGCCCAAGATTTTCCCGCAGGAAATCATCGCGCTCGACGACGCTCCGGCCAAGTTCACTCAGCAGGTGCAGTTCCGCCTGAACGGCAGCGAGCTCGGCCCGAAAAAGATGGAAGAACTCCACGGATTGGCCACGAGCCATGCAGGCCGGTGCCCGTTGTTCCTGTGCATTCGTCAGAAGGACGGGCGGCTGGTGTTCATCGACACGAGCGAAAAACATTTCGTGCGTCCTTCTATGAAGTTGCGCGACGAGGTGAACGAAATGCTTGGCCCGGACAGCTACTACGCGAAGGTGGACACGACACTCCCTGAGCCGGTCAAGCGCCAGTGGCAGCGAAAAGAAACCTTCGGCAACGACGGCAAATAGTGAGCAGTTGGCCGCGCTGCCTGCGTTGCATCCATCCCCGCTCTTCCTCTGCGGCCATCTGCTTTTAATTTAAATCGGCAGCCAGGTGAGCTTCAATCAACAATCCACCGCCTGGCCTTCAACTCGAAGCGGGGGAGGGCGCCGGGCTCGACGAGTTTCACCGGCACGCGCAGCGCGAGCGATTGCTGAAAGGCCTTGGCCAAGCGTTTGGCCAAGGCGCCGTCGTCGCCGTCTTCCGGTTCCACCTCGACGCTCATTTCGACGAGCGCATCGTTGCGGCTGATGTTCACCCGATACTCGGCGACACCGCCGGTGCCGCGGAGGATTTCCTCGACGGCGCTGGGGTAAATATTCACGCCACGCACCACGACCATGTCATCGGCGCGGCCAAGGATGCCGCCTTGCAGCGCCAAGTCGTGGCTGCCACAGCGGCACGGCGACTCGACGGCGGCGGTGACGAGGTCTCCGGTGCGGTAGCGTATAAGTGGCGAGCCGTGCCGGCCAAGCGTGGTTAGCACCAGTTCGCCGGTCTCGCCAGCGGCGACCGGTTCGGCGGTTTCGGGGTGAATAATTTCCGGCAGGTAAGCCTCCTCAAGCACGTGCAGTACGCCGGTTTGGGCGGGGCATTGGTGCGTCACTGGGCCGACCTCGGTCATTCCGTGGTGATCGAACACCGTTGCGCCGGGCCAAGCCTCTTTGAGGCGCGCGCGTGTGGCGGGGATGCTGCCGCCCGGCTCGCCGGCGACAACAATCGTGCGCACCGGCGACTTGGTCAGGTCGATGCCTTCCTCCTTGGCCACCTCGGCCAGTCGCAGGGCGTACGTTGGAGTGCAGCAGAGGACATTGGCGTCGTGGGTGAAGATGGCCCGCAATCGCGCCGCGCTGCCTAGGCCACCGCCGGGGATGCTCAACGCGCCAAGCGCCTCGCTAGCTTCGAACGCCAGCCAAAAACCGATGAACGGACCGAAAGAAAACGCAAAAAAAATCCGGTCTGCGCTACTCACGCCAGCGGCGTGAAAAATGTCGCACCAGTTGTCGATCATCCACTGCCAGTTTTCCGGCGTGTCGAGCCAGCGCAATGGCGCGCCACTGGTGCCACTGGTTTGGTGAACTCGCGTGTAGCGTCCGGGCGGGAAAGTCAGGTTGCTGCCGTGCGGCGGGTTGGCGGCGTTATCGGCGGTGAGTTCCGGCTTGGTCGTGAACGGGCAGTTTGCACGAAACTCAGCGAGCGACGCAACGGAGTCGTCGGTCCCCGCCTGGCCAAGCTTGGTTTCGTAAAAAGCGTTGTCCGGGCGGACAGCCGTGAGCAACTCCCGCAGCTTGGTCAACTGGACACGGTTGAGTTCCTCGCGACTATTGGCGCGCATGCGGGGCATCACGGGGTCGGGGACGCCTTTGCCTCGGCGGGAGGGCTTGGCTTGGGCGCATGCTTGGTGACGAGGTAGCCGCCGAGCGCCGCAAGCAGGATGCCGAGTACGAACGGCCATTGCACGTTGGCCCAGCCGTTGTTCTTCGTGGTGTTGACGATGGCGTTCACGATCGGCGCCCCGGCAAAAATGATCGACATTACTACCGGCACGTACACTGGTGGATTTGGCGACGCGCCGAACGCCAGCAGCACACCCAGTGCGCCGATGGCCCCGAGCGTCCCGGCGATGAGCGACCATTGCCATCCCTTGGCCGGGTAGGCCCAGAAATCAATTGGGCCGCCCTTGAGCTTGAGAATGATGATCGGCGCGATGACGGCGGTGAGAAAGTAGGCCAACCCGACCCACAGAAACGCCATGATGCGGCCATGCTCGGGGTTTTTCATGCTCGCGGAGCCGGTGTGCATGCACACGCCGTAAGTGCCCCAGCAGATGACCGTCATTAATGCCCAGACGTACCAGGGGATTCCTGCAGAAGTTGTGCTCATAAGTCGCAGGCAATGTAGTGTGCTGGCGGCGGGATTTCAAACGCTATTGCGCTTGGTCAAGCGCGGCGAAGTATTCGCGCGCCTTGGCCATGACGCGCGGGGAGAGGAGCAGGGTGGAGAGAATGGTCGGCACGGCCATCATACCGAACATGATATCGAGGAAGTTAATCAAGTATTCCAAGTCGACGATTGCGGAGACCACGATGCCCGCGAGATAAAACAGGATCAGTGGGATGCGGGCTCTTGGGCCGAACAGAAACATGCCGCACTTGGCCACGTAGTAGGAAAAGCCGATCATCGACGAGAAACTGAAACAGAGCACGCAGAGCAACAGAAGGTAGGGGCCAACACTCGGAGAAATGATCCTGTAGGCTTTTTCAATCAGCATAACGCCGGAGTAGGAACGGGGATCTATTTTGCTTGTGAGATCATCCGGCGTGCCGGGTGTCTTGTCGGGTCCGCCCGAAACAAGAAGGAAGCCATTCCTATCAGTTTCTCCTGAGACGCCATATTCAATGGGATGCCCCCAGGCATCATTGAGGTGTAATGCTTCAATATACGGTTCCTTATTGTCGGAGTCATCGTTGACGATTGTCAACTGGACCAAGTCTTTTGTACTGACTGGCAAAGAACCGGTGTCTTTGGAGTATTGAACGATACCATCCTTTAGTTTCGAAATACGATCCATTGTGACCCCCTTTTTCCAAACGCCTGTGTTGATAATCACCAATCCGGTGATGGTGCAGACAATCAGTGTGTCGATCATCGGGCCCAGCATGGCGACCAAGCCTTCGCGAATCGGTTCCTTGGTTTTAGCTGCGCCATGCGCCATGGCTTCTGTGCCCATGCCGGCCTCGTTCGAGAATGCTGCGCGCCGCACACCTGTGGAGATGACCGCACCAAGTACGCCGCCGGTGACTGCTTGGCCGGTGAAAGCATCTCTAAAGATCAGTTTGAATGCCTCTGGTATTTGGCCTACATACGTGATGAGGATCACCAATGCGCAACCGCCATAAAGTACCACCATGAATGGCACCAGCCGGGCGGCTACTTTGCCAATGCGCTGAATGCCGCCAAGGATCACCGCACCGACAAAAACCGCCAGCAGTACTCCGAACAGTCCTTGGCCAAGCGTGGAGACATTATTGCCCGAGTCGACGAACCAGTCGTTCGGTTTGAGGAACATTTCGCCGACAATGGCGGTGAGTTGATTGGATTGAAACATCGGCAGACAGCCGAACAATCCGAAGAAACAAAAAGCCATCGCAAGCGGTTTCCACTTGGGGCCGAGTCCTTCAACGATGAAATACATCGGGCCGCCCTGAACCCGGCCGGTGTGATCCCTGCCTCGGTACATGATGGCGAGGCTGCAGGTGAAAAACTTGGTGGCCATGCCGACCAGCGCGCAGACCCACATCCAGAACAGCGCTCCCGGGCCGCCTTGGGTCACCGCTACCGCCACGCCGGTGATATTGCCCATTCCGACCGTTCCAGATAGCGCACTGCAGAGAGCCTGAAAGTGATTGATCTCGCCTGGGTCGTTGGGGTTGCTGTATTTGCCACGTAGAATTTGAATGCCGTGCCAAAGATACAAAAACGGTGTGAACCGCGAGTAGATGGTGAAGTAAAGTCCGCCGCCGATGAGCAGGTACAATAGCGGCACTCCCCAAAGCCAATCAGATGCCGATGCCAGCCAGCCCGCGACCGATTCGAGAACCTTCGCGGATGTCAGCGGCTCGTCGGAGGTATTCATCGATTATTTGCCGTTGAGGATTTTATGGCAGGCCGATTTGAGTTTTTTCAAGTGCGCCGCACTCTTGGCCTCAAGGTAGCAGCGGATTACCGGTTCGGTGCCGCTCGCGCGGAACGCCACCCACTCGTTGTCCGGCAGCAGGAACTTGAAGCCGTCGGTGGTGATGAATTGCTGGACGGCGAACCGGCCGATTTTGTCGAAGCCGCCGGCAAGTTTGTGCAGGATGGCCGCCTTCTCGGCGGGCGGCACGGTGATGTTGATTCGGTCGGTGTGAAATTCGCCAGTTTGCTTTTCGAGATCGCGCAGGGTACGGCCCAGCGGCTTGCCCTCCATCGCAACCAGCTCGGCCATCAACAGGCAGGCGAGCACACCGTCCTTTTCCGGAATGTGGCCGCGGATGCTCAGGCCGCCGGACTCCTCGCCGCCGACAATGATCGGCTCGCTCTCCATCAACGCGCCGATGTGCTTGAAGCCGACCGGCGTCTCGTGAACTTTCACGCCGAGCAACTCCGCCACGGCATCGACCTGGTGACTCGTCGGCACAGTACGGACGACCGCGCCCTTGATGCCGCGATTTTTGCGGAGGTGATACAGCGCAAGGGCGAGCACCTGGTTTGGCGTGAGCCAGGTGCCATCGCGATCCACGATGCCGAAGCGGTCGGCGTCGCCGTCGAGGCCAAGCGCAAGATCGGATTGGCCGCTGCGCACGAACCGGGCCGCCTTCGCCATGCCTGATTCGTTTGGCTCGGGCGAGCCGCCGCCGAAAAGAGGGTTGAGGTTTTCGTGAAAAGAGGTGACCTTTGAGCCGGCTTCTTCGAGCAGCGTGTCGAGGTAGCCCCGCCCGGTACCGTGCATCAGCTCGACGGCGATGCGCAGCTTGGCTTTGCCGATGGCTTGCAGATCAACCAGTTTGCGGATGCGCCGGAGGTACGCCGGGGCAGGGTCGAATTCCGGGCAACTAAACGTGCCTATCACGGCGGTCTTAGGTTGCCAGCCCTTGGCTAAAAGTTTCTCTGCGTGTGCCTCTATTTTTCCGGTGAATTCCGGCGGGGCTCCGGCACCGTTTGGCATCGAAAACTTGAAACCCGAGTAGCCAAACGGATTGTGGCTGGCGGTTATGTTTACGCCGCCGATGGCTTTTTTGTTCCGGATGCTGAAGGCGATCACCGGCGTCGGCGCGTCGCGATTCGTCAGCAGCGGCTCGAGGCCTGCCTGCTGCAAAATCTCCGCCGTAGCCAGAGCGAATTCGCGTCCCAAAAACCGCGTGTCGTGGCCGATGACCACGAGCGGGCGCTTGCCGTGGATCGGTGAGTTTTTGCGGCGCAACTCCGACTTCAAAGTGAGGGCCAGTCCCTGGGCGGCCAGTCGGAGATGTTCAAACGTGAAGTCACGGGCGATCAGCCCGCGCCAGCCGGAGGTACCAAAATGGATGGGGGATTTCACGGCTTGGGAGAGCGGTTGGCCAAGCGCCGGGAGTGGTCAGCTATTCCAGTCGAACGCATTCCTCTTGATGGCGTAAATGTAGCCGATGAACAGAATGCCAAGGAACGAAACCATCGTGCCGAAGATGAGGTTCGCCGAGGCTGGGTCGCTGAGCATGTCTTTGTAAACCACCGCCCACGGGTAGAGGAACACCACCTCGATGTCGAACAGGATGAACAGCATTGCCACGAGGTAGAACTTGACCGACAGGCGAGATGTGCCATCGCCGACCGGCAACATGCCGCACTCGTACGGGGTGTCTTTGATCGGTTTGTGGCGGCCAATCGCCCTGGCCTTGCGCGCGCCGAAATACCAGCCGGCCAGCTTTGACGCGAATATGCTGCCCACCGCAAAAGCGGTCACAACCAGCGCGAGGAACAAAACGCCCAAGTACTGGAACAACTGCGGATCGGCGCTGACTTCAGCTAAAATCATGCGCGAAACCTAAGGACGCACCCCTGCCGGGGCAAGGTCAAACCCCGCATGGCTAAGCGCTTGCCTGGCACTAGAGTGCAGCGACTGATTGATCCATGACCGCTCTCCTTTCGTTTCTCCCGGCGCGCGCCGAGTGGGAGGCTGGTTGGACGGCTGGTTGGACGGGTGGCGTGGAGATCGACTTGAAGTCAGACCAAGCCGGCGAGTCGCCCAAGGTCGGCATGTTCGCTGCCTGGCTGCCATATCTTCTTTTACCGGCGTGGCTGAAGCCCTACGGCTGGGAAATGCGAACAAGGCCACACCTTCCCAGTCACCAAGCCCTTTTTGTTGGTTGATTGGTCGGTCGCAAGGCTTGCTTTTGTGGTGAGATTCGGGTAAAATTTATGTATGTCTAATTGTTTTGGGTCAATGAGGCGATTGCCATTTTATGCGTAAGGTATTTTGGATGGAATTAGTGTTGGCCGGGGTGGTGGCATTTGGCCAAGCGAGGGCAGACGCGCCGGGGGAGGTTCGGTTTGGGGTGCATGTGCGGCCGATTTTGTCGCATAACTGCATACAGTGCCACGGACCGGACGAGAATCATCGCAAGGCCAAGCTGCGACTCGATGTCGAGATCGGCCTCTTCGGCGGTTCCGGCGACAAGCGGATCGTTGTGCCCGGCAAACCGGCCGAGAGCTTGTTGTACCAAATAATCACCGCACACGATCCGGATGACCGCATGCCGCCGGAAGAGTCCAAGAAAAAATTGTCGGTGGACGAGATTGCCACGATCAAGCGCTGGATCGAGCAGGGCGCGGAGTGGGAGGGCCACTGGGCTTTTGTCGCTCCCCAGCGTCCGGGCTTGCCCAAGGTGCAGCGCCGCGCTTGGCCAAGGAGCGCGATTGATTTTTTCACGCTGGCCCGGATGGAGACCAACGGGCTCGAGCCGTCGCGGGAGGCGGATCGCCGGACATTGATCCGCCGGGTGTGCCTTGACCTGACCGGGTTGCCGCCGTCGCCGAGGGTGGTCGAGCGGTTTGTAAACGACACCGATCCGGGCGCCTACGAGAAGCTCGTCGACTCGCTGCTTGCGAGCGAGCGTTACGGCGAACGGATGACGTTGGCGTGGATGGACGCCGCGCGTTACGGCGACTCGAGCGTGTTTCACGATGACGGCGTGCGCTACATGTGGCCGTGGCGCGACTGGGTGATCCGGGCGTACAACGACAACAAGCGGTTCGACGAGTTCACCATCGAGCAGTTGGCTGGCGACCAGTTCGAGAACGCATCGCTTGACGACAAGGTCGCTTCCGGCTTCAACCGCAACCACGGCACGACCGACGAGGGTGGCTTGATCGAAGAGGAGTACCGTGTCGAGTACAACGTCGATCGCGTCAAGACGACCTCGAATGTCTGGCTTGGCTTGACGATGGAATGCGCCCAGTGCCACGACCACAAGTATGATCCGATTTCGCAGAAGGAGTACTATCAGTTTTACGCCTACTTCAACATCAACTCCGACGCCGGCAATCAGACACGAAACGGCAACTCGGCCCCGATGGTCAAGGTCCCTAGCATGACCGAGAGTGCGGAGTTGCAGCAACGGCGCGACAAGGTGGCCGCCGCGAAAAGCGAGCGTGCCACGGTCAAGCCGAGCGCGCAGGAGATGGATGAATGGATTGCCGACCACCGTGCCAGCGAATTACCGCAGCCGCCGAAGCTGGGCGGGTGGCAGTTCCTCGGCAGTTTCACCGGCAAAAACAAGGACGCCGCCTTCAAAAAGGACTGGGGGCCGGAGAAGAAAGTGGACTTGGCCAAGGAGCACGACGGCAAAAAATGGGAGCCGCGTGAGTATGGGGACGACAAGGTGCACACCGTCGCCATCCCTGAGAACAGCGCGGCTTATTTTTATCGCACCGTGACGTCGGCCAAGGCGCAGGAGGTGATGGTGTCGCTCGGCAGCGATGACGCGATCAAGGTGTTTCTGAACGGCAAACAGGTGTTCGCCAACAACACTTCACGCGGCCCGGCGCCCGATCAGGACAAGGCCAAGCTCGCGCTGGCGGAGGGCGAGAATCACCTGTTGCTCAAGATCGTCAACGCCGGCGGCCCGGCCGGTTTTTACTTCAAGCTCGGCGGATCGGCGCTGCCGGAAAATATTTTGGCGCTGCTGCGGGAGGATGTCCTGAATGCCGGGCACATCAGCAAGTTATGTGACTATTATGAGAAATCCCAGTGGCCGCTTGGCCGCGAATTGGATGCCAGGATGAAATCCGCCGAGAAGGCGGTGACCGACTACGACAAATCAATCGTCACGGTGATGACGATGGGCGACTTGGCCAAGCCGCGCAAAACCTATGTGCTGGCTCGCGGCCATTACGCATCTCCGAAAAAAGAGGAGGAGATTTCACCCGGCATCCCGACCGTGCTGCCGCCGTTGCCTGAGGGGGCACCGGCCAAGAGGCTTGGCCTAGCCAAGTGGATCGCTGATGACGACCATCCGCTGACGGCTCGCGTGGCGGTGAACCGTTACTGGTCGATGATCTTCGGCGCGGGGCTGGTGACGACGGTGTCGGACTTCGGAACACGTGGATCGCTGCCGAGTCATCCGGGCCTCCTCGATTGGCTGGCGCGCGACTTCGCCGATAGCGGCTGGAACGTGAAACGCATGTTCAAGCAGATACTCCTGTCAGCGACATACCGGCAGCAGTCCGCTGCCACGGCGAAACAGCTTCACCTCGATCCCGAGAATGTGCTTCTCTCGCATGCTCCGAGGTTGCGGTTGCAGGGTGAGTTCATCCGCGACAATGCGCTTGCCGTGAGTGGCGTGCTCAACGGCAAGATCGGCGGGCCGAGTGTTAAACCTTACCAGCCGCCGCGCATTTGGAACGAGGTCGCGCTGAACGGCGGCTTGTTTTACAAGCCGGACAAAGGCGCGAAACTTTACCGGCGCTCAATGTACACTTACTGGAAGCGCTCCGCACCGATGCCCAACATGATGGCGTTCGATGCGCCGACGCGCGAAAAATGTGTCATCCAGCGGCCCCTCACCAACACGCCTATGCAGGCATTGGTGACGATGAACGACGTGCAGTTCGTCGAGGCGGCGCGGGTATTCGCACAGCGGGTGCTGCAGAAGGGCGGGGCGGACTTTGACTCGCAGCTCGACTATGCGTTTATGCTCACCACGGCGCGCCCGGCGGACGAGTTGCGCAAACGCGTGTTCCGCAACTTGTACGACAGTCAGCTTAAGGAATTCAGCGCCGATGCCGCGCGCGCCGGGGAGCTGCTTAAGTTCGGCGAAACGAAGCGTGACGAGTCGCTCAACTTGGCCCAGCACGCTGCCTGGACCACCGTAGCCAGCGCTATTTTCAATCTCGACGAAGTCATCACCAAAGAGTAACCCATGATTCCATTATTCAATTCTGATCATCTGCTCGATCGTCGCAAGTTCCTAAACCTCGGCGCACGCGGCATGGGTGCGCTTGGACTCGCGTCACTCGCCCAGCCGGGCTTGCTCAACGCCGCTGGACGCCACGGCGGCGCGCTGGGCGATCCGCATTTCACGCCCAAGGTCAAGCGGGTGATTTACCTGTTCTTCTCCGGCGGCCCGTCGCACATCGACATGTACGACTACAAGCCCGGCATCCGCAAGGTTCATGGCATCGAATTGCCTGAATCCATCCGCCAAGGCCAGCGAATCACAGGCATGACGTCCGGGCAGAAGTCGTTCCCGTGTGTCGCTCCGATGTTTGAGTTCAAACAGCACGGGCAAAGCGGCGCGTATTACAGTGAGATTTTGCCGCACATTGCCTCGCTCGCCGACGAGATGTCGCTCATCCGTAGTGTCAACACCGAGGCGATCAACCACGACCCGGCGATCACATACATTAATACAGGCACACAGCAGCTTGGCCATCCAAGCATGGGCGCGTGGCTCAACTACGGCCTCGGCAGCCCGAGCGATAATTTGCCCGGCTATATCGTGATGATCTCCAAGGGGCGCGGTGGCAGCCAGGCGCTGTACTCGCGGCTTTGGGGGAGTGGCTTCCTTCCGTCGAAACATCAGGGCGTAAAGTTCCGCAGCTCCGGCGAGCCGGTGCTGTTCCTCAACAACCCGCCGGGCATCAACCGCAACTCACGCCGTGCGATCCTCGACAGCATCAAGGCCGTGAATGAGGCCAAGTTCGCCGAGACGCGCGACGCGGAAATACAGACGCGCATCGCCCAGTACGAAATGGCGTTTCGTATGCAGGCCAGTGTGCCGGAGTTGACCGATCTCAAGTCCGAGCCGGAACACGTCTTCGATCTGTACGGCAAGGACTCCAAGAAGCCGGGCAAGTACGCCTACAACTGCATTCTCGCGCGGCGCATGCTCGAGAGCGGTGTGCCGTTTGTGCAGTTGTTCCACCGCGGCTGGGATCAACACGGCAACTGCCCGCGCGATGTGCGTTACCAATGCGAGGATGTCGATCAGCCCACCGCTGCGCTTGTGAAAGATCTCAAGCAACGCGGCATGCTCGAGGACACGCTCGTGGTTTGCGGCGGCGAATTTGGCCGGACGATTTACTCACAGGGCGCGCTGACCAAGGACAACCACGGGCGCGACCACCACGGCCGCTGCTTCTCGATGTGGATGGCCGGTGGGGGCATCCGGAAGGGATATGTCCACGGCGAGACCGACGACTTCTGTTACAACATCGTCCGCGACCCGGTGCACATCAACGACCTCAACGCCACGGTGTTGCAGTGTTTGGGCCTCGACCACGAGCGGTTTACCTACCGCTATCAGGGGCTCGACCAGCGGCTGACCAGCGTGCAGGGCGCGCGTGTCGTCAACGAGCTTTTGGCCTGATGCGCCACGTCGTAAACAGCTCGTCGCCTACGACGCGTTGACGGGTCAGCTTCAGGTTGGCCGCCTTGGCCAAGCGGGCAAACCCATCGCCATCGGCGATCGTTGGTGCGTCCTTTCCGCCGATTATTTTTGGGCAGATTGTCAGGTGCAGCTCATCCGCGAGGCCAAGCCGGAGTAGTTCGAAGTTCAGCTCGCCGCCGCCCTCGCAGAGCAGTCGCTTGACGGCCCACTTGCGCCGAAGCCAACCAAGCGCTTGGGCAAGGGCGACTCTGTTTTTTCCGCAGACCTTCACACAGTCGGCCAAGCGTTTCAGCTTGGCCAAGCGCGACTTCGGCGCTTGGCCTGACGACAGCACAATGAGCGGCGAACCTGGATGTCGGAAAATCGCCGCTCCAGGATCGACCGAGCCAGAGCCGCTCACGACGATCCGCAGGTTCTGCTTGCCCAAGCCGCCTCGAAGCCGCCGCCGCTCGTATGCCGCGCCGCCGACATCCAGCGTCACCGGAGCGGAATCGACCGTGCGCGCGCCGCACATCACCGCGTCGGCGGTGGCCCGGAGCGCGAGGAGGTTCGCGTGGTCGCGCCGGCTGCCGAAGGCGACGAAGCGGCGATGCGGCGGGGCAATCTTGCCGTCGGCCGACATGGCCATGTTGATCAACACAAATGGAGGGGCTGTTTTCATTCAATGCAAAAACATTGCGTCCCCGTAGCTGAAAAAGCGGTATCGCCCGGCGACCGCATAGGCGTAGGCACGCAGCACGCGTTCGCGGCCATCGCTGCCACCTGGCTGCGCAAACGCGCTGACCAGCATGAGCAGCGTGGACTTGGGCAGATGAAAGTTTGTCAGCAACGCATCGACGACTTGAAACTCGTGCGGCGGGTGGATAAAAATTTTCGTGCGGCCCAGCTGCGGTTTAATCGGCGCGCCGCCGGTGGCGACCGACTCAAGCACGCGCATGCTCGTTGTGCCGACGGCGACGACCCGCCGTCCCTCGGCCTTGGCTTGGTTGACTGTCTCGGCGGTGGCTGCGCTGATCTCGAAACGTTCCTCGTGCATCGGGTGATCCTCTATGCGGTCGCACTCCACCGGCTGAAACGTTCCCGGCCCGACGTGCAGCGTCACCTCCGCGAATGTCACGCCCTTTGCGCGAAGCCGGTCGAGCAACTCATCCGTGAAGTGCAGTCCCGCTGTCGGCGCGGCGACCGAGCCGTCGGTTTTTGCGTATACCGTCTGGTAACGGTCGCGATCGGCGCGGGTGTCGATCGGCGTGCGCTCGATGTACGGTGGCAACGGCGTCTCGCCGATGGCTTGGAGGAGTTCGTGTACGTCCGGCGTCCCGGGGAGGCGAAGCAGATATTTGCCGGTGTCGTTCTTGTCGATCGCCTCGACCCAGTTTGGAGTGGGGCAGCCGTCGAGGTCGTGCAGCTGGATACGTGTCCCGTTGTGAATGCGTTTGCCGGGACGCAGCATGCACCACCATTGGCCAGGTACGCGTTCCTCGGTGAGCAGTATTTCCACCCGCGCGCCATCGCCTTCCTTTTGGCCGCGCATGCGCGCCGGGATGACACGCGAGTTGTTCACCACCACAACGTCGCCCGAGCGGAGCAGTGCTTCCAAGTCGGCAAATTGCCTGTGAGCGATGGTTGCGGTGGAGCGGTCCAGCGTAAGCAGTCGAGAGGCGTCCCGTTGCTCAATGGGATGCTGGGCAATAAGTTCCTGAGGCAGGGGGTAGTCGAAATCGGCCGTTTGCACGGCGGCATCTCTAGCCGGTTTCGAGAGCGAGCGCGATTCTTTGATGACGTTGGTTAAGTTAGCAGCGAGCGGCTAGCAGTGAACAGGTGCGGAATTACTTTATCGTTATCGTAATTCAAAAATATGCCAAAACTGTGCTCAATGAGGGGGTGTAATGAAAAAAAACTAAACTTTTTTCAAAAAATCGGTTGACGTCTCTGGGTTAAAACGGTAGAAAACGGGAAAGTTTGGGTCGCATAGGGCCAGATTGGTGTTCGAGCAACCTGTTATGTCAGCAACCCAGGACCAACCGATGACCGTTTTTTCAGGTCGATTCACTCATGGAATCGATGGGAGCAGACGTGTCATGGTGCCTTCCAAGTGGCGTCCGAAGTCTGGCAAAACGGAGTTATCTGTTCTCCCGTGGCCGCTGGGGGATCAGCAGTTTCTTTTGGTGTTGCCTCCCGCCCGCTGGAATCTACTGCTTGAGAGGTTGAACGAGATGTCGCTTTCCGATGAAGAAGCGGCGGTGGTTGAGCGGGTCATCGGGGGGAACTCGGCCCACCTGATACTGGACAAGGCTGGCCGACTGTGTCTGCCGGAGGAGTTGGCCGCCGTGGCCGGTCTGCGGAAGGAGGCCATGTTTGTGGGTCGGTTGAACAAGTTCGAAATATGGGAGCCGGGTCGATTCAATGAAAACAACAAGGGCAACGAAGCTGTCGCGGCTGCGGCCATCAAAAATTTAAACCTATGAACCTGATGCAATATCTGTCAGTTGGTGGAACCCTCGAGGGCCCAAGGGAAAAGTTTCTCTCTCGCAGGATTGGAAACAGTCAGGAAGGCTTTACCGGGGGGGGAGGCGGTGAGCTTGCCCATCCGGAGTCGATGGCGTTGATACAACCCACGGCGGAGGAGTCGGGTCAGGGCGAGTTTGGTTTTCTTGAACCACTGGTCATTGAGACAAAAACGTACGGGCAGGGAAACCACCTGGACCTTGGCCGAGTGGAGGCCAAGCCGCGTGCGCGGGACCAGGTGGAGGTGTACAGCCGCATCAGTCCGACGAGGGTGCGGGTGATGCGAAACGACTTGGAGGGATCGGATCTGGCTGTTCGCGCCGGTGAATGCGTGAACCAGTTCCGCCCGAGCATCATTGCCGAAGAGCCTATGAGGAGCTCGTGGGCCGAGCGCGTGCGCGGCCGGTTTGCGTCGATGAACCAAGTCTCGCGTTTAGTGTCGCGTCGATCGTGGCGTTGGTTGCTCTCGTTCAAATCATTTTGGCCGACTGGCATCATGGCGGTGGCATCCGTTGACACGCTGAAAGCTGCCCCTCCCAAAGTGACTGAGGCTGAGTCGCCGCAAACGAACTCGGCCGAGTTGGACGAGGCGATCGAGATGGCCAAGGACTATAAGACAGACGTGTACGTGGATGGCAGGGTGGCATGGAGTTACAAGGAATATGCCTCGCGGGTGGAGATGATAGAGTCTCACGAAAAAGCCGATGACTTGTGACCGAATTCATCCACGAACCGGTTTTGCTGGAGGAAGCGCTCTCGGCGCTTCAACCGGCGGCGGGCCTTTTGTACGTGGATGGCACGGTCGGCGGCGGCGGACATGCGGAGGCGATCCTCTCGGCGAGCGGCCCGGACGGGCGGCTGGTGGGGTTCGATCGCGACGATTGGGCGCTGGCGGCCGCGGCCAGGCGCTTGAAACAGTTTGGCAACCGGCTGGAGTTGTACCGGGAGTCGTTTGCTGGCTTGGCCAAGCGCTTGGGCAAGGCGAGTTGCGACGGGGTGCTGCTGGATCTCGGGGTGAGCTCGCCGCAGCTCGACGAGGCGGAGCGCGGTTTCAGCTTTCAGGTCGAGGGACCGCTGGACATGCGGATGGACCGGCGGCAGCCAGTGAGCGCCGCGCAACTGGTGAACGAGCTCGAGGCCGGGGAGCTCGCGACGATTTTTTGGGAACTGGGCGGAGAGCGCCGGTCGCGGCGTATTGCCCGCGCGATTGTTGAACAACGCGACATGCAGCGAATTGAGACAACCACGCAACTAGCCGACACGGTGGAGCGGGCCTGCCCTCGGCGCGGCGCGCGGACGCATCCGGCGACCGGCGTGTTTCAGGCGCTGCGCATGGCGGTGAACGACGAGCTTGGCCAGGTGCAGGCCGGGCTGGACGCCGCTTGGTCGGTGCTAAAGCTTGGCGGCCGCCTCGCGGTCATCACGTTTCACTCCGGGGAGGACCGGCTTGTGAAACAGTTCAGTCGCCGCTTGGCCAAGCCGTACACGGTGCGCGGCGAGGTCGACGTGCCGGAGCTGCGCGAACCGCGCGAACCGTTGGCCCGGGAGCTCAGCCGCAAGGCGATCAAGCCAAGCGATGCTGAGGTGGGGAGGAACCCTCGAAGCCGCAGCGCCCAGATGCGGGCGATGGAAAAATTGTAGATTGTCATGCCGCGCAACCGAAAAAAACAGGACTCCGCGCTGAGTGTTGGTTCGTGGATCCAGGCCGCGTTGTTTTGCCTGCTGCTAGGGGGTACGGCGATGGGGTACGTGTGGCAGAAGTCACAGATTCACCAACTCGGCAGCGAGGTTCGCAAGAAGGAAGTGCGGCTGGAGATGCTCGAGAGTGACAATGAGCGCTGGCAGCAACTTCGTGCCGAGATGCGCTCGACACAGAAGCTTTACGAACGAGTCCGCAAACTGGGGCTGGGGCTGACGATGCCGCAGCCGGAGCAGGTATTGCGACTCTCAGATCTTCCGCTGGACGCCAAGCAGCTAAAGCAAAGTGAACCGGGGGAATACCGCACGGTGAAAAACACGCCGCGTCGGGGACGGCTGTAACAGAGATGCAGAAGAATCTGTTTACAAACTGACATGGCGACGACAGGAGCCAACACTCATCGAGGCAGGGTGATGATACTGGTCTCACTCATAACGGTCGGTTATGTGGGACTTGGGGTTAGGTTGGTGGATATACAGGTACTCCAGCATGACAAGCACGCTGCGCACGCGCTGGACAACACTCGCCGCAAGGTGATTCACGCCTCGAGACGCGGCGACATTCTGGACATCCGCGGCACGGTGCTGGCTACGAGCCGCATCGCCAAGACGGTGTGCGCCGACCCGTCGCTGGTGGGTGCTCACCAACGGCTCGTGGCCCGGGCGATCGCGCCGTTTCTTGGTAGATCCGCCGCCGACTTGGCCAAGCGCATGCAGCGCCGCGTGTACACCGACGCGCAGGGACGCCAGCGGGAGGATAAGTACGTCGTGCTCGGGCGCAAGGTGCTGCTCGAGGATTGGCAGGGCATCACCAACGCGCTGGCGCACATCGAGTTTGGTGTCGACGTGAAATCGCTGCCCCGCAAGGAGCGGCTGAAATATTACAACGTCAGGCGCTCTATATTTTGTGAGCGGGTCGATTCACAGTTGCGAGTTTATCCCAGCGGCAACCTCGCTGCCCACGTGACGGGGTTTGTCGGTGCACGGGAGCCGGAAAGCTCGGGCACGCCGGTGATCGGCCTCGAGGGCAAACACGGCATTGAGATGATGTTCGACTCGCATCTTGAGGGTGTGCGCGGCTGGCGCGAGACCGAGACCGACCGCAGCCGCCACGAGGTGGTGGCGTTTCGTGAGTACAACGTGAAACCGCGCGACGGGATGAACGTGGTGCTGACGCTTGATGCCAACGTCCAGTACATCGCCGAAAAGGCGCTCGAAGCGCTATGCGAGAAGCACACGCCGGCTAGTGCCTGTGTCGTGGTGGTGAACCCGCAGACTGGTGCCATTCTCGCGTTGGCCAACCGGCCGACATTCAACCCCAACCAGCCGGGAGACTCCAACGCGGCCAACCGGCGCAACCGGGTGATCACCGATTCGTTCGAGCCGGGATCGACTTTCAAGATCGTGGCGGTATCCGGGGCGCTCAACGAGAGTGCCGTGAGGCTGAACGAGCGGTTCCACTGCGAGAACGGCCGCTTTTATTTCGCCGGCAAAGTACTGCGCGACCACCATGCGTACGGCCCGTTGAGTGTACGGGAGATCATCACCAAGTCGTCCAACATCGGCACGGCCAAGGTGGCGATGAAACTGGGGGAATCGCGGCTGCACAAATACATTTCTGAGATGGGCTTCGGCCGGCGCAGCGGAGTGTCGCTGCCGGGGGAGGTGCAAGGGATCCTTCATCCAGTTAACAAATGGAGCAAGCTCGCCATCTCCCGGATTCCGATGGGGCACGGGGTCGCGGCTACTCCGATGCAACTCGTGATGGCAATGTCCGCCATGGCCAACGGCGGCAACCTGATGCGCCCGCTGTTGGTAGATCACTTGGTGGACCGGGACGGAAACGTCGTGATGCAGTACAACCCAACCGTGGTTCGCAAGGTGATCCATGACAAGACGGCGCAGCAGATGGTGGAGATGCTGGTGACGGTGGTCTCGGACGAAGGCACCGCGCGTCTGGCTTGGCTTCAGAACTATACCGTCGCCGGCAAGACCGGCACGGCGCAGAAGCCGTCCAAGACAAAGCGCGGCTACGAGGCCGGGAAATATTTTTCGTCGTTCATCGGTTTCCTGCCGGCGGAGAATCCGCAGTTGTGCATCGGGGTGTTTGTGGACGAGCCGCACAACGGGTATTACGGCGGCGTGGTTGCTGCGCCGGCGTTCAAGGTGATCGCCGAGAAATCGGCCAACTACCTCGGCCTCGAGCCGTCGGTGCCGGTCAAGTTGATGTCGGAACAGAAATCCCGGGTGGTGTTGAGATGATGGAACCCCGGACACTAGGTTTTGTGGAGCAGAGCTGCAACGGGCAGCTCGTCGCGGGCGAGCGCTCGGCAAGGGTGCGACACATTTGCACCGATTCGCGCCTGGCTAAGCCGGGCGACTTGTTTGTTGCGATTCGCGGCGACCGGTTTGACGGGCACGACTATCTTAACGATGCGCTTGGCCAAGGGGCTGAGGCGGCCTTGGTCAACCGCTCCCGCCTTGGGCAGGCGGAGAGCGCCGGGCCGATGATAGGGGTGGACGAGACGCGGTGCGCCCTTGGCCAATTGGCTGCGCGTTACCGGCAGGATTTTGAGTTGCCGGTGGTCGCGGTAGGCGGATCCAACGGCAAAACCAGCACCAAGGAAATTCTGGCCACGGTGCTGGGGGAGAGGTTCGAGACACTCTCGAGCGAGGCCAGTTTCAACAACGACATAGGCGTGCCACTCACATTGCTGCGGCTGCGCGAGGCCCATGAGGTGGCAGTGCTCGAGGTTGGCTCGAACCATCCCGGCGAGTTGGAGCCGCTCTTGCAACTCATCCGCCCGAGGTACGGCGTGTTGACGAGTATCGGGCGCGAGCATCTGGAATTTTTTGGAGACATCGAGGGTGTGATCGAGGAGGAGGGCTCGTTGGCGGAGGTGCTTCCGCCGGATGGCTGCCTGTTCGTCAATGGAGATATCGAAGGACTGAAGGCGATCCGCCGCCGTTGCCGCGCAACGGTCGTGACCGTCGGGGAAGGGGAGGCCTGCGACTGGCGCATCAAGGATATCAGGTCCGACGACGAGGGAACCACTTTTGAAATAATTTCGCCGAAGGGAGATCGGAATGGAGCATACTGCGTCAATCTGCTAGGCCATCAAAATGCCCGGAACGCCGCACTCGCGATTGCGCTTGCGGCGGAGCTGGGCCTGAGCCGGGAGGAACTGGACCAGAGCCTGCAGCGTTGCCGTCCGGCGTCGATGCGAATGGAGATGCAGACACTCGGCGGTGTCCGCATAATTAACGACGCCTACAACTCCAACCCGGACTCCCTTCTGGCGGCTTTGGAAACGATCAGGTCGTTTCCGGTTAAGGGAAAGCGCATTGCCGTTCTCGGCGACATGGCCGAGCTTGGCCAAGTCAGCGAGTCCGCCCACGTTGAGGCGGGCCAGCTTGCGGCCGGGCTCGGCCTGAACGGACTCATCGCCGTGGGTCGATGGGCGGACACGACGGTGCGCGCAGCACAAGAGGCTGGCTTGGCCAACGTGGCGGCGTTCGACAACGTCACCGTGGCCGGCAAGGCGCTGGGCAAAAAACTGAAACCGGGCGACGCGCTGCTCATTAAGGGCAGCCGCGCGGCGAAAATTGAGGGCATCATCGAGGTGCTTTCGGAGGCCATGAACACATAGCGAGGCAGAATGTTTTTTTATCTCAGCCAGGTTCCACAGTGGTTGGCCGAAAACGGCCACGCCGTCTGGGCGGACTGGCTCTCCTTCCTGCGTGTGTTCCAGTACATCACCTTCCGGACAGCCGGCGCAGCGGTGACGGCGCTGCTGCTTTGCTGGTGGCTTGGCCCAAAGATCATTGCGCTACTCAAGTGGTTGAAGTTCGGCCAGGAATATTCGGACAAGGCCGAGGAAGCCGGCGGGCTGCACGCGCGTGTGCTTAGCAAAAAAGGCACGCCGTCGATGGGGGGAATCATGATTGTGCTTTCGCTGGATGTCACCGTGCTACTTTGGGCCAAGTGGAACGAGTTTCTCGCGCTGAGCCTGATGTCTGTGGTGGTGCTGGCGGCGCTCGGTTTTTACGATGACTGGGTCAAGCTCATCAAGCAGGACAAGGCCGGTATCCACTCGAAGGTGAAACTGGCGGTGCAATTGGCGCTGGGCCTGTTCATCAGCTTGTACCTGTGGAATCACCCCGACCCTGTCAAGAGCGACTTGATTGGGGAACTGGTGGTGCCGTTTTATAGCGGGGGAATTGTGTTTGCCGGCGTGGGGCTCGTTGGCCTGCTGATCACCACGGCGGCCATCGTCGGTAGCTCGAACGCAGTGAACCTGACCGACGGTCTCGATGGCCTGGCCATCGGTTGCACGCTGATCGTGACGTTCGTGTTCATCATTTTCACCTACATCGCCGGCAACAAAATTATGGCCGACTACCTGCGCGTGCCGTACGTCGAGGGGGCGGGGGAGTTGACGGTGTTTTGCGCGGCAATGGTGGGTGCCGGGCTGGGGTTCCTCTGGTTCAACTGCCACCCGGCGCAGGTGTTCATGGGAGACACCGGGTCGCTGGCGCTGGGCGGCGTACTCGGCGTAATTGCGGTGCTGATTCATCAGCCGTTCGTGCTGGTGATTGCCGGCGGGGTGTTCGTGCTCGAGGCGGGGTCGGTGATCATCCAGACCTTCTGGTTCAAGCACACGCGGCGAAAATTCGGTGAAGGGCGGCGGGTGTTCCTGATGGCGCCTCTGCATCATCACTTCGAGAAAAAAGGGTGGTACGAGTCTCAGGTGGTTGCCCGATTCTATATTTTGGGAATTCTTTTTGCTGTGCTCGCTTTGAGTACGCTGAAATTGAGGTGAGTTAGAAGGTCATGTTTAAGTTAAAAGGCAAACGGGTTTTATTGGTCGGCCTCGGTTCGAGGGGCCGCTCAGCTTGCCGGTTGCTCTGCGCCAGCGGCGCCTCGGTGGTGGCTGTGGATTGCAAGGACAACAAGCAACTCCAACGCGAAACCAAGCCGTTGGCCAAGCTGGGGGCGGAGGTGCACCTGGGCTTGCCCAAACCGTTGGCCAAGCTACTTGAGGGGGTTGAGTTGGGCGTGATTAGCGTAGGCGGCATTCGTGAAACAGGCTGGGTGAGTGCCTTGAAAAAATTAGATATCTCGATGATCGGCGAACTGGAACTGGGTTTTCAGCAACTACGCTGCCTCAACATCGCGGTGACCGGCACCAACGGCAAGACCTCCACGGCAAAGCTCATCGAGCGAGTTCTCTCGGGCACGCAACGCGAAACCCGCCTCGCCGGCAAGGTGGACTGTCCTGTTTGCGACACCGTGGCCGACTCGAAAGAGTTGGACTACCTGATTCTCGCGGTGAACTCGTTCCAGTTGGAGCTGACGCTGTTTTTCAGCCCGACGGTGGCCGTGTTGACGAATATCGCGCCGGACCACATGGACCACTACGGGAGCATGGCAGAGTATGTGAAAGCGAAGTCGCGAATGTTCGCCAACCAGCAGCCGTTCGACTGGGCGATCATCCAGAGTGAGGCGCTGGCGCAGATCCGATCGCTCGGAATAGAAATCCAGTCAAAGATCATCACCTTCAGCTCGAGTAACCGCCGGGCGGACATTTCGCTGGATCGCGGCTTGATCGTCAGCCGGGTGCCGGGCTGGGAGGGGCCGCTGCTGGATTTCAACGAATGCCAGTTGCAGGGCGCTCACAACGCGGAGATTATCATGGCGGCGCTGGCCGTTGGGCGCGTACTGCGGATTCCGCTGGAGCAATCGGCTCTTGTCCTGCGGAATCACCCGGCGTTACCGCACCGCTGCGAACTCGTGGCCGAGATTGGTGGCGTGAGCTATATTAACGACTCCCGGTCTACCAACGTCGCTGCTCTAGAGAAGTCACTTTCCTCAATGAAACCGGGATTTGGCGGCCGTCAAAATATCTGGTTGCTGGCCGGCGGCCGCGACAAGGCCGGGGCTTATCACGACATTGGCCCGTTGCTTTCGCAGGGGGTAAAGGCGGCGTTTTTAATGGGTGAAACCCGCGAGAAGCTTCGCGCCGCCTGGAGCCTCTTCACGCCCTGCCGCCTGGTGGACTCGCTGGAGGAAGGCGTTCGTCAGATTTCAGAATTGGCCCAGGAAGGCGATGTTGTTTTACTCTCGCCAGCGAGTGAGGATTCCGGTAATGTCAACGGCTATCAACATCGTGGCGAGATGTTCCGACGCTCAGTCGAACTCTTGGCCGGTATTTCAACGGAAGTCGAAAGTACCGGCAAGGCCCCTTCAGCCCCAAAACCCCCGCACCTCTTGTCGCGATGAGCTGTGCCCACCAACCACCATATCTTGTGTTCCTCCGTACGCTTGGCCTCGCGCAACGCAAATTTTTTTTAACCAAGGAGTAAACTATCATGACCAGTCATAATCCCCTACGACCCAAAAGTTCCCTACTCGAGCAGAAAGCGAAGAGCCGATCCGGCCTACAGATGGTAATGATCATCGTGGCCGTGCACGTGGTTTTTCTTGGAGGCCTGTTATTCTCCGGTTGCCGCCCTGAAAAACCGGCCTCCGAACCAGCCCCCGGCCCCGATGCGATCCCGGTTTTGCCACCCGACGGGGGAGGGGTAGCTTCGCCGCAGGCAGAGATCAATACGGTGACGGTGCTGGAGGCGCCCTCCGCGCCGCCGCTGCCGGATGCCACGACCAGCGAACCCAAGCCGCCGCCCGTGACGCGTGACACGGAACCGGTGGAAGACATCGTGCCGTTGATCCCCGAGCCATCTGAGGGGCCCGAGGTGCCGGTGGCTGCCGGTGAGATCGAGTACGTGGTGGCCAAGGGCGACAATTTTACCAATATCGCCAGCAGGCACGGCGTCATTGTCCAAGCCATTATCATGGCCAACCCGGCGGTGGATTCGAACCGCATGCAAATTGGCCAGGTGCTGATTATCCCCGCGCCAACGGCCAAGCCTCCGGGGCCCTCGCTGCCCGAGGGAACGGTGGTGTACGAGGTCAAACCGGGCGACAGCCTTTACGCCATCGCCAAGGAGCACAAGATCACGGTCAAGGCCATCCGCAAGGCCAATGACCTCAGCACCTCTAAGATTCGGCCGGGGCAAAAATTAAGCATTCCCTCGGCAGAAACCGAGAACTAGCCCGGGATAAATCTGTCCCGATGAAGCTTGCCACGAACTTGTTGGTGTTTGTCGTTTCCGCCCTGCTTGCACTGGGGTTGGTGATGCTCTACAGCGCCACTATGTTCCACCGGAGTGGCGGGTTTTGGAGCGCACAGTTGCTGTGGTGCTGCATCGGGGTGGTGGTCTGCCTTGGCGCGGCCATGTCAGATTACCGACTGCTAAAAAAAGTCTCTTTGCCTGCGCTGGTGCTGGCGCTGCTCCTGTTGGTGGCGGTGATGATTCCCGGTATCGGGCTGGAGCGCAACGGCGCTCGCCGTTGGGTGCAGTTGCCGGGCACGACGTTTCAGCCGTCGGAGTTTGCCAAGCTGGTTGTCATCATTGCGCTGGCTCATTACTGCGAGCGCAAGGGGCGGAGGATGGGCACGTTAAAGGATGGACTGCTGATTCCCGGCCTGGTGTTGGGGTTGTTTCTCGGGCTGATTTTCATCGAGCCTGACTGGGGTGCAACGGCACTACTGGCTGCAGTCTGCGGGCTGATGCTGATACTGGCCGGCACCAAGATTCGTTACATGGCACTGCCGGTGATAGGGGTGATGTGTGCTGGCGGCTATCTGCTTTCGCAGAACACCCTTCGGCTGAACCGCATCACGAGTTGGCTCGATCCTGAAGGTACGAAACAGGGCGTCGGCTATCAGGCTTGGCAGTCGCTGATTGCGCTTGGCTCCGGCGGGACAAGCGGCCTTGGCCTTGGCAACGGACGCCAAAAACTCGGCTTTGTGCCGGAGCACCAGACCGACTTCATATTCTCCGTGATCGGCGAGGAGCTTGGGCTGATCGCTACGATGGCGGTCGTTGTCGGTTTTGTTTTGTTTTTGGTTTGCGGGGCGTTCATCGCTATGCGCGCGCGCGATTTTTTCGGTTTTCTACTGGCGTCCGGGCTGACCTTTTTGATCGCCCTGCAGGCGTTCATCAACATCGGAGTGGTGACCAGCATGCTACCCAACAAGGGTCTGCCACTGCCGTTCATCAGCCGGGGCGGAACGAATCTCGTGGCTATGTTGTTTTGCGTGGGCGTGCTTCTGAGCATCGCGCGGTTTGCCAATCAGCAGGGGCGTTTCAAGGCGGACAAGTTGCAGGATTCAGACAGCTACTCACCGTTCCGGGCAGGTACCCAGCCATGAAACCCGCACTCAAGCGCATTGCCATCGCCTGCGGCGGAACCGGTGGGCACCTATTCCCCGGCTTGGCCGTGGGGGACGCGCTCGTGGCGCGTGGCTGTGAGGTCACGCTGCTCGTCAGTTCGAGGGAGGTCGACCAGAGAGGGGTCAAGTCGGCTTATGGAATGGAGGTCGAGTCACTGCCGGTCGTTGGACTGAGCCGCAATCTGCCCCGGTTCGCTGCCAGTTTTTGGTCGTCGCTTGGCCAATGCCGTAAGTTATTCCGCGAAAACCGTCCGGATGCCGTGCTGGCGATGGGCGGGTTCACCAGCGCGCCGCCTGTGATCGCCGGTAAACTGATCGGCGCGCGCATTTTCCTGCACGAGGCAAACGCCATCCCGGGCCGGGCGGTGAAGTTGCTGGCGCCGTTGGCGGATGAAGTGTTCGTCCAGTTTCCCGCCGCGATGCCGAGGGTGCTGAGCACCGATGTTCGAGCCACGGGTCTGCCGGTGCGCTCGGCGATGGAGCCGATCGAAAAAGCCGACGCACGGACGGCGCTTGGCTTGGCGGAGAACCAGCCGGTGTTGCTCGTGATGGGCGGCAGCCAGGGGGCACAGTCGATTAACCAGTCGCTAGTCGAGTCGCTGCCGCGCTTGGCCAAGGCGGTGCCCGGCCTGCAGTTCATCCACTTGACAGGAGGAAGTGTCGAGACTGTGCGCCAGGCGTACGATGCGCTTGGCTTGCGCGCGGTGGTGCGTCCGTTTTTGACCGAGATGGAGTATGCGTTGGGTGCGGCTGATCTCGCCGTGAGTCGCTCGGGGGCGTCGTCGCTGGCGGAGTTCTCGGCGATGGAGCTGCCGGCCATCCTGATCCCATACCCGACTGCGGTGGACGACCATCAGCGAATCAACGCGCAGTCGTTTGTGGACATCGGCGCGGCGAGGTGTTTCCACCAGAAACAACTGACATCCCATCTGATCGTCAGCCAGTTGAGCGAGTTGTTCGGCAGCCCGGACAAGCTCGGGGCGATGGCTGCATCAATGAAAAAATGGAAGGCAGCACAGGCGACGGAGGTGGTCGTGCAGCGGATTTATAAGGCGTGCGAATGGCAGGACGACGGCGGGGACGAGCTGATGTTTGACTTGCCAGATGGGAAGGAGGCAGCCGCATGAGCGCCGGAGTCGCGGATCAGGTTTCCCCGGCGAGAGGTGGTTTGAAGTTGCTACTCGAGGCCGCCGTCGCCGATGGGACAGTCGTTCGGCAGAACGTCTCGCTGGCGGAACTGACGACCCTCCGGGTCGGCGGCCAAGCCGACTGGTTTGCTGAGCCGCAGAGTCAAGCCGACTTGTCGGCGTTGGTGATTGCCTGCCGCGAACACGGCCTGCCGGTGACGGCGCTTGGCTTGGGATCGAATTTTCTCGTGCTCGACATTGGCGTGCGCGGATTGACCGTACGGTTAAGCGCCGGGGTTTTTGCCGGGATCGAGCCGGACGGCAGCCGGCTCAAGTGTGGTGCCGCGGCGCGGATGAAAAAAGTGGCCACCGAGGCAAGGGGCTGCGGCTTGGCGGGGATGGAATTTCTTGAAGGCATCCCTGGCAGTGTCGGCGGCGGGCTGCGCATGAACGCCGGGGCGATGGGCAGTGAGTTGTTCGACGTGGTGGAGACGGTGCGGTTCATGGATCCTGCCGGCGAGGTGTTCGAGATGTCGGCGGAATCGATAGAGTCCAGATACCGAAGTTGTCCGCTGTTGAAAAACCAGATCGCACTCGGCGCGGTGCTTATGGGCAAGCCTGACACTAGCGAGGCAATCGCCGCCCGCATGGCTGAGTACAGTCAAAAACGCTGGAGCAGCCAGCCCAAGGCGCGTAGCGCAGGTTGTGTTTTCAAAAACCCTGAAGGGATTCCCGCCGGAAAATTGGTTGATGAGCTGGGGCTAAAGGGCGCAACTGAGGGTGGCGCGATGGTGTCGCAGGAGCACGGCAACTTCATCGTCAACAACGGCGACGCGACGGCGGGGGATATTCTGCGGTTAATCGATCGCATCCGGGACAGGGCGCTGGGCGAGCGCGGCATCGAGTTGCAAACCGAGGTGCAAATCATCGGGAGGGAGGACGGGCGTGTTTGAGGCACTTGAAATTTGCGTGATGCTTGGGGGGGCATCCGGCGAGCGGGAGGTGTCGCTTCAGTCCGGCGCAGCGGTGGCGGATGCGCTGCGGGGCCTCGGACACCGGGTGAGCGAAATCGACCCCGTGGACAAAGAGTTCCAGTTGCCGCAAAACACCGACATTGTGTTTCTGGCGCTGCACGGGACTTACGGGGAGGACGGAACGGTGCAGGCTGAGCTCGACGCGCTGGGCGTGCCGTACACCGGTTGCGGAGAGGCGGTGAGCCGCCTTGCCTTTGATAAGGTGGCGGCCAAGCAAGCCTGCGCTGGGCGGGGGATTGCCATGGCGAACGACTGCGTGGTTGATGACCCCGGGGTCGGCCTGCCCGGCGGGCTCGAGTTGCCGCTGGTGCTCAAGCCGGTTTGCCAGGGATCGAGCATTGGCCTCGAGTTTGTCGAGTCGGCTGCCGCTTGGCCAAGCGGCTTGGCCAAGTCGCTCGAGGGTGGTGGCCGTGTGCTGGTCGAGGAGCGGATCGAGGGCCGGGAAGTCACGGTGGGCATCGTCGGTGGCCAGCCGCTGCCGGTGATTGAGATCACGCCCAAGCGCGGCGCTTATGATTACGCCAACAAATACACCGTTGGCGCGACCGAGTACACCTGCCCGGCGGAGTTTGACGAGGAGGCCACGCTCCGTATCCAGTGCGCCGGTGAGCAGGCGTTGTTTGCCGTGGGTGGCGGCAACTGCGCTCGCGTGGATTTTATCGTGAGAGCGGATGGTGAGCCGGTGTTCCTCGAGGTCAACACTCTGCCGGGCATGACCGAGACGAGTCTGCTGCCTAAGGCGGCGGCGGCGAGCGGCACCAGTTTCGCAGAACTGTGTCAGTGGCTGGTTGAACTGGCCGTGGAACACCCACCGCTGGCTGCCATCGGATGAACCGAATGAAATCGCTGGGAACAACAAACTAACTGCAGAGGGCCACAGAGAGATGGGGAAACTGAGAACAGAAAACTTGAAATTAAAAAAAATCGATGACCTTGGTCAAGCGCGTCTGGGTGTCGCGACAGCGTCATGGAGTGAGGCTCTCGGCGCTGCTTTGGAAACCTGTTTGTTGGCGATTAAAATGAAACATGGATGAACAGGGCGGACAGAATTATTAAAAACTGAAAACTTAAAAACAATTGATAGCGAAACGTCGAAATAGCAAGTCGGGGCACAAAAAACTGCTCTCGGTCAAGGTACAGTCGCAGCAGGCCAAGCGCGAGCGCTTGCGCTGGCTGCGTTCGTTGGCGGCCCTGGCCTTGGCGGTCGTGGCGATAATCACCGTCTGCTGGCAGGGCGGCGCGTTCGCGCTCAACCGGCTCGTGTACGAGAACGAGTCGTTCTCCGTCAAGCAACTGGATTACCGGACCGACGGAATCATCACCGTCGACCAACTCAGGAAATGGGCCGGAGTTCGCTCGGGCGACAATCTGCTCAAGCTTGATTTACTGCGGATCAAGCGCGACATCGAGCTGGCACCGCGCGTGAGAGCGGCGTCAGTGGAGCGTTATCTGCCGGATACGCTGCAAGTGCGGGTCGCCGAGAGGGTGCCCATGGCACAAATATGGGCTTGGCAACGCGATAGTGCCGGTGAGACGGATTACGACTGCGTGAGGCTGCAACTCGACGAGACTGGCCACGTGATGACGCCCATCGACGGCCACTCCGTGGTGGTACCCGAAGACCAGGCCGAGTGGTCGCTGCCGGTCGTCTCCGGGATCGACCTCGGGAAACTCAAGACGCTTGCCCCCGGCCGTCCGGCTGGCCTGCCAAAGCTGCGGGCCGCGCTTGGCCTGATCGGGGAGTTTCGCCGCTCGCCACTGGCTGGCACGGTGGACTTGCGGGTGATCGACCTCTCGCAACCGCGCATCCTGCGGGTGACCACCGGCGATGGGGGGCAGGTGGATCTCTCGACCGAGCGCCTGTCCCGGCAGCTAAACCGCTGGGCCCGCATCCGGGCGCACGGGCAGAAATTTGGACTCGCAATCGAGACGGTGGACCTTTCGGTGACTAACAACGTACCAGTTCGCTGGATGCTCTCCCCGTCGATCGCCGAGGACATGAAGCGTGGGCGAAAGGTGGCCCGTAAATAAACAAAACGTGAGCAATTCACAAATCATCGTAGGCCTCGAGATCGGCACCTCCAAGGTGTGCGTTGCCGTGGGGGAAGTGAGCGAGAACCAGGTTGTCAACATCATTGGCCTTGGTCAGGCGAAATCCCGGGGCGTACGCAAGGGGGAGATCATCGACGTTGCCCTCGCCGAGGAGGATGTGCGCAACGCCATCGTCGAGGCCGAGCAGGTAGCCGACGTCGAGATTCGATCTGTGTTCCTCGGCGTGACCGGCAGCCACATCCGCGGCTTCAACAACACCGGCGTTCACCCCGTGGTGTCGGCGGATCGCGAGATCACCACCAGCGATATTCAGGATGTCATCAAGAACGCCAAGGCAATCAACCTCCCGACCGACCACTCGGTGGTGCACGTCATCCGGCAGCACTTCCGCGTGGACGGGCAGGACGGCGTGCAGAATCCGGAGGGGATGCTGGGAGCTAAGATCGAGGTGGACGTGCACGTCGTCAGTGGTCGGTACAATCGTTTGCAAAATCCTATCCGCCTCGTCAATGGACTGCACTTGGAGGTGGACAACATCTCATCCTGCGCCCTGGCCTCCTCCCTCGCCATTCTCAGCCCCGAGCAGAAGGAACTTGGCACGCTGGTGATCGACCTCGGCGCCGGCGTCACCGAGTACGCGGTGTACTCCGCCGGTGTCATCAAGCATACCGGCGTGCTGGCGGTCGGCGGCGACCATGTCTCCAACGACCTAGCCTATGGGCTGAAGGTGCCGCTGGCCCGCGCCGAGCAACTTAAGATCGACCACGGCTCGGCGGTAATCGATCCCGAGGCAGGGGACCGCGAGATCGACTTGTCCAACGACAGCTTGATCCCGGGCCGGCAGGTCAACCTCGGGCACATGCAAAAGATCATGTCGATGCGCCTTCAGGAGACCTTCGAGTTGATCGCAAGGGACATTGGCCAGGCGGGATTGATCGAGTACCTTCGCGCGGGTGTGGTGCTCTGCGGCGGCGGTGCGCGCATCCCCCACATCACCCGACTGGCGCGGGAGGTATTCAATCTCCCTGTTGCCATTGGCCGCGCCAGCACCGTGAGCGGCATCAAGAACGCGCTGGACGAGCCGGAGTTCGCCACACCCGTCGGGCTGATCAAGTTTGGGGTCTTTCAGTCACAGGCCAACCCGCGCCGTGCCGGATTTGGCCGGGCGATCCGCCGGCAGGTCGCCGCGCTTTTCGGCCGTTGAACCAGCAGGACGAATAATGAAAAATTCCACTAAGCCAGCTTCGAACGCCAACCCGGTCATCCGCCTGCTCGGCTTGGGTGAGGCCGGCGTGAAACTGGTCGAGACTCTCGCCATGATCGGCCCGGGGGGGATCGAGACGTATTCGCTGGACACAGACAACCGCAGCCTCGCCCGCTGTCACCAGTCGCAGGCTTTCCTGCTTGGCCAAGCGATCCCGTGCGGCTTGGGAACCGGCGGCGACTCCGCTCTGGCTCGGGCCGCCGTCGAGTCGGACAGCGAGCAGTTGGCAGGGATCGTCCGGGGCGCCGACTTGGTCTTTATCGTCGCTGGGATGGGGGGCGGCACCGGCACGGGGGCCGCTTCGTTTTTGGCGAACTTGGCCAAGGAAGCCGGTGCGCTTGTCGTGGGCGTGGCGGCGACACCGTTTGATTGCGAGGGCATCCGGCGCTGCAACCAGGCCAGCGGAGGGGTGCGCGACCTTAAACAGGTCGCCGATGCGGTTTTTCATTTTCCAAACCAGAATGTCGTCCTCATGGAGGGCGCGAACGTCAGCCTCCACGAGGCGCTGGACATCGCCAACCGCCATCTGTGCGAGGCCGTGCTAGGCGTGAGCCGGATGCTGCTCGACTCGGGCATGTTGAACGTCTCCTTCGGCGACCTCCAGGCAGCGCTTCGCGGTCGGCACAGTCTCGGCTCCGTTGTCCATGTCGATGCAAGCGGCGACGACCGGGCCGCCGCCGCCGTACGAAAGCTGTTGACCCACCCGGCCGCTCTCGGGGGCGAGGCACTGCAGGAAGCCAGCACGTTGCTGGTGCACCTGTCTGGGGAGGATATAACCATGGCTGAGATTGTCGCCGTGACCGACGCAATCGGGAGCCACGTCACCAAGGCCAACCTTGTCGTCGGTGCTTCCGAGCCTGGCAGCGACGGTGCCGGGCTGCAGGTGACCGTAGTCATCGCGCACACCGCCAAACTTGCCGAGCCCGGGCAGGAGCAAGCTAAGGTGCATCCCGACCAAACAGGGCAGGCATCCGGCCTCGGGTTTTCCGGTTCTTTCTCCGTGCCGGACACCGGCAGTTATCTTGACTTGGGGAAGGGTGCCGGCGGCACATCTCGCGGTAGTTTTGCCTACACGCCACCGGCCCCGACGGCGGATGCATTGACACCCGAGTGCCGTGAAGACCTCATCAGGGTTGCGGCCAAGGAGGAGCCGAACCGAAAAAAACGGCAGAAGATCGTTCAGGAAATGTTGCCACTCGAGATCGTTTCGAAGGGCCGGTTCGAGAAAAGTGAGCCAACCATTCATCAAGGGGAGGACCTTGATCAACCCACTTACATCCGGCGTGGAGCCGTCCTGAACTGATCTCGCTTGGTCAAACGCAGGTCGCACTGTCCCTTTTGCGACTTTAGCGCTTGGCCTAGGGAATAATCATAAAAAAGTTACAATCCCCCGGCACAGCCATCAAAATAAACAAAAAAACATCAATTTTTTGTGGTGTTTTGGTAGTTCTTTGATAGATTTCCGCGCCTCGCTTTGCCCGGGGCAGCCAGCACCGGCTGATTTTAGACGAAAAAGTAAGGCCGAAATCCAGTTTAAAACGTGCCAATAAAAAGAAAAGCAGTAACAAAAAAGCCGAAAAACGCCAAAAAATCGGTGAAAAAGCCAGTTGTGAAGAAAGCCCCTGCCAAGAAGGCAGTGGCGAAGAAGGCAGTGGCGAAGAAGAAGCCGGTTTTGCGTAATAATCACAAGGTGGGTGCGGCAACCACGGCTGCTATTCTGGGTTTGGCGGCCACGCCAGCCAAGAGAGCGGCCCAAAAAAGGCGGGCGACCAAGCTGGCCAACGGCGGCAAGTGGGAGAAACAAAAACAGCTTTTGATCGGCCTGCGAGGCCGGTTGACCGACCAGCGCAACGGCCTTGCCAAAGAGTCCGCCAAGGAGATGGAAAGCTATGGCGTACATATGGCCGACTCTGGGACTGACAACTTCGACAGGGACTTTAACCTGAGCCTGCTCTCAGCGGATCAGGATGTGATTTACGAGATCGAAGAGGCTCTGAAGCGAATTGAAAAGGGAACCTATGGGATGTGCGAAATCACAGGGAAAGCTATTCCGCAGACGCGCTTGATCGCCATACCTTGGGCGCGATTCCGGGTGGACGCCCAGAGTGAACTTGAACAGCACGGCATACTTCAAAACCGGTCACTTGGCCAGTTGGGCACCATCACCGCGCCGGCTGCCTCAAGCAAGGAGAGGGCTGAAAAAGAACTTCCAGAAACCAAGACAAAGAAAAATTAATTTATGGCAAGAGAAACAGTCATTCTTGAATGCACGGAAGCCAAGGGAGAGGGCAAGCCTGTGTCCCGTTACATGGGGCAGCGTAACAAGAAAACCCAGCCCGATCGGCTTGAGATGAAAAAGTACAACCCCAATCTGCGCCGCCATACGGTGCATCGCGAGATTAAATAATATGCCAAGAAAGAAGGACAAAAAAAAACAGGACTCGAACCAAAAGCGTCCGCCACGCCCGAAACCGATAATCGATTTCACCATCGACCAATTGCAGTACCGCAACACGGAATTGCTGGAGACATTTGTGACTGGCCACGGGCGCATCCTGCCGCGAAAGTATACCGGGTTGCCCGCGCATTATCAGCGCCGCATGGCCAACGCCATTAAGCAAGCCCGCACGTTGCTCCTGATGAAGTAACCGACTTTGAAGCCGCCTTGCCCGGAAGGAGTGTGGCGGTTTTCGTGCTCGCCAATGGCAAATGGATTGCAATAAACAAAGCACTCTTGGCCAAGTGGTTGTATATTAACCCGATTGACTTACGCACTTCTCATATTTTCTGTTTTTGCGGCGGCGATCACGGTGCTGTGGTTTAAGCCGTCGGATCCTAACAAGCTCAAGTTGCTGATCGCCTTCAGCGGTGCCTACTTGCTCTCGATCACTGCGCTGCACATGTTGCCAGAAGTGTTCATCGGCGATGACCGGGGAGCGTATTTTGGATCATTCGTCCTGATCGGTTTTTTCATCCAAGTAATGCTTGAGTATCTCTCGGGAGGTATTGAGCATGGCCATGCTCACACGCACCGCACCGCCGGTTTACCAGTTGGGTTGATGATAGGCCTGTGCCTTCATGCCTTCCTAGAGGGCATGCCGCTGGGCGCCGGCCACAGCCACCACGGCCATGAGCACAGCCACGGCGACTCCCACGGTGTCGAGCCGTTGTTGCTTGGGATTGTTTTACACAAGTACCCCGTCGCCATGGTGTTCCTTGCTATGCTGCTCAACAGCGGCCTAGGCAAGCCAAAGGCGTTTGGGTTGCTGGCGGTGTTCGCCGCGATGGCGCCGCTGGGCACGCTGTTGAGCGAGTTCGATGTGATTGGCCAATATCACCGCGAAAGCCTCGCAATCGTCATAGGCATCTTCCTGCACGTCTCGACGACGATCCTCTTCGAGAGCAGCGAAGGTCATCGCTTCAACGGCTACAAGATGATGGCGATTGCCGCCGGCCTGGCTCTGTCGGCTGCCGGCATGCTTCTGAACGCCCACTGACGCCCGCGCTTACGGCTTGCGGGCGGTTCGTCGTGGTTTTGGGGCACGGAAAAGCTCCAGTTGTGGCTCGCGCAGCATCCCGTGCGTTTTGAGCACGCGGATCAACTGCAGCACGTCCGAGCGCTGGTAGTTGCGTTTTTTTCCACACCATCGATCACGGCGGATAGCACCTCCGGAAACTCAATCACCCCGTCGACCCCCTTGCTGCGTAGGAAGTCCGCGCTTTCTGCCGTTGCCCCATTTAGGATGGCAGCGACGGCGCAACGAGTATCTTGAGGAAAACGGCGTCGGCTCCGAACACTGCCTCCGCCGCCTTGGTAGCAGCCGGTTGCGCGAAGCGAAAAATCTCGGGTGAATTGGCCATCACCGCCGGGCTGAATGTCTCCGTGTGCCAGCTTTTCACGGTAAAAACAGCGCGGCGAATATGCTTGAAGTCAGCCGGTTGTAACTCGAACGGCAGGGCGGCTTTCGACTCAGTTGCGGCCGGGTGGGAGGCGAAAAAATCGATGTGCGAGTCGTGCCGGCGCGGCAAACTTACGCCCCTGTTGCACGAGGAAGCCCTTGGCCTCAAGGAACTCACGAACAATCGTTTCACTGATGGCGGACATTATTTTAACGCAGCGTTGATGATTGCTTTCGGGACGTCGATCCCAAATTTCACGTGACCGATTTTTTGAGCCAGGACGAATTTAACCTCGCCGCCGCTGACTTTTTTGTCGAGCTTCATTGTGGCGAACACCTTGGCCAACTGCGGCTTGGCCAAGCGCACCGAGGTTGGCAAGTTGGCTTGCGCGAACAGCGCTTCAATACGATAAACTTCCGCTTGGCCAAGCCCGAGTACGTCGCGTGATATCTTCGCCGCCGCAACCTGGCCAATCGAGATTGCTTCGCCGTGCAGATATTTCCCATAACGCGAGACGGCCTCGATTGCGTGGCCGATAGTGTGGCCGTAGTTCAGAATGGCGCGCAGCCCGCCCTCGCGCTCGTCCTGCGCGACCACCTTGGCTTTGATTTGGCAACTCCTGGCAACAATGTGTGCCATGCCCTTTGCGTCGAGTCGCAGCAGCTCCGGCAGCGTGCGCTCGAGCCGGCGGAACAGCGCTGCGTCGTCAATGATCCCGTACTTGATCACCTCGGCAAGCCCGGCGCGCAGCTCGCGCTTGGGCAATGTATTGAGCGTGTCGAGGTCGCACAGTACAAGGCGCGGTTGGTGAAACGCGCCGACCAGATTTTTGCCGGCCTTCAGATTCACGCCGACCTTGCCGCCGACTGAGCTATCCACTTGGGACAGCAACGTCGTCGGCACCTGCACGAAGCTGATGCCACGCAGATAGCTCGCCGCTAGAAATCCGGCCATGTCGCCCACTACGCCGCCGCCCAACGCCACGATGAATGAGCTGCGCTCCAGCCGGTGCTTGGCCAGTTGGTCGTAGCAGGCTTGGATTGTTCGCAGGCTCTTGGCTGTCTCGCCGGCGGGCACGCTGAGTTCCACGGGGGCAAACCCGGCCTGCCGCAGCGAAGCCAGTGCTGCCTTGGCGTAGATCGGTCCTACGGTGCGATCGGTCACAACCGCGCAGCGTTTCCCAAGATTGAGCCGGCGACACTCGCCTCCCAGTCGGGGCAGCAGGCCGTTGCCAATCTTGATGGGGTAACTGCGATCCCCAAGGGGCACTTTGACCGTTCGCATGCGCAGGAAGATACGGACGAGAGGCCACGAGCCAAAGCCCAAAACGTTCAGTCGGCAAAAATGAGGCGGCCGCGGCGCACCGGCTCGGTGACGCCGTTGAGTCGCAGCGAGAGGTCGGGGAGGATATCCGTGACTCTGCCGCGGGCGATGAGCTTGGCGTCGTCGTACTCGCCGGCGGTCTCTTCCCAAATCTCCACTTCGCGCCCGATGACGCAGTTGTGTCGTACATAATCGGCATGCAACGCGCCGGGCCCGTGCTCGAGCAACTGCGCGTGCCGCTTGGCCAGGCTCTCGAGCAGCACGGGCAGTATCGCAGGGAGGGTGATGAGGATGTCCGGCGCCAACTCGCGCAGGCTGCCGGGCGGCAGGACGAACTTGCCGCTGGCCAACTTCGGGGTTGTGGCGATGTTGATGCCGATACCCAGCACGGCGTGCTCGATGCACTCGCCCTTGGCCACGGTCGAGGTAATCACGCCGGAAACCTTGCGGCCGCCAATCAGCACGTCGTTGACCCACTTGATGCGTGGCGCTTGGCCAAGCGCGTCGAATTGGCCAAGCGCATCGACCACCGCCACCGTCGGCAGCATGCTGAGGCCAAGGCCAAGTTCGCGTGCGGAGCGGTTGGGCGAGAACAGCGCTGTCAGGTGCAGATTGCCCCCGAGCGCGCGCCACGGCCGACCCCGGTTGCCGTGAAAGTTGTCGCCGGTCATGGCGAGACAGGCAAACGGCGTGGGCGGCACTGGACCGGTGTGGAGCAGTTCGCGCAGGCCGTCCACCTGCGAGGTGGCTGAGTGGTCAACAGCCATGATTTGCCGCCACGGAGCAGGGGCGGGTCGGCGGACAATCTCAGCTTGCTCCAGCCCGCCAACAGCCTGCCAAGCGCGTCGGGTGCTGTCGCCGAGATGCACGAAAGGGGCGGCTTCCCAGCCCGCTTGGCCAACGCTTTCGGCGAAGCCGCGCAGCGCCTCCGGGCAATCTGTGATGATGAGAGATTCGGACGTGTCCATCCGGGCCGAGGGTGGCCTTGGTCAGGCGAGGGCAAAAGAAAAATCAGGCTGGAGCAACCGGGGTGATTACTCTACAGTTCGCCTATGCAGCGTTGGACGTGTTCCTTGCTCCTGGCCGCGGTGGTTTTTCTGTCCTGGCCAAACAGCTCACCCGCACCGATCATTTTCCGGCGCGGCGAAGGCTGGTCGTACGAGAGCCTCAGCGGCGGCGGCGGTTGGCGTCGCTCGAATGCCAAGGATCAGCTCGCGGTGTCGAGGGATGCCTTCGCAGCGGAGGACTGGAAAATCGCCTTCAAGGCTGCCCGTCGTACGGTCGCCGATTGGCCGTTGTCCGACCACGCGGCGGAGGCCCAGTTGCTTTTGGCCCAATCATACGAAAAACGAGGCGACGATAAGAAGGCATTTGCCGCGTACCAAAACCTTCTGCAGCTCTATCCCCAAAATGTCGATTTTGAGGGTGTTCAGGCGCGGCAGTTTGCGATAGCCACGCGGTATCTGGACGGCCAACGTTTCAAGCTTTGGGGCCGCATTCCGTTTTACAAGTCGATGAAAAAGGCGGCGGCCATGTTCCAGGATATCGTGAGTAGTGGGCCATTCAGTTCCGTGGCGCCCAAGGCGCAGATGAATATCGGCCAGGCCTGGGTCAACGAGGCAGGTGGCTTTCAATTCTCAGAGAGTGAAAAGCACAAAAACTATCGATTGGCGGTCCAGGCTTTCGAGAAGGCAGCCGACCGATATCACGACCGCCCCGACATCGCCTCCGGGGGGTTGTTCTCCGCCGGTTCCGCCTACCAACAGCAATCGCTCGATGCGGAATACGACCAGGGCGTGACCCACAAGGCCATCGACGCCTTCTCGGATTTTATCGCACTTTATCCCAATGATGAACGGGTGCCGCAGGCCCGGGAAAAAATTAAAGCCATGAAGGTCGAGCAGGCTCTCGGCAACATGAAGATTGCGGGCTATTACGAAAAACTGGGGAAGTTGGATGGCGCAAAAAACTATTACAACGAGGTGAAAGAGCTTGCCCCCGGCACGGAGAACGCCGCGATCGCACTACAGAAGATCGACGAATTGCAGCGGCAGATCGATGTGGAAAAGGCATCGGGCACTCAACAGTAATGATCCGCCCGCCCGCCAGTCGTTCAGCATTCTTTTTGGCCGCTGCTGTGATGGTCTCCGGCTGCGCTAGCTACCGGCTTGGCCCGGTGAACCCCGCGATCCCAACCGGCCAGGCCATCGAGGTCGGCCTGTTCCAGAATACCACGCCGCAGCCCGGGCTCACCGAGTCGCTCAACGCCTCCATCCGCCGCGAGTTGCAGCGCGACGGCACCTTCGAACTGGCCACCGGCGGTGATGGCGACGTGCTGATCGCCGGCAACATCACTGCGTACCGCCGCTCCGCCGTGAGCTTTCAGCCGCGTGACATCCTAAGCGTGCGCGACTTTGAGGTGGAACTCGTCACCCGCATCCTTGCCGCCGAGAAGGCCACCGGCAAGGTGCTGATCGATCACGAGTTGACCGGCCGCACTACCGTCCGCCTGAGTGGCGACCTTGCCAGCGCCGAACGCCAGGCGCTTCCGCTGCTTACCAATGATCTTGCGAGGAAGACTGTTGCGCTTCTCGCCGAGGGTGAGTGGTGAGCCGCCGCCAGGCCAAGTTGATTCTCCTGTCCTCCCGCGAATGTATGAGTTGCTTAAAACCAGCCCGCGTAGCAAGGCGCGTCTTGGCCGGTTGACGACCGCGCGCGGCGTGATCGACACGCCGGTGTTCATGCCGGTCGGCACGCAGGCCAGCGTCAAGGCACTTGACCTTCGCGAACTCAAAGAGATAGGAACGGAGATTCTGCTCGGCAATACGTATCACCTGTTCCTCCGCCCGGGATTGGACATCATGCGTAAGGCAGGCGGACTACACCGCTTCATGAACTGGGATAAGCCGATCCTCACCGACAGCGGCGGGTTTCAGGTTTACAGTTTGGCCAAGATTCGTAAGGTGCGAGACGATGGCGTCGAGTTTCGCTCGCACCTCAGCGGCGAGATGCTCTTCCTTGGTCCGAGGGAATCGATGGCGATCCAGCGTGAACTTGGCTCCGATATCGCAATGTTGTTCGACGAGTGCCCCCCACACGGGGCATCCGACAGCGACTTGCAGGCCGCCGTCAAGCGTACGCTCGACTGGGCCGCCATCTGCGCCGAGCAACCTCGCGCCGAGGGGCAGCTGTACTTCGGCATCGTGCAGGGCGCTAATGCCCCCGAGCTCCGCAAGCGTTGTGCGGAGGAACTGGTCGCGATGGACTTCGACGGCTACGCGATCGGTGGCGTCAGCGTCGGCGAACCGGAGCCCGAAATGATGCACGCTGTCGAGATCACCGAGCCACATCTGCCGGCCGACAAGGCCCGCTACGCGATGGGGCTGGGTACCCCGGCGCAGTTGATCGAGCTTGTTGCACGCGGCGTGGACATGTTCGATTGTGTGCTGCCGACCCGTGTTGCTCGGAACGGTACCGCCTACACCTCGCGCGGTGCGATCAACCTCCGAGCCAGTCACCAAAAGGAGGAATTCAGCCCGATCGAGGAGGGTTGCGAATGTTTTGCCTGTAAGCACCACACACGTGCCTACCTGCGGCATCTGCTCAAGGCCGGTGAAATCCTCGGACTACGAATGCTCAGCGTGCACAACTCGCATTTTTTTATGGAGGTGATGCGCGACATTCGCCGCCACTTGGCCGAGGGCACATTCGATAGTTACCGCGAAGACTTCATCGGAAACTATCAACCCACCTCAAAGGTCCTCGAAGGCCGCGCCAACTCAAGGCTGCCGAAATAAGGCGTTATTTTTCAGTTTTGTATGATTTGTCCAGTTTCGGGGTGTTACCAAAGTAGTTTGAGATGACCCCCAAGTACTTTGACCCGTGACTCAAAGTTGATTATTAGGCGGCCACAACGCCTGTTTGGTTGCTAAAGATTATTCTGTTTCAAGGCTAGTTTTGTAGGGGACCCAATATGATGGGCTTGGCCAAGCGGGGTTGGAGGCTTTTTAAGCTCTCAAAAGCAGCGGCGGTATGCTTTTTGGCGGTGGTGGCGTATGGGTGAATTTGGATGGCAACCGTCCAGCCCAGATGTTTGCGGACGTTGAGTAAATCGT
>Ga0115000_10000091_pt1 | contig 75979 bp, 65 predicted proteins | sample ArcticOcean_MG_C_6_FD_89690 | JGI IMG/M metagenome (GOLD analysis project Ga0115000, IMG submission 89690) | Marine microbial communities from western Arctic Ocean - ArcticOcean_MG_CB8_128 | ecosystem: Environmental > Aquatic > Marine > Oceanic | place: Arctic Ocean: Canada Basin | collected... | reverse complement strand
TATTAACCCTTTGCTAAACTCTGCTGAAGCGTAAATTTCACTGTCGTCTTCAAATAACTCGGTCATGTAGTGCACACTGTTCTCTTACGGATTACCTTTTGGTATGATGGCAATCTGTATGAAATAATCAAATATAGATAGTTCGCATGGGTCTATCTGAATACCCATGCGAATGGGATTTTTGTTTGGATGGGCTTTCAGTGGGTCGTTTTAGACGCTACCCCTTAAGGGGAAAGATTGCATAGCATATTTAGAGGTTTTATGTTAATTCCCAGTGATTGGTAGAATGTGGTAGGCATTACTGCCAATAAAAAATCTCTACCAATCAAAAACAGTACTCGATGAGTCTGTTAAAGTGTTTAACTTGGTTCAAACCAATGCTTTTTCTAATTCTACAGTAATGTTTTCGAAACGAGACTGTAATTCATCCATTGCAAGATTAAACACTGTTTTAGGATCATAACTTCCATCGCTCTCATAGGAGAAAACGTATGAGCCTTCTACAATCTCCATGGTTATTGCATTATCAAAGTCTGCATCTCTTCCAGTTCCTGCTCCAACTTGGTGCAATGCCTTTTCGATGTCTATTGTATCGTTGATATTGTCTACAACCTTCTTTGAACCGAACAATTTGGCATTGATATCTTTGCCACCTGAGGTCTTTAGACCAAGATTGAAAAGGACTTCTGCCTTCTTAGGTTTGTTTAAAACTGCTTTTTGTTGTTGTCTGAAACCGACTCCGGCTACAGGTGCCCACTTCTGGTGTGAGTCTCCCCTTCCCATGCGGGCAAGTGCATAAAGTTCCAAATATTGACCCTTTGATAGAATTGTCAAAGGTATTCTTTTATGGATTTCAAGAATGTCGTATTTCTGATCTGAGACTGTTGTTAAATCTCCAGCATATACTGTAATATATTCCTCTTCAGAATCATTTGCTGGGCCTTGGACATTTAGACTGTAAATGATTTGACATTGTTGACAGCCTTTTTCTGATTCAGCCTTAAACATACATTCTTCACATTCTTCGACAAAGGATACGCCATCATCACTGAAAGTAGGAATTGGAAGCATTGCCAATCGGTGTGCTAAAACTTCATCCGGCAATACATTTACCGATTCTAATATTTGTCCTTCACTTTCAACAACACCCTGAGTAATATTTACACGGGATATTGCCAACTTTGGAACATCTGAGATCAAAGCTCTTCTGATTGCATTCACTTGAGATGCATCTGTTTCACTCAATAAGATTCTTATCGCGTTTTCTTGCGGCCAACCCTCTACAATTTCTGCTTTCATAATATCTCCTCCAAATCAGACTCTACGGCCACGACGACCACCTTTTTTCTTGGTTCCATCGTGTGCTATAGGAGTTACGTCTTCGATTCTAGTAATGGTCATACCAGCACGTGTCAGTGCACGAATGGCTGCTTGGGCACCTGGCCCTGTGTTATTTGCTAAATTACCACCCGGTGCACGGTATTTAACAACAAGTTGTGTGAATTCCTTGTCCTTTAGAGCATCGGCTAACTTCTCAGCTGCACGTGTTGCTGCAAACTGTCCACCGCTATCTTTTGAAGACTTGACCATTTGACCGCCAGAGCAGGTTGTGATCGTTTCAGCACCAGTCAAATCTGTTGCTGTCATCAAGATATTGTTATATGAACTGAAAATATTTACTATTGCACGACGGGTCATCACTCGTCACCTCCTGTTTTCTCAGCTGATGGTGCTTCTGCTGCTGCTGCCTTCACTTCTTCAGCGAATTCTACAGTTGCCTCTGGGTCTACTTCTTCGGAAGCATATTCAGCCTTTTCCCTACGGCCTTCAATAGCCTTACGAATTGCATGTTCTGGGTTATTTAGAACACTGTTTGCATGATAACAAATAGATTCTTCTTCGTCTCTAGAGACTGGGTATGAAGGGATTGTGACTTTTTGGTTTCCGACACAGATTATACCGTGAATTACCAGTTGTCTTGCTTGCTTCATTGTAGTTGCAAGTCCCTTGTAGTATACTTGAGCTTGCAAACGACGATTCAAAATCTCTTCAGTTCCAAGTGAAAGTACATCGTCCAAAATAGCATCTGAAGCGATAAGTCCTTTGTTATTTAGTGAAAGTAATAGGTCATCCATCTCTCTCTTTCCGTGACCTTCTGTGGTATCAGCCATACCAATTAATCTCATGGCTTGACGTCGATATCTACGTAGTTGTGATTTGGCCTTCCAAATCTCACGCATGTTCTTAAGACCATGTTGGGCCTTAATTCCGTGCTCTTCTTCTATTCTTGATGCCTTCCACGGGTGGGAAGGTGTGTCAAACTTTGGTCTCGAAAACTTAGGCTCGCCCATCTAAAATCCCTCACTTCTTTCGGTTAACACCGAGTGTTAGGCCACCACGACCATTTGATCTTCCACGTTGTCCACGAACCTTATTTCCAGTTGCATGTCTTACGCCACGATAACACTTCATTGTTCTAAGACGGTTAATGTCATCTTTGAGAGTAAATGTGACTTGTTGACCGGTTAGATGAATTTCTTCACCAGTCTCCAAATCTCTTTGACGGTTTAGCATCCACAATGGAACTGTCTCGTTGTAACCTTCGATTGCTTCACGGAGCTTTTCTTGGTCTTCCACGGATAGGTGTCCGGCCATTGAAAAGGCGTCAAATCCAGTGTTCTTACAAATTTGAATTGCTGTACGGGCTCCAACTCCTTTTACCGCTGTAAGCGCCGTAGCAAGCGTCTTTAGCCCATCCATATCCGTATCTGCCATACGCAGAATATAGGAAAAATCTTCCCCTAGTTCTTCATCCTTAGGTCGTGCCATATTGTTTCACCATCGTGCTTACACATAGTGTGGAGCAGGTTTCCGACCAACCTCCCATATATCAATACCGCGATGCTGCGAGGTAAAAGTAATGATTGAAATATGGGCTAATATCATCCCTATTCTATTACACAAAGCATACTCATTGAGGTGCTAGGATGTTGGATTAAAAAGGCGTCTCTTTTACCATGACGGCGACTTAATTGACGATCAAAGGAACCCTGTATTTTCGGCTGATGTTCTGGATTTAATGAAGATCTTATTGTGACCCTCTTGATATCGTGAGTTAGTATTTTTTCGACAAATTGGTCTACTGTTTCTAGATTGAGGTCTTGGTGGAAAATTTCAACTATCCTTCCTGAGGCTTGTATTAAAAATTCTGAACCCTTCGGAATAGACGGTAATTTTGCTTCATGGTGAATCTGTGGCCTACGCCCTGTAGAATCTACCCAATGGCAAAGTGGATTGGGTTTGAGACTTTCAAGCCAGTACTGTGCCAAGCCACATTCAACTAAAGCCGAATCCAGAACGGTGATGTATTCGCCGCGTTTTGGCATTCTCGTACTACTGATAGGTACATCTTCTCCTTCTGATAATTGAATACCACCTTCAAAGATAAAAGGCTGGTTTTTCAAGTCTGGAGATACCCTGATAAAGCGCCTAGGTGTATCTTTTTTAGCGATACTTCCAAGCCATAAAGCGAGTCTATCAACCCGTCCTTTACCACGTGAGATCCAAGTCCATGTCTTATTTATTAAAGGCCAGGTGTCTTCCACTATCTGTTCAACTTCTAACCGTTGCTGGTAAGAAAGTCGTGGTGATAAGTCGAGTAGAATCGCTGGCCCGTTTTCTGATTCTGAAAGATACTCTTTCCATCCAAGAAATACTTCATCTAATCTTGGCTTCATCTCATCTAATGAATGTGAACGGCTATTTCTTGGCCTTGCCGGATCTAGATGTAATAAACCTATTTTTACATCATCTAGATTATTGCTTTTCTTAATTTTATCAATTGCTGCCTTTCCATCTCGACCATCCCCTATAATAAAAAGGCTGCTGCGGAGGTTTTTCACCGAGGAATCGCCTCTTTCAGTGAATACAGTTGTTAAATTAACCGCGCTGGCTTTAGCTCTTTGTGGGTTTAATTCAATACCGATTACTGGTCGTTTAATTATAGTTGAATAAGCGGCAATTTGAATGCCACTGCCGCAGGCACAATCCAATAGATAACCTTCTGGTAATTTATGTTCATTCAACAGAATCGCACGCGTAATTGCAACCTGCCAAGGCGTTGCAAGGGGTTTTCCTTCATCTGCATGATAAAACACCATGCCTTCAGCGGATGTTGGGTCTTTTACCGATTCTATTAATCCGTCATTGTCAGTACTTAATGGGCGTAATACATCTTCCATAACTATGCCTCCTATTGTGCAACATCACTACGAGACATTAAGCTCTCAAAATGAATCCCTGCATCCTCAAATGCTTGTGCTGCCCCTTCCTCTCTATCCACAATACTAATCACTGCTATGACTTTGCAGTTAGTGGCTCCATGGATTCTTTCAACGGCTTTTATCGCTGAGCCTCCAGTGGTAGTGACATCTTCAACAATGACAATACTTCCTCCACTACTAAGAGAAGAACCTTCAATTCCAGGAGGATTATTTGTCTTCCTTCCCCCTCTTCCCTTTGGTTCTTTACGCACCATGAATCCCCTGCGAAGTGATTCTTTATCCGCTGTCGCAATGGCTATGGCTGTTAATGGCACTGCTCCTAATTCTAAACCACCTACAAAGTCTGCCCCCATTTCATCCATTCTCAAGTTTAGTAGTTCGCCAAGAATATGACTTGCTTCAGGGTGCATCATAACCGGTTTGGTATCAAAAAACCATCTAGAGTTTCGGCCACTAGCCAAAGTGAAGGCGTCATCGCTGCCTCCATCAATAAAGGCTAATTCACGAACTAATGTGACAAGTCTCGGCCAATTGGGGTGTTCGCGTAATGAAGAATGGACGCTCATCAATTCGGGGTTTGGCTCGAATGAAATGAACTTTCCTTCTCATTTTGTTGATTGTTAAACAATAACATCTTTCTTGTGGATGCAAAGCGATAGGCAAGGGCACCATTGATAAGTGGTCGTCAAGCAGGAGATTTGTCGGTATGTCATCCAATACAAAATCTTCTGGTTTGAGCGCTCATGACCCGCTGATAGGCATCGACATACCTCGTTTAGAAAAAGAGATGGACAATTATCAAACTTGGTTGGATGAACGCGCCGATGATGCATACAGAATTGCTGAAAAGGCTCGTTCGTTGAATCTTGACCACAAACCATTCGTAGAAATCCCCCGTGCTTCTGATTTAGCTGGAAGAACTGAGAAATTACTTGTTGAATATCTTGGCGATTACAAAGTTGCTGATGATATTAGAGTGATGCTAGAAATTCATGACCGTGAAACGACATCGATAATGATGGCACAATCAGTTGCCAAGGGTTTTAGAGACGAAGGTTTTGATTTGGTTACTGCAATAGACGCTGGAGTACGAGTAGGTCTAGCAATTTTGACTGAGGCTGTATTGGTTGCGCCATTAGAGGGCATAAGTGAAGTTCGACTCTTGAATAATATTGATGGATCACAATTTGTTTCTGTTCATTTCGCAGGTCCGATAAGAGCCGCTGGTGGAACCGCTCAAGCATTGGCTGTTTTGATTGCCGATATGATTCGCAGAGAATTGAACATTGGCAGGTATCAACCAACAGACCCTGAAGTTGAGAGGGTTAAGGAAGAGTTTGGTTTGTATCGTGGAAATCTCCAATATCGGCCATCGCCTGTAGAAATTGAGGAAATTGTCAGAGCATGCCCGGTGATGATCAATGGCGAGTCGACTGAGAAAATTGAATGTGCAGGGTACGGACGTGTAAGAAATATCGACGAAGCAAGAATTAGAGGTGGTGTTTTACTTGTAATAGGTGAAGGATTGTGTCTAAAAGCCCCAAAGATACAGAAGCATACTGAAAGGTTGGATGTTTCTGGATGGGAGTTTATATCAAAATTCGCAAATAAGAATAAGGATGACGGCGAAAATGATTCTAAAAGTTCATTCAAGTCCAGAAGAGTCAAGCCGATTACTAAATTCATGAATGATATTATCGCTGGGCGCCCTGTTTTTGGAAGCCCGCAAGCCCCTGGTGGTTTCAGATTAAGATACGGTAGGAGCCGCCCCTCTGGCCTAGCAGCTGCCTCGGTAAATCCAGCCTGCATGCTTGCAATGGATGATTTCATAACCATTGGAACACAAATGAAAATTGAAAGGCCGGGCAAAGCTTGTGCAATTACCCCATGTGATGACTCAGAAGGGCCTTGGGTCATCTTAGATAATGGGAGATTCCTTCGGTTAGATGATGTTCCTAGTTACTCTACTATCGCTTCAAAAGTCAAAAGTGTATGGGATAATGGGGAGTTGGTTATTGGCTATGGGGAATTTATGGAGAATAATAAAGCCCTAGTCCCTGCTGGTTATTGTGTAGATTGGTGGGCTAGCGATTTAATCGAGGAAATTGATTGTGAAGACTCGCTCAAAGAATTCTGTCAGTTGATGGATTTAGCACCTGAATCATACCCCAATGGCATCCCTGGGCTAGCCAGAGGCAGTGGAATTGACGAGGGTGAACAATTCAATATACGCCGTAAATGGCATCGTTTCTTAACTAAATTACAACCGAATTGGGATCAAGCAAAAAGTATCTCTCAGCGATTCAAGACTTCTCTCCCCCCGCCTCATAACCCTTGGTTTTTGGACTTACCAATAGAGTGGGTACTTTCTATGCTGAAGGTTATTGATCAAGCCATACTCGAAACAAATGGTACGATGAAATTCTCTCCTCAAGAAGAGGTTGAGGGGTTGGATGCATTACCACTGCCTGACTCGAAGCAGATGCGGATTGTTGGGGGAGTGTCAAACTGGTCTAGTCGAATTATGGATGAAATGCGACCCGAAATCATAACAATGGATATGATGGTTAATTGCCCTGGTCCTAAATTTGATTTAGTAGAATCTATCTTCTCTGAAGAAATGAAAGAATCTTGGACTTTATTACAACATGGAATCGCAAAGGGTTTCGCGTTACTGCTTGGATTAGCACATCACCATGATGGTGATGATCTAATTATTACATCCGGTTGGACTGCAGTACTGGAGGCTTTTGGATACTCCTCGGATAGTGGTAAACCTTTGAAAATATCCAATACTGAAGAGGTTTTTATTGCTAAAATAAAGCAATTAAAGGATGCAAAAATAGTTCTAGATGAAGAGAATATTCGGCTTAAAGAATTAGCAAAGGTGAGGGCCACAAATAGAATTGCTGCTGAAACCAATGCAAGACAAAAAGGTCTTAATATCGCTGAAACTGATGCAATTGGCAATAGTGCTGCGGAAAGTATACCTGATGAGGGGCCTAAGGATTCAGAAAAGTATCTTGCTGCTCAAATCCATGAAGATGATTACTTAGTTGATGGAATAATCACTCAAATTAGAAAAATATCATCTCTTCGATGGGAGCATTCTGCACCGATAAGAGTTGGAAGTCGAATGGGTCGTCCAGAAAAGTCTGCTCCTCGTATAATGAACCCTATGGCTCATATTCTATTTCCTATCGAAATGAATGGTGGTAATCAGAGATTGATGAGTGTGGCCTCACAGAAGAAAGATATTCGAGTTCAATTAGGCCCAAGAACGTGTACCAAATGTGGTCTTAAGTCACCATTTATTACATGTCATCATCGCAATAAAGATCAATTTGGTAAAGGCATCCAGGGTGAGCAATGTAGTGGAAGAACGGAATTTAATACTGAATTGGCTAAAAACAAAAGAAGGCGCGGTGAATTTATTACCGTTCCAATAGATGATGCCCTTGAAGATGCAAGGATTAAATTAAAACTCGACCGATTACCCAAGGCGATAAAGTGTATGAAGAAACTCGCTAGTAAAAATCAAACTCCTGAGGCGTTAGAGAAGGGGATACTACGTGCTAAATATGAATTACCAGTATTTCGTGATGGAACGGTTAGGTTTGATATGAGTGATGTACCAACTACTCACTTTACACCGAAAGAAGTCGAGGTTTCATGGAAAACTTTGGCTAATCTTGGATATACGCATGACTATGATGGAAATGAGTTGAAGAATGATTCACAGATGTTAGAATTATACCCTCAGGACTTCATAGTCGCTAAAAATGCAGCTGATTACTTTGTAAGAACTACTCAGTTTATCGATGAACTATTAGTTAGGTTTTATGGTATGGAGCCGTATTATAATGTAACAACTCCTGATGACCTTATTGGACATCTGATATGTGCCTTAGCGCCGCATACATCGGGAGGGGTTCTTTCAAGAATTATCGGTTGGACGGATTGTTCTGGTGGATACGCGCATCCACTATTCCATGCCTCAAAGAGAAGGAATTGTGATGGTGATGAAGACGCAATAATGCTTCTAATGGATGGTCTACTAAACTTTAGTCGGGATATTCTGCCGGCAAATAGAGGTGGCTTGATGGATGCTCCACTGGTTTTGACGACAAGATTGAATCCTACTGAAGTCGATAAAGAAGCCCTCAATGTTGATTCTGCTTGGTTTTATGAACGTGATTTCTATGAGATGACTCTTGATCAACCTCATCCAAAAGCCTGTGCAGAAAGAATGGATTTTGTTGAGAGAAGGTTGGGTAGTGTTGCTGCTTTAAGGGGCTATGGCTATACTCATGATTGTTCTTCAATTTCTAATGGGCCTGCTCTTTCTGCATATAAGACACTAGATACTATGATCGATAAAATGGAAGGGCAGCTAGAATTGGGCCTACGCCTTAGAGGGGTCGATGTACGTAAAGTGGCTTCAAGTGTAATACGCTCCCATTTCTTACCAGATCTGCGTGGAAATCTAAATGCATTCGCTAGACAGAAGGTTAGATGTTTGAAGTGTGGACACTCCTATCGTAGAATGCCATTATCTGGAAAATGCATCCAACAGAGGAAGGCGTCTGGTAAAGGGCTTAGTTCAGTAGGGGTTTCTCGCTCAGAAGGAGATCTATGTTCTGGTAACTTAGCATTGACTGTTTCGGAAGGTGCAGTACGCAAATACATCAAAGTAACACAACACGTAATGGAAAAGTATGGTGTTGATACGTATACTAAACAAAATGTTGAGTGGTTGGCTAATAGTACTGATTCCTTATTTATGAATGATCGTGCAAAGCAGATGTCACTTTCTGACTTCCTCTGAAGTATTAATTTGAAGGTCCAATCATCTTCTCTGGCCTTACCCACTGATCAAACTCTTCATTGGTCAGATATTCTAATTCCAATGCTGACTGCCTTAGAGTCAAACCCTTTTGATGGGCATTCTTAGCAATCTTAGCGGCTTTATCATATCCAATTTGATTATTTAGAGCGGTGACTAACATCAGTGAATTTTCTAAATGTGAAGCAATATTTTCCTCTACTGGTTCCAAACCCTCTACGCACTTCTCACGCATTGAGCGGCATGCATCCGTCAATAGCCTAATCGAATGTAGGAGATTGTGGATCATCATAGGTTTGTAAACATTCAACTCGAAATTACCCTGTGAGCCACCTACAGTTATTGCCGTATGGTTTCCCATTACTTGGCAACAAACCATCGTCATAGCTTCTGCTTGAGTCGGGTTTACTTTACCTGGCATTATTGAAGACCCTGGTTCATTGGCTGGAAGTGCTAGTTCTCCTAGTCCACAACGTGGACCTGAGCCAAGCCATCTAATGTCATTAGCAATTTTCATAAGGCTGACTGCTAGGGTGTTTAATGCACCACTGGTTGCAACTACTGCATCATGAGCGGCTAACTGGGCAAATTTGTTTTCAGCTGTAATGAAAGTTAAACCGGTTATATTGGCAATTTCATCAGCGACCATTTGGGCAAATAATGGATGTGTGTTTAATCCGGTTCCAACCGCTGTACCACCTAGTGCTAATTCAAATAAATCATCTAATGAAAAATCTATTCTTCTCAAATCAGCATCGAGTTGATAAACCCAGCCTGATACTTCTTGGCCAAGAGTCAATGGAACTGCATCCATCAAGTGTGTCCTTCCAATTTTCACTATTTTTGACCATTCCTTGGATTTATCATTTAGTGCATTACGTAATTCACGTAAACTGGGCAATAATTCGTGTGTTAATGCTTCTGCACCTGCTATATGCATGGCTGTAGGAAATGTATCATTCGAAGATTGGGCTCTATTTACATGGTCATTAGGGTGAACTGGGGTTTTAGAACCGAGTTTGCCGCCTGCTATTTCTATTGCCCTATTTGCGATTACTTCGTTACTATTCATGTTTGATTGTGTGCCGCTACCAGTTTGCCATATTCTTAGTGGAAAGTGGTCATCTAAGTCGCCTTGAATTACCTCTTGAGATGCTGCGATAATCAAATCTCCAACCTCGGCATCTAGTTGTTCTAGGGCAACGTTAGTCTTTGCAGCAGCCTGTTTTAAAACTCCAAAGGCACGAATTACTCCTCTAGGCATCTTATCTTGACCGATATCAAAATTTATCAGTGAACGGGCTGTTTGGCAACCATAATATCGATCGGCTGGAACTTCTAATTCACCCATAGTATCTGATTCGATTCTAACTTCCCCTGAATTGGTTTGTAAATCTGGCAAGGGGTTTTGATGATTATTTAATATCACTTTAGACGGGTTAAGTGCCTCCTCGATCATTTTACTGATTGTGGCACTACGTCCATTTTTACCTTTGCCCACTTTCTTATCTAACCTCAAGGCTATTTCTTCGGGAATGCTGATACTAACTATTCTACGATCGCCTGCTCTATGCCTGGACATATACCGGGGATAATAATTAATTATTAAATAATACCGCAAGACAGGATTTCTTTTGTTATTAATTAATTAATAAATAATCACTGAATAGTTCTAAACTTTAACCCAATATTACAGAACATTTGATGATTTGCTGAGGCTGTGCAGGCCTGTCACCAGATAGTTTTTTACAACCCTCTATAGCATAAACTACATCCATTCCTGCAGATACCTTGCCAAATACAGCATGGTTACCGTCTAGCCACGGTGTTTCCACCGTAGTCAAGAAAAACTGTGAGCCGCCTGTATTTTTTCCGGCATTCGCCATTGAAAGAACACCTGGGACATCGTGTCTTAGTCGTAGAGCGGATGCTTCGCAAGGGATCTTCCAACCTGGCCCGCCAGTTCCTGCCCTCGACGACATTGGGTCGCTTGAGTGCGGGCAGCCACCTTGTATCATGAAACTCTCTATTACTCTGTGGAAATGTAGGCCATCATAATGACCCATTTCTACTAACTTGACAAAATTCGCAACGGTGTCTGGTGCTTCTTTGTCATATAGATCGATTGTAATCTTGCCTGCGCTTGTTTCCATTAGTACTTGCATGGCCATTCCAGTAATCGGCAGGTCATGAGGGTTGCCTTTTACTAGATTTCTGATTATAACTATTGTTTTAACCACGGTCTGAAATGTTGGTCAGCATATGCACGGGCATAATCAGCTGGATATCCTGCTGCGAGAAGTTGTTGCTCATATGCAAGTTGTTCTTGAGTAATACTTGAGTCGGGAGTACCCAAACCTGCAACTGCGGCAAATCCAGCTTCGGAATATGCTTTTTCTTGCTTAGCAAATGAATCACCAGAATTACGCCCTCTAACGAAAAGAAGCGTTAGTAGCAACAATACCACTACGCCGCCAATCAATCCTAATGTGAGATATGATATTCCTAAAAGCCCACTTTCTGATTCGGCATCATCTGTAGAATCTGTAGCTTCACTTGGATCTTCAACCCCTATGTCATTCCCATCAGTTTCGTTACCTACAAGGTCTGTCGTATTACCTTCAGGTTCTGTGACGTTGTTGCCATCTTGGCCACCTGTTTGGTTTGTCACGGTAGTCGTATCTAGTGGACAACCATCAGGCCCTACAATTACTCCTGCCATTGTATCATTACAAGCATCATTTTCATTTAGCACGTTATCTCCATCAACATCTCGAATTGGACAGCCTCGGCCGCCATCTCCATCAATGACTCCTGGTTCATCTGGACAGAAATCTCCATTGGTTCCAGATTCATTATCGCCAAAACCATCTCCATCACTATCATACCATTGGCTATCATCGTTTGGAAGAATATCATTGATACTTGAAACGCCATCTCCATCAAGGTCTTTGCATCCCTGGCGATCAACTGTTGAAGTTCCTGCAGAGGTTGGGCAATCATCGACTATTCCATCACCTGTATCCGTGGTATTGAATGAGTCTTTATCTTGGTCATTAGCCCATAACTCATCTTCATTTTGGATATAAAATAATTCACTTTGGTAAAAGTTATTCTGTTCATCCGATTCAACAAGTTGGTCGGTTGTATCCAATATTATCTTGCAAGAATAATCTCCAGATGAGAGGTCTGTTGGGATCTTGAATAGAATATTACTATCGCTTATCGATGAAGTGTTGTATGATGCTGGGGTTGATACAGTTATGGATGCGGTAGTAATAGTTGATATTGTCACATTATTGCTGTCTAAAAGTTCTATCGTAACCGATATTGATTCACCATATCCAGGCCCTCTTTGGTTGTTCAGAACCCAGTAAACAAAAATATCTTCACCTGTATTTGTATTTGTCACAGGGCATGTCAGTGTTTCAACTACAACATCCGGTAAGGCCGGCTCTACAGAATATATCTCCACCTGGTAATTTCCTTCCCCTCCTGCTCCTGAAATTGATAATGTGAAAGTTTCTTCTTGTCCTTCGTATGTATGATTGTTTAAAGTTTCGAATAATAATCCGTAACTTGTGTTATCAGCAGTAGCAACGGTACGGCCTTGACTATCGGTTAAAGTAGCAGTAAAAGGTAAATCCATACTCGCATTGAAATAAACTTCTGTATTTTTATAGTCATCTATTGTAAAGGAATATGCGTCTTCAGAATCTCCGATACTTAGGCATCCTGATCCGCTTATTGGGTTATTTGACCCAAGTGAGATTCCTGATGAATCTGCATCTTGTCCTAATCCTAGGTCGTTTTGAGCACCGCAATCGAAAGGTGCCACATATGCTGACTGATCTGGTTCGCCAATCAGTAAACGGTAGGTCCCACCTGGATTTCCTGTAAATCCTCCATAATATGTCACGTTGATGTAATAATCGCCTGCTAGACCTATCGAATCTGTATCTTCAAGGCTAACAAAGTCATCGGATAATCCATTAACACTTGAGTCTAAAGTAGTACCATTGGAAGCCATTAAAGTCATATCGAAATCCGCTCCACTGATAGGTGGGGAGACCAGAGTTACATTGAGCGGTTGCCCAGAGGTTACAGTGATTTTGTACATATCTGCCTCATCGGTAGAATCTAAGCATCCCCTGTGTTCAGCTATCGGGTCTACGCCTGCGTCGATGGATGTTGACATCTCATCTCCTGCATCAGCACCAGTAGAAGCATCATTTTGTGTGCTTTGGCATGCATTTACTGATGTACCAACGGTCATCTTACTAGTTGCTATATCGTCGTTATCTGTCTCGAGTTTTTCAGGAATCATATCTTGTTTATCAAGAGTCACAAATATGTTGTAATCTCCTTGAACTATATTTGATGGTATTGTACCTGTTATGGTTATGACTTGTGTAGCGTTTATTACAAGCCCATTAGACCAAGTAATATTTCCAATACTATGGTCGACCCATGTATTAGAGATGTCAACACTTAGAACTGCTTCTGCCATAAAGGCATCAGAAAGGTCTTGTGTACCATCGTTGATTACTTCGACATCAATAGTGACTGTGTCACCAGGATTAGCAGCTGCATTGAACGTAATATTTTCAATGGCAAGATTGGGCATTGGTGCGCTCCAATTAGTCCAAACCTCTAATGTCCAATTTGAATTACCCGAATACTGTGAAATATTGACGAAATAAGTTCCTGCTTGGTCTTCAAAACTACTTCCTTTAGAAGTTACTTTTTCAGGGTTAAAGGAAAGGCCATAGTCGATTAGAGATCCATTCGGTTGGTGTAATCTAAGATCGAGGTCGTCTCCGGCATCAAATGTCAGTACCGCTTCAATGGTATGATTATCCGGTACATCAAAAGCGAATACGTCGCCTGAGTCTGTTGAATCAACACAACCTGTGTAAACTGCAGTAACGTTGGAGCCAAGGTTGTCTGGGGAGTCTGTCCAATTTGAAACCGCATCATCTCCTTGATTAGCATCATTCTGTGGATTTAGCCAGTCCAAGCATGTCTCGGTATAATTTGTCCATGTTTCTATGTCGTAAGCGCCGTCGCCTGCGTATTGGAACACAACAACCCAATAAGTATCTGAAACGCCATCTTTGAGAGATCCACCACTAGATACTACTTCTTCAGGGTCATATGTTGTGGCTGAATCCATGATATAGTAAGTTGCATTATCTTCAAAAACTAAATATAAATCAAAATCTATTGTCGTACCGTCTCCAAAATTAGATAAGGTTACCTCAATATTATTATTTGCTGACATATCAAATTCATACCAATCTTCATTATCTGCTGTATCAACGCACCCACTAAAAGTTGTAGTTGGGTCTGAGCCTATTGATTTTGCAGTATTAGCTGTGGCATTACCTGTATCTCCCGTACTACCCCCGTCATTTTGTAAAACTGGACATGGGGCTTTTGACCCTGCCTTTCGGGGTTTTTCTTTAATATCGTCAAGAGTCAATGGGTTTTTGTCTTCCTGTAATGATTCTTCTTCAGAAAAAATGTAGTTGTTAAGAGGAGTGTCGATTGTATTGATTACAGGGGATAATGCTGTTAAAATAAACATCAATCCTACTAAGATTCGTAAATTACGCATGGGTCTCACAATTTATTGTGCGCGCCGCTAAGTTATCAAAGTACGGTATTCCGGACTAATCAAACAATAGATGGAGTCGCTGAATTGACTGCATCAGAAACACCGTCTTGGTATCTAGTGAAATTCTCGATAAACATGGCTGCTAGATTATTTGCCACTTTGTTATATTCTTCAGAACTATCCCAGGTTTGTATTGGTTGCAATACCTCACTTGGAACACCTGGGCATTCAATCGGTACTTCAAATCCAAAGCGCTCATCGGTTTTGTATTCAACATTGTCTAAATCTCCATCCATTGCTGCATTTAGCATGGCTCTTGTATAACGTATTTTCATTCTGTTTCCAATGCCATAGGGGCCGCCAGACCAACCTGTATTAATCAGCCATGCAGTCGCTCCATGTTGGTTCATCTTATCAGATAAAAGATCAGCATAAACGCCTGGGTGCATTGGCATGAATGGCTCTCCAAAGCATGCTGAAAAGGTTGCTTGGGGCTCTTTGACGCCAATTTCTGTTCCTGCAACCTTTGCTGTATAGCCTGAAATAAAGTGATAAGCGGCTTGTGAAGGTGTTAATTTGGAAATTGGTGGGAGTACTCCAAAGGCATCACATGTAAGGAATATAACATTTTGAGGATGGCCTCCTTTCGAATCTAAAGTACGGTTTTCTATGAAGTCAATAGGGTAAGAGCCGCGGGTATTTTGGGTCTTGGTCGTGTCGTGGAAGTCTGGAATACCATTTTCATTCATCACTATATTCTCAAGTACAGTCCCATACATCTTGGTTGTTCCGAAAATCTCTGGTTCATCTTCCTCTGATAAATCAATTAATTTTGCATAGCAACCACCTTCGAAATTAAATACGCCGTTTGCACCCCATCCATGCTCATCATCACCGATTAAAGCACGTTTAGGATCTGCTGAAAGTGTTGTTTTTCCAGTCCCCGATAAACCAAAAAATATTGCAGTATTATCGCCGGTAGTATTGGCCGAGCAATGCATTGGAAGTATACCTTTTTTAGGTAAAATTAAGTTCATTACTGAGAAAATAGATTTCTTTATTTCACCAGCATACCTTGTTCCACCGATTATGACTTCTTTTGCTTGATAGTTTACAATTACGAAGCACTGGGAATTTAATCCATCATTTCCGGCATCGGCCTCAAAATGGGGTGCATGGAATACAGTAAATTCCGGGGAATGGGTCGCTAAACGCTCCTCGTCGGGCCTGATGAACATATTCCTAGCAAATGCATTATGCCATGCATTTTGAGTGATTACCCTTATTGGAAGTGCTTCTGAAAAGTCAGCTCCACAATATAAATCTTGAACAAATAAATCATCTTGACTAGAAAGATATTCAATCACCTTTGCACGCATTCTAACAAATGTTTCCATATCTGTTGAAATATTTATTTTACCCCAATTAACATCTTTATTTGTCGTAGGTTCATCGACTATGAATTTATCATTTGGTGAACGTCCTGTACGCTCACCTGTTTCAGTCACCAATGCCTTATGTGCACTGAAAACTCCTTCCTGACGCTGTACAGCTAAATCGATTAACTGGTTTGCAGGGAGGTTCCAATAGATGTTTCCACCATTGTTTATTCCGTGGGTTGAGAGGTCGCCTGAAGGCGCACCATGGGGCTCGGCCATGTCAAAGCGTTTCATCGGCCGTTTTTGTCATTTTCGTATACCCTAAGTGTCATTTTAATGATTTATTTAGGATATAGGCGGACCCAGATCAAATTACTTCAACCGGTAGTTTTCCAATACAAGGGGGGCGAGGATTCAAATCGTGTAATTACTCGTGCGAATTCATGTCGGAAGAACCTGGGAGAGATACAAATCCCCTTCCGGTCGATAAAAAACGAAATGAGGTCTTACGAAAAAAGGACTTTTCGCGCGCCAGAGGGATGGATATTTCTTCATTTATGGTATCTGATGAAACGCCTAAAGAAATCGTAGAAGAATCTGAAAAGGAAGTTGAGGAAAATATAGATTTGGCAATCGGTGAAATCGACGATGTATTCTGGCGTGGTGGTGAAGAGCACAAACTCGCCGGAGCTGTGCAAAAAGATGGCTCAGTAGTGATTGCCCCTGATGACGATAGTGTCACTGATCTAGCAGTTCATGGTGAAAAGCGATTAGGTTTTGGTCTTTTAATTGCAATGATATTTATTTGGTCTGCAATCGGAGCAATCGTAGGAACCGTCCTACCTCCTGTGATAAGCGCAATTGGGTTATTGACCATGGTAATTATCGGTTTGGCATTAGGTGAGCGATGGATACCAAATCCAAATATGAGAATTTTAGGAGTTACATGGGTAATTATTTCGATGAAATTGTTTTATGGCCTAGGTATTGATATGTGGAGATGGGATTGGTTTAGTAACCTTCCAATCGGAGAAGGGCAGGCTCTAGGCGCGTTCTTATTATCGGCGGTAGGCTTGAATGTTTTCCTTGCTCAAAGACATGATGAAGATGCAATTGCCGCACAGGCTACATTGATTCTATTGGTGATTGGTAGTGCGACTGGTGCTTTGTATGGAGAGTTAGGTGTTGCCATAATGGTGGCATCTGGAACTATTTTGTTGCATTCTCTAGCACTGCTAAGAAACTCGGGCAATCTTGCTAGTTTGGGAATTGCCGTTTCATACCTCTGGATCGGCGCCCATGCAATCTCTAATGATTGGAACTTATTTGGACTAGCGATTGTACCATTTGAAGATGGTTTGATTTTATTCCTACTCATGGTTTGTATAACTGCTGCAAATGCTACAATGGCTGCAAGGTTCGTTAAAGCAGAAAATTGGTTTTCATCTGGATTTAAGGCAGTAGGGTTGGGCAAACCGGGCCTGTGGTCTGTTTCAGTGGGGCTTGGGATGATTGGAGCCTTGCTTGCCATTGCTGCTAATAGACTCGAAACTGGTTATGCTCTTGCTCAATTGGTTCTACTTTTGACTGCTTTTAGTGCATCATATCTTGTTGTGCGAGGAGTGCCTTGGGTAAGTCTAGCACCTTGGATTATATTCCCAGCGCCTTTTTTATTGGCGGGGCTTTCTTTGATGGTTTCAGGATCGTTTGATACTGAATTGGAAAGTTTTAATTTACAGCCATATAGCATCTATGCGGCATTAACGGCCTTATTTACCGCGAGTGCTTTATTACGTCACCAATCCGCAGTATCCGATCATGTTCTATGGGCTGGTGGATTGATTATTGTAATTCTTCTAACTTTATTAATTCCCGCCGGAGGAGAGGGTAGTGGCGCTAGAACTCTTTTGATATCTCAAGGAATTGTTTGGGTGGGATTATCTTATCTTGCCATCAAGAGAGACTCTCCTTCTATCGCTGGAACTGCGGTAATAGCCCCTTGGTTTTGGTTACTATTCTTCGCCACCGATATTGAAAACCGTCTTATTTCTGCCGACTTTATTCCTGTTGTTATTGAAGAGTACGACCTAGCCGCGTGGATGTTAGTATTGCTAATTCAACAAATATGGGTAAACATAAATCATGGGGAAATTGGCTTAAATATCGCCTCCAGACTTGCTGGTGCATCGGAATTTAGTGCTAGACTGAGAGATTCTGCCGTTCTTCAATTATGGAATTTAAGCTTCTTATTGACTCTTTTCGTAACATGGGCTATCACAAGGCCTGGTGCTCTACCAGCCTATGGGTTGTATGGTGTTTTATGTGCACTTTTATTGGGCCATGTCGCAATGGTTTACGCCGGCAAGCACAAGGGTAAACCACGGTCTCTGATGACCATTTGGGGTATTTCTGTTGTCGCACTTTCGTGGAGTTATGGTCAAGCAGCGATTTGGGCAATTGCACTTGTCGTTTCATGTGCTATTCTGTTACAAGTATCAGATCGATTAAAGGCCTCGGGGGCTAATGAATTTGAATTGGAAAAGGCTGAGGCCATGCCGGGCCAATTATTGACTTTAATGATGGGCTTATTATCTGGTTTCTTCATCATTATAGCCCTAAATCCATTGAATTTATCTACACTCACTGGTAGTGAAAACCTGTTTTCTCAAGAATTAAATATTATAATTCTAACTATCATCACCCTATGTGCTATTGCTCTTTACTTAGTAAGGGCCTCTACTTTAGAAAAATTATTGCCTCCTGCTCTATCTGCAGTCGGTTTGATGGTGATAATGATCATCGCTGGAAGAGTTCAAGAATCAAACCTCGTTGTTTTATTGGCTGTTGTAGCATTTATTATTTCAGGGGCCTATTTGGCACTACAAGGAGAATTCCGTTCGGGCATGCAAGCACTTGCTAGAAGGGATGAACGCTTGATTAAAATAGAAGAAAAGAGATTACTTATGGAGGGTTTTGCGTCTGGGAACATGGATCCTGTTGCCATGGATTCTCCACAACAAATACCCAGTTCAGTAAATATAACCAATAATCTCTCTGATGTACGGGTAGTAGATGTTGAACTATTAGACCTTGCAGAAAAACAACGTAAGCGTGCAAAAAGATCAGGAACTACTGGTAAGTTTGATCTCGAAGTGGGCGATATACATCACCGACCTGTTATTGTAATCACATTTCTTATAACCGTGATTCTTGCTTCTATGTACCTTTCATTTACTACTGGATCTGCCTTCATGATTTTTTCATTCTGTGTTATGGTTTCAATTCTATTTATCGCCTTAGCCAGATTAAGAGCGAATCAAATCGGATTAAGATTGCCCGATATCATGGGCATAGAATTGCCTATTGCAATTTCTATGGGCGGATTAGTATTGGTTCATATTGCAGGGAGAATTTCTAATTCAGTAATTGAGTTTGAAGATGCTAGACATTTAGTCATACTAGCTGTCGGTTTAGCTGTATTGGCAGGGATTGGCTTACTTGACAGAAATGATCTCGGACTTAGAATACCCAATGCATTAGAAGGCATCGTGTATTTATTGGCCATCGATAGAGTGATTTGCGTCATAATCGGTGGTGAAGTCCCTATACCGTTCAACTTCAATCCATTGGATGGTTTATTGCTCGATTGGATTACCCCTCTATTCATTATTGAAATAATGCTAGTCGCATTCATATTGACTTTTGATTGGGTTGAAAGTGTAAGAATAAAACGCAACCTTCTAGATCACAGAGGCTCAGGAGGGCGTTCTGTATGGATTATACTCACAAGCCTCATCTCATTTGGACCTGCAGCAATATTAGCTATTGGCCTTGGAATCAAGCGCGGATGGTTTTGGAAGCAACCTGCGGTTATACTAACTGCATGGGTATTACTCCCTCTGCCAATTCATGGTACTCTGTTTTGGTTAACTGAATACATCGGATTACCGGTATTTGGAATGAATATAACAGCCGCAATTCTTGGAATAATCTCAATTGGTTTTGTTGCTTGGAGTATTTGGAAGCAGCAAGGAATATGGCTATCTTCTGCTTTGTGGTCAGTTCACCTACTCCTTATTACTGCAGGCATTGGATGGAATGATCTAGCAGTTCTAGCTGTATTTGCAATGATTTGTTCCACCACCGCATGGGTCAGTGGAATTCTGACATTGAGGAAGAGTTGGCGTATTTTTGGAGCGTTGGATTTGTCAATAGCTTGGATTGTTTCCTTTATTATGTTGAGTAGAGGTGTGGAAGTTGAAAGTATCCTTTCAGTATTGATTGCTTCAGCAGCATTACTAGGATTGGTCACATATCTAACTCAAACCTATGAGGGCGAACTAGCCAATGAATGATTATTTAGTCATTTTAAGTTTAAGAAATTCAACTAATGATCTTACTAATTCTTCCATACCTTGGTATTGAATGTTTGATGATAGCCTTAGCGATACACTGATTTTAGCCTGTGTTCCACTATTTCTAATGCCCAAGGATAATTCACCTTCATTAAAATTAGAATGAATCAACATCAAATTATCCTCTCCTACCAATTTGCTTCGCTTCCAATTAGAAATAATGCCTAAACGGCTTAATTCTGCTTTTGCTATTTGCTCAACTTCGTCTGAAAGGGCGTTGTCTCCATCCCATAGATTGCGTTCAACATTACTTGCCGATTCACGCTTTTTCCAACCTCTATTCATTAAAGACTGAGGATTGTGATTCAATAAGGCTAGTAAAAACGAGGTTAAAGTCGCTGTACCATCTCCAACCAAGGTCCATGTTTCTTGAAAAACAGGATGGGGTGATGGTAATACAATATGTCCTGAATCTTCAACGCCAAGAATTCTTGGACTGTTTTTTCCCTTGAGTAATCTTTCCATATCATCAACTGGACTTAGGGCGACTGAGAGCCATCTATCACCGACTGCTGTCTCCTTGGTTGAAACTTCTTGGGGAAAGCGTTCCAATCCCGATAATAATGATAAATCTGATTCAATACTTGCTGCAAGTGTCCATTCACCAGATTTAATAGTCCCTGCATTTATCATAATATCAGCCATTGCATCCCCGTCGACAACTTTGAATCCAGTATCGGTTGCCTCAATTATCAAGCATCTATCCCCATCTCCATCCAATGCAGCTGCAACGATTGTACCGGGTGCGGCTGGCAATAATTTTCTAAGTAAGAGGTGGGGGTCCGTCTTTGCTTGATCAAAAGTCCAAGTTTGTGTTGGCGACATTTCTCCTGCGCCGCAGTTATGATTCATTTCAGAGGCGGATTGGCTAATCTCTTGACTTTCGATACCCAATTCATCGGTTAACCAACCTGCAAACCATTTACTAGCAAATCCTTTAGATGAATCTATGAGTAATGGTTTGGATATTTTTGAATTCTGATTGACTTGCCCAAATAAATATTTGAAAACTTTAAACCGCTCAGTAAGCCAGTTTTTATGTAAACCAATCGTTGACTCTTCATCTATTAAACCATGAATTGGAATTGAAACCTTATCGTGTTCAATCATATCAATCTCCCTTTCTTCCTGCGAAAGGGATTCTGCTAATACAGATAGTTCATCTTCAAACTGAGGGGCAGTTTTGTATCCTTGGCTATCAAAGACTTTGAGTCCCGAGTCGCTTACTGGATTATGGCTTGCTGTAATCATACAACCGATTCTTGCACCATGGTAGAGTGTCGAATAATGTAGGGTAGGGGTTGCGCATATACCTATTTGCATAACTTGACAACCTGAAATTTGTAATCCAACTGTCAAGTATTCTGCTAGTAATTCATTATTTGGCCTTTCATCCCAGCCGATTACAACCAAGTTTCCTTGTCCGGACATAGTATCGTGAACTCTACCCAAAACCTCACCCAATAGCCTCATCAAATTAGGTGATACCTGGCGGTTTTCATGCAGGTTGTGAATTGCTTCTTCTTCACTAACTAGTGATCCACTAACCTTGCCTCGTATACCATCGGTACCAAACAGACGTCTTGTCATCCAATTCACCTATGTTTGGAATCGCTTGGATATATCCCTGTTACTGTGACATTGGGCCAAACTATACTATTGCAGCCCAGTATTGTTCCAGGGTTGGTAACGCTATTGCACCCTAGTTGGCACCCTTCTGCTAGAATTGCTCCGAATTTGCGCAATCCACTACCGATTCTTTGGCCGTCTAAGCGGACGTGAACTTCACCTCCATCATTTCTTAAATTACTGAGTTTGGTTCCTGCGCCTAGATTAACTCCTGCGCCTAAAATTGAGTCACCTACATAATTGAAGTGAGGTGCTTTTGCCCCTGGTAATAAAATTGAATGTTTTACTTCGCTGCAATGTCCGACTACTGCACCTGAGCAAATCCAAGAAAACTCACGAACATAAGCACCATGGCGGATCTGAGCTTTTGGACCAACATAGCACGGTCCAATGAAATGACTCGACGGTTGAATTATGGCTGATGAATCTATAATAACTGGCCCTTTAGATTCATCGAATGTTACGCCGAGACTTTCGGCTGAAACCTTTGGTTTTAAATTTTCAAGGGCGTTAATTAATTGACTTTTCAATGAATGAGATGAGTTTGGGTCGAGTATTTGCCAAATTGGCAGAGAGTTAGAGAATGAAGGCAGAATCCCTTCTTTCTCATCGCCAAAACTTGGGAATAAGGATGGATATTGGATATAATTTGGCCACTCCATGGCGATGCCAGTAGGTAATCTCGAATGAAGTTGCCGTTAATTTTAATACGCGAGACGGTAAAGTCGTTTACCAGTAGTGTTGTCTAATCGAAATCCAACCATTTCCGATAAATATCTTGGGATAAATAATCCTACTTTCCTAGTAGTTAATCCGTGATTACGCATTCTACGCTCATTGGAAAGATAATTTACAATATCTGCCGCTGAACAATCTGGGAAGACTGTTACGTATTCGATGATCTCTTCTTTCAGTCGCTCTAATCTTGCTTGTTTTTGTGATCCTTTTCCTTTCATATCTCTCAATATATTATATGTCGATTACCGTATATTAACAAAATATGGGTTAGCCACGGGGTCCCTTGAAAGTCACTGGATTTTCAAGAGATCTTGCCACTTTTTAGAAGAGCCGCGGCGGAAATAATTAGTGTGGAAGTCCCGTTGACCAATGTGTGCACATCTGATTATCTTGCCTCGACTATCATAACACCCTGCTTGGATGTGAATTGGAGCCATGACTTGGCTCATCTCGAGAACTGGACCGGTTCCAACTGGCATTTCTTGTTTCACGCTTTCTTTACTACCATCCCATTCCATAGACTCAAAGGTAGGAGATTGTAAGTTATAATTTGATTCAAATCTTATATTGCCCTCTGCCGGTTTTACTGGTTTCCAATTGTCCCCTCTCCCATTGCTTAACCAATTAACCATTGCTTTCATCTGTTCAATTGTAGCCATTGCAAGATGGCTTTTTTCCCACCAGCCATTTGACCTAGCAAGTGTTACATGATGGATCCCTGGTTGAATCATTCTTGGATCTAATGAATCCGCATATGTTCGGCATAAACCTTCCAGCCTTATGATAAAAATCGGCATTGGGCCGATGTTTAACCGATTTAATTGAAATGGATTTGCCAACTCGCCGAGTAAAAGAAATGGCCTTCTTTCCCCTATCAGTGGTACATTTTCTTGGGCTAATAATTCATCGACTTTTTTCTCTTTACTAGAATGATTAACACAATAATCTTGAATTTGTTTTAGATTCAAGGAATCGTCAGATGAAAAGTCAGTCCCCTGATTCTCTAGATAATGAATAGTATTTTTAGTAACTAAAATAGGACTTTCCGGCAAAGGTAGTGGCGAATTAGCAGGAGTATAGGGCCAGAGATACGGGTTTTCCGCTTGCATAAAGAAAGCCAATTGGTTATACCACTTAAAACGACACTCAAGAGGTGAATGTTGTCTCTTGGATACATTGTGGGCATCTTACTTTGATGGGCCTGATGGCGGGAATACCTAGTGGCACTCCACAGCCGGGACACATTATTGCTTGGTCTACTTTTTGTCTACGTTGCTCTACCCCTGGAGTCGGGTCATACTCAAACCGAAATTTAGATTTGTCAAGAACTTGTGCTGAAGATGAATAATCTTTGTAATTATTTTCTAACGCCGGAGGGGCGGCGATATTTTTTGGTGTTGGGTCATATTCCCCTGATGCACTATATCCTGCAACCCCATTCTGAGTTAATGATGCCATTATTTGCTCTCCGGACAGCCCATACTTAGTTGACATCTTAGATACTTCAAGAGTCAAGTCGTACCCGTTTAAGGAACGTAGAATGGCCATATCTTCTGGAGATAATGTGAGCATAAACGCTGCTGTATAAGAATAGTTTTTGAGTGTTCACCTTACCTGTTCCCTAATTCATTATTATCAAATCTAATGTCAAATCATGATAATTACATCAAAGACTTCAAAACGGGGGGGGATGGGGAGCGTCTCAAGGAGAGGGCCCGATGAGCAAGTCAAGACTGAAAAAATTTACCCGCGAAAGATTGCAAAGAATGAGTTCTTATGAGCGTTCAATGGTTGCAAAAACGCTAAACTGTAGAGAAACTATGCAAGAAGCAAATTGGGTATTTTCCAATGATTCGGTCGCAGATGTCGTCGAAGATTTAACTATTAATGACTGGGATCACGTTTTCGTAGTAGATCAAGAAGGCGTTCCAACTGGAAGAATACATGCAGTTGATGTTTTGAAATTAATCGCTAAAAAGAATGTTGAACGTTCTGTTGCTTGGATGCAAAGTGTTCCAGCACAACAATTGGTCAACCTACCGCCTCTAACTGTTAAGATTGAAACTCCATTGCTAAAGGCTGGCGCATTAATGCTGACTCATGACTTGAATCAAATTGCAGTTGTCAATGAACAGGGAATATTGGTCGGAGTCGTTGGACATAAAACAATGGCCAAACATATTCCTAAATTCATACTTTGAACTCAAATTCCCCAATAACGGTCAGATTGAGCTTGTTTTGCTTGTAATGTACCTTTGATTGTAGTTGCCATCCACAAAACGACTAGCCAGATTAATGGGTAGGCTAAATCAGCAAGTATTTGCGTTACGCTGAATTCATATGACTGGCCATTTAGAACATCGGTTGAAATTATCAATGCCGCATTTACAAATGAATAAACAACCATGCCAAATATTCCTAACACGATTAAACGGCCTGAAAAAGATCCCCTTCTTAAACGAAGGAACATAAATCCAGCCGTTGATGTCAAGAATGCAATAACCATCCAAGCCAATGCTGAATGTACTACTTCTAGCCATAAAATTGAGGTTTCTACGGATGATGCTAAATCATCATATGCCCTATAGCCTTCCGCTACTGCAAATATTGCACTGAATAGAGTTGCAGTCCAAAGCAATGATGAAAACATAGCAGCATCTGCGTTATCACGCATTTCTTGAATTACACGGTTTACTGTAGTTTCAATACCTGCACCTTTGCTGAATATGTATAGTCCTGAAACTAATGGTAAAGCACCAATAACAACTCCTCCAATTTCTTGAGGCAGCATAATTCCCAAACCAAGTATTGCCAAAACCAATCCAACTGGAATCATTATCTTAGCACGCCACTTTGGGTCTTCTAGTGCTTTGACAATGTAATAATAAGTCCCTTCAATACCTTTTGATTGTTTGACGATTATCTTTTCGACATGGTCGATACGGACTTGTGATTGGAGTATTGGAAGTACAGATTCGTCTTCAGCACCATCGGTGACGAGTATCGCCTTATCGGGCTGGAATGCCGCCACTACCTCTTCTAACTGAGCTGCAATTGCTCTATCTGAGCGTATACCTACTTTTTCATCACCGGTTAGGATTGCAATCTCTACTTCATCCTCTTCACTCGATATCTCATTTAGGTTATCGTGTTGGGAAAGTGCACCTAATATTGCATTTGTATCGCTCTCTTCTGGATCTGCAATACCAAGTTTCAAGGCTGCAGTCAATACTTGTCGGCGCCCTACAACAGGCCCCCTAATTGCTGTTTTAATACCAAGATCATTGTCTCGGTCGACTGTTAAAACAAGGGTTCGAGTCATATTAGTTCACCGTTGGATGTTTATGCTAAATCGTCATACATTTCAAAGGCTTCGCGCGTAATTGCCAAAAAGTTAACTTTTTTTCAACTTATTCTCTTCACTAGAAGTTTTTGTTTCCTTTTCCGCCTCAGCATTGGTAACATCCTGTTCTGCTGTGATCTTGTCTTCTGCTGCCTTGTTTTTGGCCTTCCATCGTTGTGTTGCTCTGATATATTTCAAAGGGTGGTCAAGCCATGGCTGATCGCATAATCGGTCATCTCCGGGAAGTACTGGGCAGTTGTGGTTAACCTTCAAACTAGCACACTTTGCAGGAGTGTATGCGTGCTCATATACGTGTTTAACCTGGTAATTAGTGGTTGATTCATTGAAATCTGGAGCGCCGCTAAAAAAGCCGACACATGACTCGACTGGTAGAGCTAATGTTGCCGACATAGATGCTAAAAATAAACGTCCAAAGTGATTAACATTTACTCCCTTTTGTAAATCCATTACTGTATTTCTCATGCATGGTGGCCAATCTGATTCTTCGGCCCCAACCAATGCTATTGCTTCACTAGCCTTATTGGCCATTAAATTACGAACCATTCCTACTGGCTCTGCTAATCTAATTGCAAGATCAGTGGTGATTTCCTCCATCTTTTCAAGCGCATCTTTTTCAATTGATATTTTGATTCTTTCACGCAATAGTCTAGCGACTTTTGAGGAGGAGGAATATTGATGTTCATCAAATAGAGTAATCCACCCATCTTGGATGTCACTATTGGCTAGACGCCACCTATTTCCAGTTATTTTTGGGCAAATTTCTATAAAATCTACAAGACCAATTTTCCAAATTTTACCATCACTATTTTGCCTAATTGTTTGCAACCCAGACGATACGCTTCCGGGATTGTGTGAATTGTTATTATTGAGTTCAAATTTTATTTCATTTATGTAGGTTTTAGCAATCTTTTCAAGGTTTACTGTGTCCTTTGCTAATATCTGTTCTGCTCTAGCAGCTTCAGCTTGAGCCCATCTGGCTATCAAACGTTCATCTTCTGAAGCGCATACTACTAATCTGGCATAATAAAAAGAAAAAGCTTCGATTAACTTTCCTTCCTCTGTGTGTATATCGCCACCAACAATTTCTACTCCTTCCTTAGATTGTACCGAATCTACCAATCTGATTCTTGCCCTCTGCCTAGCTTTTTCCATCCACTCCCCATCGAGCAGTTCTTCAAGATTGATATCATGCTCTAAAGCCATATTTCTTATCCAAGAAGATGCTTGGGGTAAAAAGGGATAACGCGATAGTGTAACCTCGTCACTTAGCGAAGGGGTATCGCGTGGTACGGGCATACCCAGTCGACATGGTCAACAGCATAAGAACTCCTTGATGTGGATGTCTTGATGAGGTAGATGGTATTGGCACCATCATGCCTGATAACCAATTGCGGGAGTTAATTGGTTTTCAAAAAAAAGTGCGTTCTGCATTTGATTGGGATTATCGGGATGATCTCAAAAGCGCTAAAGAAATTGAAAGTATTTTTACAATGAAGTCCCCGTATGGAATAGATCAATGGTCTGGGCAATTTAGAAACCATACATTGGAGAATATCTGTAAAGAGTTGAATGATGCACCACGGGTATTGATTCTTGGAGCAGCAATAAAAGCCCAGGATATTATTGAACTAGAAAAAGAGGATGTTGCAATGATTGTAGCTGATGGAGCCGTAGGGGCAATCAATAATTTTGAAAAATTGATTTGTATAGTAAGTGATTTAGATGGAAATCCTCACCTTGATAGGGCCGCATTAGAAAGTCAGCGATTCATAATACACGCTCATGGCGATAATATTACTCGATGGAAAGATAGTATGGAAAAATGGAGTAATTTGCCATCACCTCCAGAAATAGTTCTTTCACATCAAACTGACGATGAGTTACAAGACATGTATAATTTCGGTGGTTTTACCGACGGAGATAGGGCTGTGTGTTTTGCACTATGGGCTGGCGTCAATATCGATAAAATTGAATTATTTGGATTCTCAACCACCCATGTCGGTGAATGGTCAGGATCTACTGATAAGAAGATGAAAATGAAAAAATTAGCTTGGATGCATAGAATCTTGTCCTTTATAGGACTTGGAGACCAAGTCGAAAATTGATATTACCTATTTCGAAGGGCTCGTAATTTATCTTTTAGCGCGCTTCTTTGCTGAGAAGATTTGGATTCTTCGGCCCCTTTAGAAGTTAATCGACGCTCAAACATTTCTTTCTCCCAAACATGGATTTTTCCATTCACGTCACCAACTGCCACTCTAGATTCATTAGCAGAAATAATACTTGACTGTGGGGCTGTCGCTTGAGCAATTAGTTCTCCTGTATTTGCATCTCTAACCTCTAAGAGGCCCGAGAACTCATCCCATCTTGTGGTCCAATGTGTTTTAATTTTTGATAAGGTAAAACCGATCGATTGAGCACTTATTGGTTCACCCGGTTGATCCCAAACTTGGACTCCAGACTCGCCTATTGCAACCAATCCACCACCTTCTAATGATGCTACATAAAGTCCATCTTTTGAATCTAAATTCTCTACTGATTCCGCAAATTTGTTTTTTACTCCTTTTTCTGAACTTACCGTGCCGTCTGCATGGCCGAATATTACACCGTCATGGGATAATGTTCCACACATTACTGGGGAGTCCGTATCTAGTTGATGATTGACAATTTCACCGTCGACTAAAACTTCCGCCCATCCCGAAATTGGCCTGCCTAAGCCTGCAACTATCTTCTCTTCATGGGCTAATAAAACCCATGGCCGTTCATCGATTCTAGTGACCCAGTTCTGAGTTCCTGATCTAGAAAAGTTCCAAATTGCAGATTCTAAAAAGTCGTTATGTTCTATATCATAAACCGATGAAGTGACAAATATTTGATCGTTTTCTACTATCAATGAATCTGCACTGCCTTCAAGTGGTTTTTGCCAATTAATTTCCCCTGTAATTGAATCTAAATTAACTATGTGAAGTCCTGATGTGACTATTATTTGGTCATTACAAAATACTATGTCACAGATCCTATCCGGTAATACCTGGGTCCACAATAAATCACCATCTAAGTTCCATTTACGTATCTGGCCGTCCCATCCTCCGGCAACTAGATTGTCATCACTATCAAAGGAAATCGAGGCAATCGGTTGCTCTAATGAACGAATCATCCAGCAAGCCCCGAGTAGGTCCATGATGACGCATGAGCGCCATCCCTCCATAATAGAGACGCTCGTTTTGCATCAAATCAGTCGATTAAGTATACAGCAATCAGTCCGGGTATCGTTGTGGTTTCTTTACAGAATAAGTCAAGATAAAAGCTATCAGTCCGAATAAACAGGCAGAGTAATAGTGGCCCATTGTGAAAAAAGATAGAGCTGCACTTGTACGTAATAAGCCGATAGAACTAGATTTTAAAGCCCAAATTGCAAAACTAGCAGACATAATTGCTAGACCCATAAAACTGATGCCCACTATTGTATACAGGGTTGCTGCACCTGGATCCATGAGTGGGTGTTCCATTTGTTGTGGAGTTCTATCAATCTCTCTAATTTCACATTCTTCAGCCCCATTAGAACATTCCTGACTAGAAAATTCTTGCTGTGAGGGTATTGTAAAATCAATTGTAGTAAAGCCAATTGGTTCAAATAAAGCTGGTGGAGAAAGTAATACCCTATTTGAATATACATCTCGATGACCGTCGCGTATAGTAATAATGTCAACTCTAACCAATCCTGGATTTAATTTATCTATTTCAAAATAGCCCATTGAATCAGTATTGGTTTCAGAAGAGTTCCAGAGATTATTATCTTTCCATGAAACATATATTCTGGTATCGTTTAATTCATCACCATTATCATCATACACCACCCCTCTGAATATTGCCGAATTATCAGGTGCGGAGAAGGACATAGCATAGACAAATTCGTCAGGCCTGACCAATCCTGATTCTGCTGATGTATAATCAAGGCCATTTAAAAAGCCTAATAATGATATGAAAATCACAAAAAAGCCAGTGGCTATACCGATGGGTGGCATCTTATTTTCAGTAATCATTAGTCTGGCCCCAGATGACTCAAACATCATTTTTTGGTCTGGAGCATCGAAGGAAGTCATTTCATCAATGTAATCTACAGATTGGTTTTCTAATCCCTCCTTCGAACCAATAGTCATACTTAATCACCGTCCTACTTGACTTCAATCCGTCCATTTGAATGGGAAATTAGTCTAGCCAAGGATTGAGCATGTATCCAAACCTCAATCGTAATACTTCCATCATCGTTTTTTTGACTGGAAGTTACTAGGCCCGCATCATAAACGTCCGACACATAGCCTTCAATCGCCCTATCAGAAGTGCTAGAAGAGAGGTTTAATGTCACAGGGGGGCCAAATAGTTGTAGCAGAATTGTCTCTTGTAACTCGTCCATCCCTCGCCCTGTATGTGAAGAAATCAGTAATGGATTTGAAAAGCCTAAATCGATAATTAAATCGGTTTTTTCTGCCAATGAAGATGGAGTTGTTAATTCAGTTTTTGTCAATACCGCCAAGACTGATTTATCACCAAATAACTTGCTACTACCATCTTCTTCATCAACTGATAATCTAGAAAATATTTCATCCCTCGAAGTCCTTAATTTACGCCTTAATTCATCAATACTGTCGCTAGTGTCTACAAGCAATAGGAGTAAATCGCATTCCAAAGCCTCTGATAATGTGGCTCTAAAAGCATCCAATGTAGCATTTGGTAATTGATCGATGAATCCAATCGTGTCGGCCAATAGAACCCTTGGACTGGCCGCCATTCTGCCGATTGTTGTTTCCAGTGTCGAAAATAGTTTATCCTCGATTAAGACATCTTTTCCTGATAACTTTAGGAATAAACTAGATTTTCCAGCATTGGTATATCCAACCAATCCAACTGTCATTGCACCACTGCGCGTTCTCTGTCTGCGTCTCTCTGATTGTGCAACAGCATGCTTCTTCTGCCTCTTTCTTAGAGAGGTCAACTCATTACTGACATTGGCCAATATGGCCTGTAATGCAGTAACTCCACCGCCACCAAAACCTGCCCTTTCCCCAGTTGTAGTCTGATTTGCTAATTCTCTAAGCACTGTTCTGTCAGATAATAATCTGGCAATCCTGACCTGAGTTCTTGCTTCTAAGGAATTGGCATGTGATGTAAATAAAGATAATAATAATCTGACACGATCCCATACTTCGATTTGTGCAGAGTCACTAACTGCAACCAATTGCCTCGGGGTTGCATTGGTATGAATGAGAACTAAGTCGACACTTTTCCAAGGATGATTTCCAGATCTTGTTTTCAATTCATCGGATAAGTCTTGTAACCTTCCACGGCCAAAATATCCTTTGGGATCTACGGTTCCCGATTGATTTAGTGTCTCAATTATTTCAATCCCCATCGTACTAACCAATCCACAAAACTCCGAGATATCATCGTCGCCCCTAACAAGAAGAATCGCTTTACGACCTTCATGGTTGGTTCTTGCTTCCCCTAAAGCAACACCACCGGCTCCGGCAAGGACTTCATAATGTTCCTCTTGCTTCGCCATGATTTGCCGAAGAGTCATCCTCATATCAGCCCACCTACTCGAATGATTATGGCCGAGTCCTATGAGGCGACTATCGAATGGTCCGGTTCTTTGGACTTAGGAACTGTCTTACTAGCTGCAGCATCTAGGCCAAAATGTTCTGCAAAACTAAACCAAATCAAAGGAACTTCCTCACTAAGTGTGGTTGTTAAGGAAACCTCAATACAGGCACTAAGGGATGTTGTTGATGAATTATTGATTGCACTATCTGATATTGAAGAACATTTCCAAGTTAATGATTAGATTAAATCTAAAATTACCGGGGCGTGGTCTGAAATGTCTAAACCGCCTTGTCGGTTTATTGAAACAGACTTGACCTTACTTTTAGCAGCCTTATTCAAAAGAAAGTAATCGATTCTCCAGCCCCTGTCCTTTGCTCTTGCTTGACCCCTATTAGACCACCAAGAATAGGTCTTTACACCCTGCCCCACATGTTCTCTAAATACATCGTGCCATCCATCATTGAGTAATTTGCTAAACCATTCTCTCTCCTGAGGTAAAAATCCACTCTGTTTAGCATTACCTTTGGGATTCCAAATATCATCCTCTGTATGAGCGACATTTAGATCACCACATACAACTACGGGAGTCTCTAATTCGAGGTATGGCAATAGAAATTCCCTCCATTCATCCATCCAGGCTTCTTTGAATTCTTGGCGTTCGACTTTATTTGAACCGCTAGGTAGATAGGTATTGATACAAATCATATCATCATGTTTAGAAACAATTATTCTACCTTCACTATCATTGATATCCACCTTTCCTTCCATACCCGTACGCAAAACTTCCATCGGAGTTCTAGAAATGGTAGCAACACCAGAATATCCCTTTTTTTCCGCTGGGTGCAAGTGTAATGAATAGCCCTCTGGCCAAGTCCAATCTTTGGGTAATTGTTCTGGTAATGCCCTTACTTCTTGTAACATCCAAATATCTGCATCGATTGATTCAAAGTAACCCGATATACCTTTCCTAATTGCCGCTCGGATGCCGTTAACATTCCATGAAACTATGCGCATGAGGCGATCCAAGCATCGGTAGTGGATAAGTTTCAATGATGGGCCCTAGCGATATTTTGCCCCGCTATTTTACCTGAAAGCACGGCTCCATCTGCAAGAATATGTTCACTTTCCACCCATGCCCCTGCTAATAAAATTCCTGATTGAGTAAATGCGAAACTATCGATTCTGGGGTTGCCACCTTCATGAATAGTAATTTTCTCTTGTTTTAATTCTGTGATAATATGTTTTTTCCAGCCGCTTGCATGGGTATCGAGGAATTTTTCTAAATGCTGAAGTCTGTCGCCCGCAGAGTCGAATTTGATTTCACCTGGTTCACCTTTCAGACCACCTACAGTGATTGCCGATAGGTGTGATCCTCTGGTCGATAATCGGGATTGGATGCCAATATAATCAATTATTGCAGATTGGTTTAATGGATCGATTATTGCATGTTTCCCCCTTAGTGATTGGGCATCTAAGCCTATTTCGATTATGCTTGCTGAAACCTTTGATGATTGTTTAAAAGTTTCACGAGCTGTTAGATCATCCAGGTGCAATAGTAATTGTCGCGACTTTGACAATCCACAAGCAAGAATAATTACATCGGTTTCTATTGTTTTACCATTCGATAATTTGACGTGACCATCGTGTAGAGTTTTGACCTCAACATCACATTCAATTAAAACTCCTATCTCATCCAATGCCGCTGCAAGTCTTCCAACCATTCCAATCCATCCTTCATTAGATACTAATAATTTAGATTTCATCAGTGCGATCAATCTTTCTGGCGCGGAAATACCCCCCCAATCTGAAAGGAAGGTTGCACCTTGAACTATTGGATTTGATTTATCATTATTTTTTATTGCATGCCGGTTCTCCAATACTCTAGAAATATTTCCTTGTGGCCTAATCGTTCCATGGCCAACAATTTCAATCTTATCACATCTAATCGCTGCACTAGAAAACTTACGCTTACTCAATTTACGACAAAGTTTCCAAAAAGGGCCTTTTTTCAAAAATAAGTGGGGCCCATAAGAAAGTGAGAAGCCTTCTTGGTTTTGGGAAGTTCCTCTGCCACCAATTTTCGAACTCTTTTCTAAAACTACGACATGATGGCCATTAGCAGCAGCGTGTATCGCTGCACTAAGTCCTGCTAGACCCGCCCCCACAACAAGTACTCGTGCCATAAATTAGGGCAGATAGTTTTGATGCATCAAACCATTGATTGCAATATAGGATTATTATTATCTTTGTCTTCCTTCGATTGCAGAATTTAATAATGCAATGGCTACAATCATTCTACGATCCATTTGATGACCAGGGGGGATTGTAATCAATGATTTCATAATGAAGGGGTTGAATTGTTGATGCAGAGTAATTCCATTATTTCCAGGTATTTCAAGATGAAATTTTGCTGGAATTAAGCCACCTAAAGGAATAAATCTTCGGAGTAGGGAATTACTGTCTTCGATTAACTCGCCGTATTGATTACCTTGGGGGTCCAATAACTTCCAACTATCTTTAAAGATTGATTTCAAAAATTCTCTCTTGGTTGAACCAATGTGTTCACCTGTTCTAATATCGGTTACGTCATAAGTAGATGCAAGGTCAATTACCGAACGAGCTTTAATCTGAAGAAGAGGTTGTGTGCATGTTTCATCTGTGTATAATATAATATCTTCTTTCCACTTGAATCTCTTTTGTTTGCAGTAGGCTATTTTTTGATCATTTAAATCTTTGAACCAAAAAGCCCCGCCAAAAAATCTCCAAAATTTAGTTTGAATTATGTAATTGTCCATTTCGAATAATTGTGACATAGGCATGCCATCTCCTAATCAAACATATATGTATCCACAAATTATAATTTATTCCGAGAGGTTTTTATTGAATACTATAGCATCATGTCTTGATTTATGAATGAATAATTCATATTCCAGTGATTTTTAATGATTCTAATTATCCGACTTCTATTTCTTCTTAGTTGAGTTAAAGAGAAAGTGTTGAAAATACTACGATTACTAAAACACCCACTTCAATAAACAGAAATGTGTAACCGTACACCTGCCGCGTTTTTACGGTAGTATTTTGCTTCAGTAGGTTATATTCAATAATCTAAAACATAAGCAAATATCAGTGGTGCAACAATTGTTGCATCGCTTTCTATTACATATTTTGGTGTTTCAGGTGATAACTTGCCCCATGATATTTTTTCATTCGGGGGTGCGCCCGAATAGCCTCCATAAGAAGGAGATGATTCGCTTATTTGACAATACCAAGACCATAAAGAAACGTCTTTTTGAAGATCTTGGTTGAGCATAGGGACTACACAAATAGGGAAATCTCCTGCAATACCGCCACCAATCTGGAAAAAGGCTAGTGGTGATTGCTTTTCAGAATACCATTGTGCAAGTTCGATCATGTAATGGATTCCACTTTTGACAATATTTGGGTTTAAATCCGATTCTATACAATGAGATGCAAAAATATTTCCCATGGTAGAATCTTCCCATCCTGGAACAAATAATGGCAGATTATGTTTGGCTGCAGACATTAACCAGCTATTTTCTATATCGCCATCGAATTGCATCTTACCGGATAGTAAAATCTCATAAAAAAACTCATGTGGTAATGCCTGCTTATTCGATTTATCCGCTTCTTGCCAAAGTGGTATCATGTGTGCTTCAATCTCTCGTATGGCTTCATCTTCTGGAATGCAGATGTCAGTGACACGATTTAATTTTCTCTCAAGGAGTTCTTTGTCATCAAGGGCTGATAAATTGCGCCAATCTTCAATTTCAACATAACTAGATTTGGCGGTGAGTAAGAATAAATCCTCTTCCAAATTAGCGCCTGTACAAGATATAGCGGCTATGTATCCCGCCTCTATCATAGGTGCAAGGCTTCGTCCTAATTGTGCTGTACTCATTGCACCAGCAAGGGTAATGAATATTTTGCCATCATCTTTTACGAATTGTGTTAATGATTTTGCAGCATTACAAACAACGCCTGCATTGAAATGGCGATAATGCTGATTTACAAAATCTCGTATACTCATTCTAATTCGCCTCGTGGATAAACCTAGATTGTTGAACTCTGTTAACGAGTTTTAATGTAGGTAACTGCTTTTCTAAACTATTGTGAATATAATCTGCTATGGTATTTGGATCGGTATCGCCACAAGTAAAACAATCTAATGCTAACCAGCCTTTCTGAGAATAACAATGAGCGGAAACATGGCTTTCATCCAATAATACGACTGCTGCAAAACCCGGTGGCGATTGTATGCCATCAAACTCCTCAATGTGTGAGTGAACTCTTCGGGCTTTGCTCTTATCTACTGCTTTTTCAATCAAGCTTAATACCCATTCTCCCAGGTTCTCTTCCGTTGAAAAAAAACCAGTATAGTCTAGCATGATATGGGCTCCGTGTGAATTCATTGACATCTTATTCAATCTCCAAAATATATTTATTACCTTATTTGCCTTGAGAAATGAAGAATTTTTCATCGTTAGCATTTCTCTGCTTTCCTTGCTGACTTGTTGTTTGCTCCCATAGACCTGCTCGCTTTGCCATGATGTGGGCGGCTAGTGCTTTTGTTGCGATCATCGCTGCGGTAAATTGAGTCAATGGTGTATCTTTTTGTGGTACAATTTCATTGACATCAACGCTGATTACAACAGCGTGTTTGGCCCTAAAGAGAGCGTCTATAGTTTCTGAAACCTGCCAAAAACTCAATCCCCCTGGGACTGGAGTTCCTGTAGCAGGGACCAATGATCCATCCAGCCCATCTATATCTAGAGTCAGGTGGACTGGCCCGGATATGTTTTCAAGGGTTATAATCCATTTTTTCCAGACTTCCATGTCCGATTGGGTATCTCTAGCAAAATATGTTGTAATTCTTTCATCACTTTCTATCCGTTCATTCTCGAGTTTAGAATATGCCCTTATTCCTGCCTGGAATAGGTGTTTTATCCCTAGGTCTAGAGACCTAGATGCAGCGCATGCATGTGAATATTTTTCACCATCCAATTCCTCCCTCAAGTCTGCATGTGCATCGATTTGCACGATGGTTAAATTAGATAAATCTCTTTCGACCAAGGGGTGTTTACGTGTTGCATTAACTATTGGAGGTAATATCCCGTGTTCCCCACCTAGAATAATAGGAAAGCAATCTCCTATGAACCATGGAGAAAGATAGTTCGATATTCCATCCAGTTGTGCAAGAAGATTTGGTCCCTCTCCACTCCACGCTGGTGCAGTGAAAATGTTCTGTTCTGCAGGCATATCTTCTCCTAAAACTGGATCAAAAAGTTCAACTTGGCTACTTGCTTCAATACAAGCTGCTGGGCCTTGTGCGGTTCCTTGTCCATATGAGGTTGTTAATTCATATGGAATTTGTAAGACTACTACGTCTACGCTATCGCCATTTTCAGGCAAACCAAGAAAATTGCCAAAAGCAAATTCATCAGCCATATTCTCGGCTGCTGAGATTCCTTCTTGAGGTTTTGCCGTATATTTTTCTTGTCTTTTTTCCAAATATCAGTAAAAAATAGTGATTTTAACCGGTGGTTTAATATGGGTCGGGTAACAATACTTAGTAGTGTTCTCGGAAGTGATTTCCGCGGGGCGCAGGTTGGTGAGAGCGTGGGAATGACACTTAGAGAATTAACAAAAGCTATACAACAACATATTGATTTGGAAATGGAAGATGAAGTGGCTCAAGGAATGGCAGAGCACGCTCTGGGTTTTTTTGGGTTCTATAATCGAATCATTGACAATGCATTGGAACCAACAGATAGAAACCTGTTTTACATGTTTCAAGATTATAATTTGCTGACCACTGAGTCAGAAGAAACTACTCTGTGGGACGGTCGTGAGTGGCGTATCCACTATTGGAAGTTCAAACCGGATTTGCGAGAAAGTGTTGAGGCATACATGCAGCGAAATAAGAAAGCGGATCAGATGGATCCATTTGCTGATTTATATGGCGGCGGAGATGCTGGGACTATCTGGACTAGAGAGTCGGAAAGAGTTGTCAATCCTAATGCTTTTACCTCTGAATGGTAAGTTTTCTTTTGGTTAAGTTATTGAACAAGCGATACAAGCGATTGTCATGCGCGTTTGGGCTTTGTGTATATTGCTACTTAGCAGTGTATCTTTACCAATAATTGCATCTGCACAACAACCAGACATTATTCAAGAGCATTGGTATCATTCTTACACTACTCTGACAGTAGATGTAAACTCATGGGCGGATGATTATCCCGATATCGTAGATTTAACTTCTGCAGGTCAAACAGAACTGGGCAAGAATCTGTGGGTTGTAAGAATCTCAGATTGGAGTAATGAATTCAAACCAGATGGTTCTGATAAAGAAATTGTTTACATCGATGGGGGGCACCATGGCAATGAACACCTCGGAACTGAATTGGCTTTTCTAACAGCTGAATTTTACATTGAAGGCTGGGCTGCTGGTAATCAAGAAGTAATAGATGTCTTGACCAATACAGAACTTCACATTCTAGTAATGCTAAATGCAGATGGTAATGACTTAGATACGAGATGGAATATAAATCAAGTGGATTTAAATCGAAATTATGACCATCGGTGGAATGAGCATGATGAAACTCAACCGGGTAGTGGCCCATTTAGTGAAGCGGAAACGTTGGCTAATTCAATTTACATGAATTCCGTGGTTCCTGATGCTGATTTGTATGTGACTATGCATACTGGTGTTTGGATAATGTTACATCCATGGGGAATTATACCCGATCAACCGGTCGATTGGGAGTTGTTTCATGGAATCAGGGATGAAATAAATGCAAATATTTCTGAAATACCAGTTAGAAATGCAAACCAGGGATTGTACCCTAATTCAGGAACTAGTCGTGATTATGGATATGGCGTAATGGGTTATCCTACATTCACTTTTGAAACCGATGATGAACAATTCCTTCTAGGGTCCGTTGAGGCTCTTTCTGATCGCCTTGGTGAAGAACTAGAGGTAATGCGTTATCTCATTACAAATGTTTGGAATTGGCGGGCACGTCTTGTTGTTCAAGAAATTACAATCGATGATGATGAAGTAACAGTAGAACTTGATAATCTCGGCAGTTCCTCAACAAATAATATTTCTTTACAATACGTTTCAGAAGATGGGGGTATTTTGTGGAATTCAACATATTTTGCCATCAATGCAACAAATTCAACAATGGCAAATCTAGCTAATTTCACCGGCCTCGAAGATGGCGGAACTTGGCAACTTCATTACCAGGTCCGCCTGGTTGAATCAAGTAGATGGGTTACGGAGAATGTTTCATCGCAAGTAGGTGTTGAAAGTGTATCAACCGTATTAACTTCTTTTGGTGGTACTGTTGCAGTTGTTCTACAACTCTCTAGTTTACCATTTTTTATCCTAGTTGGGATTTGGCTTTGGAGAAGAGTTAGGACTTTATCAGAAAAACACGGGTATGAAGATGGTTCTGATTTGCCAATAATCAAAACCCTATGTATTGCTGCGTCTGGAATTTGGATGTCTGCGTTTTCCATTGCTTCGATAATGAATTATCATTCTAGAATTATGGGGGCGAGTGAATCATTGGTCGTTTTGCATATCGGTATACTAACTCTGGGCCTAGGACTGGGTGCTGTAGCCGCAGGCTACCTTGCTGATAGAACAGGTAAACGTACAGAGATTTTAGTGGCGTGCCTGGTTGCTAATATTGGAATCACTGCAATCTTGCCTTTCCTCTCGGTTAATATTTTTATAATTGCAACTTCAATTCAAGCCTTCTTATTCGGATCATTCAAGTTGATTTTTGCCATTGCTACTGAATTATATCCTGAATCTCATGGAGAGGTTATTAGCCTAACTTGGGCATTTGCATATTTGGCTTCAGGGTCAACGAGTTTGGTAATTGGTTCAATTTATCAATTTGGAGGTTTGGTTATATGTTTGGTTATATCGACTATTGCCCTATGTATCGCCTTAATTGCAAGCCGTAATCTCAAAGATTTTGATCAAACAAAACTCTCTACTAAAAATAAGGTTGACCAAAAGAAGTCAGAAGGATTGGCATTGAAGGATATTTTGCGTTTCAAGAGCCCTTGGATAATTTTAATTCTAAGTGCTGTTCTAGCATTATCTATTCCTAGGGGGGCTGTAATTATGCCTTCGGTGCGCTATTTAGAGGTGATCGGAGTTGATATCGTATTGTCCTCTATTTTCTTTGGGTGGGCCGAACTAGCCGGAATTTTATTGTTGATTTACGTGGGTAGGCTTGTTGATTTATTTGGGCCATCAACAACATTGGTGTGGGCTGCGATAGGATATGGTGTATTGTGGAGTATTTTTGCAATTGGCGTTTCACCATTAATTTCTGTGATTATTTTTATAATACCAATATATCCTTTCTTAGTGGTATCCGCTGATAGCCTAATGGCTGAAAACTCTACTACTGAAGAACGTAATCGTGCCATGGGTCTGTCCAGCATGGTGACTTTGGTCGGCCAAGCGATCGGGATCGGTTTATCTGTAAGTTTACTAGCAATTCTTCAGGGAACTGCGCTAAGTATGGTAGATCAGTATCGGTGGGCGTTTCGAGCCAGTATTCCATTATTCGCCTTAGCAATTTGGTTATGTTGGGCCTTATACCGCAAACTAGGCAGTGAAGGTATTACTGAATCTGTGAAAATGGATGTTATTCCTATTGACACTAAAATTGGTAAGAAAGGAAAATCGCTAAGTAATAGTTAATTAAACTCGCACGATAGTTGAAATGCTACTAAGATTACGGAGCAATCGGTGACCCTATGGAACTGAATGTAAGCGCTAGTGAAAATATCAATGGAACTTTGGTTTTACCCCTTTACGAAGGAAGTGAATCTGTACCTGAATCTTGTGAAGTTGGAATGGCAACATCACTTAAATCTCAAATCAATCGTGTTCTCTCTGAGGGAGATTTCAAAGCAAAGAAAAAATCAATAATTACTTTACTTGGTGGAGAGGATGGAAAGGCCATCCTAGTCGGCCTTGGGAAATCTGACAAGTGTACTGTTCATGATTTCCGTAAAGCAGGAGCTTCTGTAACTGCAGGCCTTAAGAAATCTCATGGAAGCGACTTGACTGTTCGGTTCGATGACGCTGGCATATCTGATATGGCTGCCTTTGCAGAAGGCATGATGCTTCGGGATTATTCCTATGATAATTACAAACAAAAGGATGAAGATGCTGAAGAAGATCTTGATGTCAATGTTAGGATTGCTTGTTCGGAAAAGGAATCTACTGAACTAACAGGACTGGTCGATACCTATAGAGGCGTCTGTAAAGGTGTTCATCTTTCGAGAGACCTTGGGAATTGCCCTCCTAATGATATGTATCCTGAAGTATTTGCTGATATGGCGTGGGAATGGGCTAAGGACTACGATAATATTGAAGTTACTATAATAAATTATGAACAAGCTATGAAAGCTGGAATGGGTGGACTTGTTGCAGTAGGTATGGGATCGGCTCGTAAACCGTGCATGGTTATTTTTGAGATGAATTCCCACGTTGAAGGGCGTTGCCCATTATTGGTGGGTAAGGGGATTACTTTTGATACGGGTGGAATCTCATTGAAGCCTGGTGCAAATATGGATGAAATGAAGTATGATATGGGTGGCTCTGCAACCGTCTTTGGAACAATGGAGGCTTTAGCACAAACTGGACATGCTGGCAAAGTTGTAGCAATAACTTGTATGGCTGAAAACATGCCTTCTTCAAATGCTCAACGTCCTGGAGATGTCATTACTACTCTATCTGGTAAAACAATTGAAATCCTGAATACAGATGCTGAGGGGAGACTTGTTCTTTCTGATGGTTTGTGGAAAGCTGGAGAATTCGACCCTGAATACATTATCGACTTTGCAACTCTGACAGGAGCTTGTGTTGTTGCCCTAGGTCATGAAGCAACTGGACTTTGGTCTAATGATGATGACTTTAGAACAAGAATTCATGAAGCGGGGAATGCTGTCGATGAATTGGCTTGGCCAATGCCTCTATTGCCGGCGTTTGAGAAAGAGATGACTGATTCTAAAATCGCAGATACCCGTAACTTGGGAGCTGGGCGGTGGGGTGGAGCAAATACCGCTGCTGCCTTCTTGAAGCAATTCGTTCCAAATAGAGGATATGAAAAAGATGGTGAGCAAATCACTTGGGCACATATGGATATCGCAGGAACTTACTGGGGTTCAAAAACTAATACTATGGTGAAAAATGGTGCTACTGGAATTCACGTTAGAACCATCCATCACCTAATTACTCAATCTTAATTATTTAATCTGCCCAAATTGGTAGCCATAGTAGGGTGCCTAAGATGATATTTATCTATAATGGAAGTGTTTACAGGGCCACTGATGGCCCATTTGTGGTTTAAACAAACCAATAAATAAAAACAACGCTTTATAGACAGAATGCCGATGGTATATCATGGTTCAATGGGATTTCAGCCTAGAGGAGAGTACAGAACAACAAACCAGTAGGCGCGTTGAGATAGCAAAACCAAGAGCAAATCGGGTTCGAAGAACTGGCAGTAGGCCACTGGTTGAACCACAATATAATGCCCATCTAATTCACACAGGAAGGAGAGCTAAAAGTTCTGTAACTGTTGGTAGTAAAAAACTTAGAATCCGTAGAGTAGTCAAAAATCTCCCCTGATAATCTATCATTCCAGATCTTATCTGGATAGTTATTTTTTGAACAATACTTGATTATTGAACTAATTTTATTAGTAATTTAAAATTAAGACCTTCTATTAAAGAGGGTTGTCAAATCAATACTCTTCTGAACGACGTCTTACAACTGCAACTAGCAGAACTAATATTGATGATAGCATTGATACGGCTGGAGTTTTCTCAACTTCCGGTTCTTCCTCCTCCTCCTCCTCCTCAACAATAACTGGAGCAGGTTCTACTATCAATTGGCCAACCATTCCAACAGACTCATGTGGTTCACAAACAAATCGATAAGACCCTGCAGTTCCGACTTCAAACACAATACGATAATCTACATCGCGTGCAGGTTCGCCTGAATCGAAGACACCGTCATCGGCCACTGCATTATGGGGAAGAGCTTGTCCACCCCATACAAAACGAATTGCTTGACCCTCTTGGATGGTGATTTCTGAAGGGTTAAAGCGTAGATTGGTGCTATCGACTGTCACTATGACATCACTTGGAGTTTCTTGAGCAGATGCAAAAGATGTGCTGAAAATTAGAAAAAGGACACTTATGGTAATCAATCGCATATCATCGTCCTAGTGTCGTAGGCTTTCAATGCATGTATTGGGCTTTACTGATTGAAATACGTTTTGTATCATTCAAATATCGGTTAACTAGAGCATGAAAGCATTGAGCACCCCGCCCTACGGCGTGCCCATTCTGGGCGCTTCTGAAACCATTGCTTTTCATGTTCTATTTGTTCCTCATAAGGGTTTAACAGCAAGTGATAAAGTTGTTCTGCAACTGAAAAGTCACCCTCTTCCGCAGCATCTATTGCTAATTGAGCCATCCAATTTCTCAATACATATTTTGGATTGGCCTTAAGCATGGCATTACGGTTTGGAGAGCCGTCAACACGTGACCACCAACTCTGTAACCAAGTATTCCACTGTTCTGTAGGAATTGTTGAAGGATCATAAAAAGCATCGGATAATAGATCAACAAGTGGTTGTTCAATAGAACATAATAGTCTAAAGAAAATTGTCATATCTGTCTCAACCTCTTGTAATAATGAGTTCAGTTCTTGCACTAGGGGTTCATCTGATGCGCTGAATTTATCCAGTCCCAACTTGTTAGTCCACATATTATTGTGATGTTCGTCGAATGTCTTAGTATAGGCATCTAATACTTGGCTTAAGCCCTCTGGTTCATCCATCATTGGAACCATCGCTTCAAGAAATCTTGCTATATTCCAAGCCCCTACATGTGGTTGATGGCTGTAGCGATAGCGATGAGTTGACGCGTCTGTTGTGTTTGGAGTCCACCCCGGGTTGTAATCTTCCAGCCAGCCATATGGGCCGTAGTCGATAGTCAAACCATGAATTGACATATTGTCAGTATTCATTACCCCGTGAACAAAACCCACACGCATCCAATGTGAAATCATTATTGCCGTTTGTTCTGCGATTTGAATAAGCCATGCAATACGAGATGGGTCATCATGTACTGAATGATTGGGAAAATGATTTTTGATGGTGTAGTCAACCAAGGCACGCAAGGTCGATTCGTCCCCAGATGCTGTATGGATTTGGAAACTTCCAAATCGTATGAAACTTGGAGCTACCCGACAAACTACTGCACCAGGCTCTGGTGCCGGGTTGCCATCATATAGCATATCACGAAGTACTGGCTCTCCAGTAGTCACTAAGGATAAGGCACGGGTTGTTGGTACACCTAAATGGTGCATTGCCTCACTACATAGGAATTCTCTAATGGATGATCTGAGCACAGCTTTACCATCTGCAAAACGAGAATATGGTGTGCTTCCTGCGCCCTTAAGTTGTAATTCTAATACTTCTTCTTTGAGTTGAACCTCGCCTAATGTGATTGCTCGTCCATCTCCTAATTGATGGGCCCAATTTCCGAATTGGTGGCCACCATAACGCTGAGCATAGGGGTCCATTCCTTCAGAAGTAGGTCCTCCTCCGAGTAAAACTCCGTTCGGCCTGTCAAGTCCTAATTTAGTCGCCATCTCATCAGACCATAAAACGAGCTTTGGAGCGGGCGCTGGTGTGGGTTTTACTCTTGACCAACATGCATTAGGGACTTGGCGGGGTTTTCCTCCAACCTGCTGATCCCCTGGCGTTTCATCCAAAAAACGACTTAGCCATTTTAGAGATGTGAAGGTGCCCATATCCTAAGCACTAGGGCATCTACCTTGAACATGTGGGGTTTGATTTATTTGTTAAACATCACATGTTAGATATTCTAAATTGAAATGTTTTTGACTTGAGTTACTAATTCAAAGAGGTGCTGTCATGCTCCAAGTTGTAGTAGGTTTATGCCAATCTCGAATCTGATCAGTCTCGAGACGTAATTGTAACCCCTCGCCATTTTCCATAACGGTATCGATTAATTCAAATGGCAAATTTAGTTCATTGGTCCGGAATGTATCGTCGAAAAGAACCTCTTGTCCTATAACTGAACCTTCAACTGTACGTTCGAGAATGATACGAACATGACATTCTTGTAATGGATTACGGAGTGAACACGACTCGCTGCTACCGTCATGCTCAACTGTTACAACACCTTCATACGATGTTTTACCCTCTAGAGGTATTAGATCTATAATGGTAGATTTTGCTGTGGGGGTACAAACACATTCCATATTATCTGATACTACATTAGCCTTGATATCAACTGTAATATCCACTGTTGCAACATCTATGGAATCGATAGAAGTTGATGTTGCGGTTACCATGTAATGGCCTGGTTGAGCGAATGTATGAGTTATTGTTGGCCCTGTTCCGCCATTACCATCTCCGAAGTCCCATGAAACCACATCACCCCCATCTTTGGCCTCAAATAAAAACTCATACAAGCGTTCAGTGATGGATTCTTCTTCATCATTATCCCCTTCATCAATCTCAACAAGAGTATACTCATTAACTCCGTAAATAGTTGGGGTTTCAATGGTAAATGTATTGGAATCTGGAGAATTGGATGGATAAAGGGTTGTAAATACTGCACCGGTCGCTGCACTGAGTAGCAAAAGTAAGACAATAGTGGCTACAGACAAAGAGTATTTCATACCCTTCGAATTGAGGTTGTGCTTTTGAACATCTGTTTATTCAAACTGCTTGAAAAAGGATTTATCGACCTCTAAAGATGGTTTTTATCACAGTTCATTAGGAACTGGAACTTGATCCATATGTAGGAAAGCAAATACAGCCCACCATGTGACAATATCCCAAGAATGTGCTAGATTGGCTTCACCAGTTGCATTTTCAGTAACCATATAACTTTCAACTTCACTCAACTTATCACAGGTTTTGTGATAACATGGATAACCGTCGACCACTCCGTTCCATCCCAGAGTTGCAACACCAATCTGTTGGAATGAGTCATGGTCACTTCTTGCGGTCGGAGACTCATAGATTGCAACTGTATCCTCATACTGATTAGTCCAAAGTGGATTTTCACCTGCTGCAGCCCATTCCGCTTTTCCTCGCTCCATTTGATATGCAAGATCTAATGCATCTGAGCCAATCCATTCAGCAAGGTGGTACATTCCCGGTTGGTCAATCGTATCACCTGTGCCATCTGGACCAAGGTACACTGATAGAGCATAATTACCTGGGTAATTAATTCCAGCCATATCTAGATTTAAATAATTAGAAACGGTTACACCAGCGGGTATATCTCCGGCAAATGCAGAAGATCCCCAAAGGCCTTCTTCTTCACTAGACCATAGGCAGAAAACCATGGTTCTTCGTGCATCAAAACTTGATAATGCTCCTGCAGTTGTAAGTACCATTGAAGAGCCTGCTGTATTATCATAAGCTCCAGTTCTAGTTCCATAGCCTGTTTCTTCAAGGCCTGGAAGGAGAGAAGTTGGAGTTGCGTATGGGGCGATATCGAAATGACCACCAAATACTAACCATTCATCAGGGAACATTGTTCCGTCTTTGTAACCACAAATATTGACTGCCCATAATGTCCCAGTCTGGAATCGATGTACTTCCGTTCTTAACCCGTATCCCTTTAACACACCTTCAAAGTAAGTTATTGCGTCTTCATATGCTGGGTTTCCATTACCAATCCACCTATCTAAGTATCCCTTTGCTCCATCTGCCAAATCTAGCGGATCTGGTGTTTCATCGGTTATGAATTCAACCCACTCATAGACTGAGCGACCGTCGACCCATCCTGCTGAAGCATCTACTCCTTGATCCATAGTGAGGTCTGAACGTTGTGGCCTAATAGTTTCAAAACTCTTAACCTCAACATCTCCACCATTAGCATCACTCGTAACTAACCAGTTCCAAGTTCCATTATCGCCGTTCTCAGAAACCATAACTGAGCCTCCATTAACTGGATTCATTGACCATGACATCCAAGATTCATTGGCTGCTCTAGTCGGCCAATTCATCCTGCCATAGTCTCCGATAAGCAATACAGCATCGCTATTTCGTGGAGGTAGTAGCCATCTAACGCTTTCACTAGAGCCTGATTCCATATCGAGTACAGTCCCGTTTTGTGCCCTATTACTTCCTGGGTCGATTAGAAAATATGGAATATATACACTTAGATCTGTTTTGGCTGTCAATTTTACATCTGCCCAATCACCAGCAACTAATTCACCTATGATTTCCAAGTCATCTGATTGCGGCACCACAGACTCTTCATCATTAGCAAAACAACCCGATAAGGTCGCTCCCGCCATAACAAAAATCATCAGGAATACACGGATTGAATCAGAACGCATGTCTAGCCGTAAAGTGCGCCCTTTCTCAATGATTCGGTTAATTGTTAGTCGTCGAATACTTCTACTTCGGCCATTTTTTTGATGAATTCTGTCATTTTTGATTTGAACCGAGTAGCTCTGACTATATGATTATCTATCCAATGATAATTGCCGCCCCTCGGTTTACCAAATAGGCATGAATGCCATTTGAAACCATGTTCTGATAGCCATTGTTCTGTTACCCCTCTATGTTCTTCTGCCCTAGCAGTAAAGAAGCATATTTGGTGCCCTTCATCATACCATTTATTGATTTGATCGGCAACGCCTTCAAAGCATTCTGCTGTCGCCATGCGCTCAGGCTCTTCATTTGGTATATCTTCACAGATTGTTCCATCGATATCTATTAGGAAGTTTTTGCATTCTTCTGGTAATGATGGAGAAATCGCCAAGCCTCTTTCATCGACTTGGTCTACCAAATCAGTCATGATGTTGGGGAAGAGAATTCGGCTATTGAATAAATCGTTCAGTTCGATAACTACGGGTTTTCATGATGGACTGTAGTTGTCCCACATACTCGGCACCAAACCTTGGTTCCATCTTTCCTAGGAGTGACCCCCGTGATGTCTATTTCAACTCCACAATCGCATTTTACGGTGATTCCCATATTGTATCCCAAAAGGTTGGGCTTGATGAATTAAACGCTTCAAGAAAATTTCTGCCATGATTCAAATCTCATGAAAACCTTACTTGATGAGAAACCTTTCACTTCACTACAGGTAATTGATTCCACCTTTCCACCAGCTGCTTCAATCATTGAACTTATGTTTGATTCTTCGAGCTGCATTAGGTCTCTATCGATGATAGCCCAACCTCTAATTACGGTTGTGTGCCCCTTTGCAAGTAATGGTAAAAGTTCAGGTAAGTGCTTCAGGGTATCGTGTGGTAAATTAACCAATAAATAGTCTATTTTGCCAGTATAGTTTTTTTGGTCTTTCCATTTTCTAGCATCTATATTCTCTACTGAAAGATTAACTAAGGGTGTTTTTGATTTTGAGATAAAATGTTGGATGTTTTCATTCAATATTTGGAATGCGTCGGGATTTAAGTCGCCTGCGAAGCACTCTGAAACTAAGTTATCTTCTCGTAGTAACGAGGCTAGGCTAGGGCCTACTCCTGCATATGGGTCGCATATTGTAATAGGCCTTGCAAGTTTATTTCTCAATTCTTTAGCTGTTGAAAGGTTGTCTTCTCGTTCTTTGGATAAACGGGAAGAAAAGTACACCTTGGCCGGATCTGTGAATATCAATACTCCATTTTCTCGTATTTGAGTCATTGTCGAATAATTGTCATCTCTAGATAGTAGTGGTTGAAGGTCTCTGACGCGGAAATTACCAATTACTCCATTATCCGCGCAGATTAATCTCACTGGGGGTAATTGCTTAAGCATGGCTTCAGCGATTGCCATTCCGTGTTCTCGGGTTTTTTCTTCCAACTTGAAAATCAGTATGTCGCCTTGGATTTCGTATGAATTAGGCAAATCTTGTTCGATTTCTCGAAATAAGTCTAGTTTGAGGTGTTCACTCCAATGTTCGGGGCCTTTGGTAAGTCCAGCGGCTAAAAAAATCGAATTACCATCCAATTTCTTATCGCCTTCTTTTGGAGCTTTTTCGGATAATGGGATTCCTTTCATACCGTCATCTAAAGTTAAAACTCCGGTGCCTAACTGTAACCATCCATGGCTACGACAAAACTCCAACCAGTGTTGGGTTTCTGCACTCGGCACTCTCAAATGACGCATAGGCTTCGCCCTATCCAAGGAAGGGTGAGGTTTGAGGATGGCGGCTAGAAGTAGTGATGGTTTTCCCACATCCGGATTATTGTTGATTGGCATGGGCCCTGGGCGTCTTGGGGCAATGACTGTTGAGGCTAGAAACGCTGCTAAAGCTGCTGATTTTAGGCGCTATGAAGCATATACTGCACTATGGCCTGAAAATGAATTAAAATCTCTTGAAAATGACATCGGAACAATTGAAAAAGTTATGCGTCCAGAAGTTGAAGCGCCTGCTGAATTACTTAACTTGGCGAAAAAAAACCTCGTTGCATTATTGATAGTTGGTGACCCATTACAAGCCACTACTCATGTCGATTTGCAGTTACAAGCGATAGAGGCGGGTGTTGAATGTACGGTATTTCATGGCATTTCTATAACGACTCTTGTAACAGGAAGTGTTGGTCTTTCGAATTATCGCTTTGGGCGTCAAACGACAATAACCTACCCGTATGGAGGTTGGGTGGCGACTTCACCTCTCGAAGTAATTGCCGCCAACATATACCAAAATCAACATACTTTGGCATTATTAGATCTCGATCCTACTGGTGCAGGTACTGGCCAGCAAGTTCCAATGCAGCCAAAAGATGCGGTTAAATCATTAGAATTGATGTATGATAAATTAAAGTCGACATATGAAAGTATAGAGGTGGAGTCTGCACTTGACTCGATGAAGTTTGAAGCATATTCTTTGTTCTTGGATAAAAATTTAGCCGAGATAGGAGTCGTTTTGTGTGCTGATATGGGGACTGATGATGAGAATGTCATATACACAACTATTGGAGAATTGTCTGATGTTGATGGCGGGAGATTGAATTGTCTAATTTTCCCAGCAAATACGAGTGAAGTTGAAGAGAAAGCACTTCTCCGTTGGAAATAAGGTGGGATGAAATTATGTCTGATGAAATTCTTATATTGTTCTCCTTTCTATTATTTATGATTTTTTTTGCGGGAGTTGGTCTCGCCTCAATGAGGGTTAAAGAAGATACTACGGATGATTATTTGGTTGCTGGACGAGGGATGCATCCCGCACTAGCCGCTCTTTCAGCAGTAAGTACTTGGAACTCCGGGTACATGTTCATAGGCTTTATTGGATTTATTTTTATTAATGGGTATTCTGCCGTGTGGATTGCAGTTGTATCTACTATTGGTCAATTAGTGGCATGGATTTGGTTATACAAATACATTCAAAAAGAAGGACAAGAGAGAAACCTTCGTTCTTTGTCTTCTCTAGTTTCAAATAAATCTGGAGCGCCTGAGGCTAAATTAGCAGCAATATTATCGGTGTTTTTCCTTTCAATCTATGCTGCTGCACAACTAACTGCGGGTGGAGTGGCGCTAAGATCGATGCTTGGTTGGTCTGAAATAACTGGAATTCTAATCGGTTTTGTTCTAGTCGTTGCTTACTGCTATGCTGGAGGAATAAGGGCATCAATTTGGACGGATGCTGCTCAATCATGTGTAATGATAATTGGATCTACGATACTTTGTTTCGTCGCTTTGGGCCAGGTGGGAGGTTTCTCAGGACTTCATGACACTATTGCTGGAATAGATCCTGACATGGTTAACATCTTTCCCTCGGGATTGAAATTTGGTGTCACCATCTGGATTGCTGCTTTCTTCTTGGGAGGGCTTGGTGTGGCTGGACAGCCTCAGGTTGTTTCTCGTGTTATGACTTTGAATGACGATAAAGCTCGAAAACAGGCTATGGTTTGGTTTTTTGTTTGGCAAACCCCTTTTATCATCTTGATGTTTTTGATAGGCCTGGCTTGTCGTGCAATATTCCCTGATATGCTAGCAGAGGATGCTGAATCTGGATTACCTAGGCTTGCTCAAAGCCTTAATCCGCTACTTGGTGGAGTTATCTTAGCATCTATCTTTGCTGCAACAATGTCTACTGCTGACAGTCAAGTATTAGCCTGTACAGCCGCCATTACTGATGATATCAAACCTGAATGGAATCAAGACCATGGTAAAACCAAAAAAGTTACTCTGGTGGTTGCAGTCTTTGCAACTGGTATTTCTTTAGTCGGCCAACTATTCCCCGGGTTTGGAGATTCTGTATTCGCATTGGTCGTCTTTGCAGTATATGGGTTGGGTGGAATATTTGTCCCGCTTTTATTGATTAGAATGTCTGGTTATGAACCAGACTCTAAACATACGATTTCCATGATGATGGCTGCACTAATTGGTGTATTGTTTTGGACCGCTGCTTCACAGTTGACTGAGGACGGCGGTTGGCCGGGTGGTGTTTTCCCTTCAGTTCCTGGCATGGGTGCAGCATTTGCTGTCCACTTCGCGTTTTGTTGGAAACGTGGAGATTCGCCAGATAATCCATTTGGCAGATACTCCATACCGACAAGAAAGTTTACCGCTATTGGTGCTGTAATTTTATTGGCTTTTGTTGGAGTTATGGAAGGTAGTTACTCTGCTTTTGCGCCCAGCGATGAGCCCTCTGAAAGTGGTGCATCCGGTTATCAACTAAATTATACAGTAACTCAGAATATCAAAACGGAGACTCTATTCATCGGAAACGGAGACTCCATAGAATCTAGTTTTGAGATTGTTGATACTTCAAATGCCATTATTTCAATAAGTCTGTTTGTTTCTTATGGAGAAAGTAACGAGGCTGTTACAAATGCCTGTGATGAAGTATTCACCACGCCGGATTTCTCAGATACAAATGGTCCACATGATGATGTTGAAGATGGTCCCGATTCTACTACAACTTGTGATGAGACGAACCAATTGATGGCTTTTGTCGCAACGAATTCTAACCTTTCAATGTGGGCAGTAAATGGTAGCGGAGATTATTCTATTCAAGGAACTGATTCAGAGTTAAGCTCGATTAGAGAAACTATGGGAGATTCCTTTAGAATGCAAGGCGTATATAGTTCAGATATCGCCGTTGATACAAATAGTGGAATCCCTGGGATCCAAGATAACGGAGAGTCGGTAACCATTACTTGGGTTGCATTGACTTTTACTCCAGAAGAAGTAAAGATGGCTTCATAGGTTGAATCTCAGACCTTGTTGGCCTATCTTCCAACCCATCGATTCTACGGTTTTATAAGCAGAGCTTGACTTGTCATAAAGTGGGTTTGTATGGTTTAAATGAATGAAATATAATTCGGGGTCATCTGGTAATCTAGTGCCTAAATGGGCTATTGTTTGACTTACTGGCGGGTGTGGTACTTCTTCTTGTGCGCGTCCTGAAAGTTCATGTTGAGACCAAAAAGTTCCATCAACTAATGCTATATCGATCTCAAGTTTCTCAAGCCATTCTCGTATTAACTTACAGCCATATGAATCCAATGTCTCTTCCCAAGTATCGTGATCTGGGAGATATAACAATGAACGGTTATTACCTCTAATAATAAAAGCATGCATATCAGATAATTCATCTCTGTGAGGGACTTTTAGTGGTTCTATTATTTGAGAATTAAATTCTATTTTATCTCCAGTTTGGAATTCTTCGACTTTGAAAACTCCTTGTTCTAACATAAGAGCCCACTGTGGAGTTGCCTTGATCAATCGATTCATTTTTTGCGATACATGCAGAGTTATATCTTTGGCTCCGATTGTTTCTCTACCAAATAACCCTAATCCATCTACATGTCCAAAATGAGCATGGGTTAACCAAACATGAGTGGGGTCGACTTGTCCCCAGATTCTAAGTTGTTCACCGAGGTTCCTGGTAGCATCAAATAAATGGTTGCCTCCTTGCTCAATGGCGACTCCTAGTGAAGTTGGAAAAGAAACGTCTTCGGAACTTAGCCCGGCACAACATTGTCTCTGACAAGAGGGTTGAGGCCTTCCACCATCTTGGGCAATTCCAAGTAAGGTTGCCTCGACCATGGTTATTGGAAGCGCCTCTATTTGATGAAGTATACAGTCGTAAAACTATTTATTGGTTCTACATATTACAACTTATACACGAAGAACTCAAACCATCGGGTCTGCTGGAAGGCATGAGGGGGATTTATGGCAGGACCATCTAAAGTAGAATTCCCTGGGCAAAAGAAGCAGCGGGTGCGTATGCGTGGAACAAAGCATGCGAACGAGGCAACCGTCAAAAAAATAACTAAAGAGTTGGGGCGGTTATTAGAAAACCCTAGATCTCACCTTCCTGCAATGGTTTGGAGTGGTAAGCTTAGGTGGGGTAGAACGGATCCAGTTACCAAAACATTACGCGAATTAGAGAAAATTATTGCTAAAAAGAATGATACTAAATGGTTAGGTAAAAAGATGATGGCAAAACGAGGAGACTCAGTTGCTAAGGCTTTTGCTGGATCGTTACACGCTTGTCATGATGAAGATTTTACAACTGTGGGTAAATTTACATCTGGATCTTTTGGAAGTGCCTCCTTCATTAGAAGAGGTGACGGTAAGCAGGGATATCTAGCTGGATTACAAAATTTCTCAAATCTAACTTTGAGAATGCTGCCTTGGGAAGAGCATGCTAAAAGAGGCATGTACTTCTTTTCTTGGAAAGGTGGTTTTGTTTGTACTGGCCCAAACCCAAACCCTCCTGATGAATGGGTTAATGATGTATTGGAGCGCTCAAGATTTGATTTTAAAACGGGTGAACATGATGGTAAAAAAATATGGTACACAACTGGAATAGAAATGGAAGAAATTGTCGGCTCTAGTTCTTCAACTACTGGATTTGTCAAATTTTCATTTAAAGACGGACAAATTGTAGCTGTTGGTTTTGATGCAATGGAAAAGGTGGACAAAAAAGATTCTTCTTTCATTCATCATTTGGCGTTATCTATGTTGCCCCCATTTCTCCCATCAATCTTAGAGATTGATGCCGTTTGGACTCCAGAAGGTTGGCCGTTGGATAAAGCATTGAGTCAGGATACTATCGAGGCAGTCGAAAAAATCCTAGATGCGTGGCAAGGGCTAACTATGAATGAGGGAGTTATTACACAAGCGATTAAAAGATCAGTATTGGATTCAATCAGTGAAGGTTTGATTGTCAATTCCCGTTGGGTTGGAGATTTAGATTATGATAATATTCTCACCTCTCTAGAAGATGTCGCTGGATCTTTAGATGAACGGTCACTAGCAAGTCATATCCTATATGCCTGCATCAATGGTTTTGAAGAGGGTGATGAAGGAATAAGAATCAATGCTAGGGGTGAAATTTCTGAAAGGAAAACCACTTCATTAGAAGTTATAGAAGGTGCGAGTTGCGGAGATATTCTTACGGCTCTTTGGGAAAATCATGGTGTTGCTGCCCTTGGTTATCTTGGTATTGGAGGAGATGAGGGTCATCAAATCTGGGAAAAGCAGAATAAAAAACCAAAGCCCTTTGGGACTTTTTTGAAAAGTTTAGATTCGGCGAGAGAATCTGCAAAAATGAGTGCACGGTTTCCAACTAAAATAGGGTCCATATCTGGTGCTTCTGGCCACATTCATGATTTGGTTCGTATGGGCTTAATGGATGGTTTAGGCAAGGCTGAAAGAGTTGCAACCTCCAGGCATAATTCTATTGATGATGCTGCTGCTTCGTGGGCGTGGTTACTTGCTGTTGGACGTTCTTCGGGACAAGAATGGCATTTCGATGGTGATGCAAGAAACCGCGCTGGTGCTTGGATGTCTGCCACTAAATCACTTGTTTTAGCGGGCAAGAAGTTACTTTCTTGTGAAGAAACGGAGTTGGCTGAAAACAAAAAAGAATGGAATTCACTAATAGATGTTTTACGTAAAGATACCGGTGAAGTATAATTATTTTACGTTAGCAAATCCTCTTTCAATGTCGGTCCAAAGGTCTTCGAGATCTTCAATTCCTATACTTATTCTAACATATCCTGGCAATAGTCCCGCAGCATGCCTTACGTCCTCTGGAATAACCATATGACTTGAATTAAATGGGCATTCAACCAATGACTCTACACCTCCTAAACTAGTAGCTTCGTAAATCATTGTCAATCCGCGCATAAAAGCCAGTGCTGCTGCATCTCCTCCTTTGACTACAAATCCAATCATACCCGTACCTTTTGGCATAATTCGTTGTGCTATTTCATAGCCACTATAGGATTTTAATGATGGGTGATTTACTTTTTCAATCATTGGATGGTTTTCTAATCTTATTGCTAATTCAGCTGCACTGGAGCATATTTGCGGCATTCTAACGTGAAGTGTCCTCATTCCTCTTTCGAGTAAATAACAATTATGTGGGTCTGCACATCCTCCAAAATGAACCTTACGATGGAATATTTTCTCGATGTTTTCTCGAGAACTTACTACTGCCCCCCCGATAATATCTGAATGACCTCCTAGATACTTGGTCGTTGAATGTAATACTATATCTGCGCCTAAGGAAAGGGGTTGGCAGCCCCATGGGGATGTGAAAGTATTGTCAACTATGCACAAAATATTGTGCTTCTTTGCAATTGCTGCCATGGCTTCAATATCACAGACTTTCAAAACCGGATTAGTTAGTGTTTCAATGTAGAGGATTTTGGTATTCGGCTGGATTGCCGCCTCATAGGATGCTGTGTCTGTCATATCTGCCATTGAAACCTCTATTCCGAATCTGGGTAATTCTTCGGTTAACAAGCCGTATGTGCCACCATAAACATCTGTAGATGCTACTATGTGGTCTCCTGATGAGAGAAATGTCATCAAAGTTGTTGATATTGCTGCCATTCCTGAAGCAAATACTTCTGCATCCTCACCACCCTCTAAAGCGCATATTTTTTCACAAACAGCTTCAGCGTTAACTGAAGTAATACGAGTATAAAGAAGTGAGTGGTGGGCTCCTGCAGCCCATTCAGCATATCTTTCATCTGTGAGTTTATATGTTGATGATTGGAAAATTGGGGTATTTACTGCATCTCCGATGTGATTTGTTCCTGCATGTACTGCTTTGCTTCCAAAGCCCTGAAAAACCTCATTTGATTTGTCCGACATTACTTCCCCTCAAATGCTCTAAAGAAAGGCGGGTTTTGAACGATGCGCTTGAATTTCTATTCTTCTTCATCTTGTTCTAATTTGGTTCCAAATGCCTCAACCATGATATTTCCGATGAATAGCGAGCCCCCACCTATTGCAATCCATAGACTCCATTCAACCATATCTAGGCCAAGTCCAATGGCCGTAGCCCATACTGGCTCGAAGGCATAGATTATTGCCGCTTGAACGGGGTGTAAAAACCGCTGATAGAGATTTAATAATAACAGGCAAAAGAATGTACCTCCTATCCCTAAAAGAATTACTGGAATCAAAACGCCATCCAATGTAACAAGACTCCATTGTTCTGTATTGGAGCCTTCGCCAACTAAAAATACCATGATAATTGATGATATTGTGGCTACTGCAAAGGATGTTGTCGAAATTCCTATTGGATCCCTAAGCAATGTTATTTTTTGGGTTAAAATTATGTGAATTGCAAAAATTGCAGCACATATCACAGTTAAAACTTCTCCAAGCCCCCATGAAAGATGTGGTGGACCTTGAATAAAACCCGCCCCAAAGGTGGCAAGTGCTACTCCAGCAATCATAATTCTAGATGGTTTGCTCTTGGTGAGTACCGTGGTTAACAATGCGGTAAATATGACATAGAGTGATGTTAAAAACGCTGAAACCGATGGATCTATATCATCTAATCCTATCATCTGAGATACATATGCAAAGAACATTACCAATCCTAAAAGAATGCCATCTTTCCATAATTGTTTATTTAATAAAGCGCTTCTTGCTTTAGGAAAGAAAAACACCATCACCAATGTAGCGATGGCAAATCTAGCTGCTACCAATACAGCAACAACTCCATTTTTCCCAAACTCTGCTTTTTGTGGATCTAAGTTATCCAATGCTTGCTTCATCCAAATGAATGTTGCACCCCAAACCAAAGTTACTGCCAACAAGGCATAAATCGCTTTACGGCGTTGAATAAAGGAAACATCTACGGCAAGAAAATCAGGTTCAGTATTCGATGAATGATTTTCCCCCATGAGGCGACCAATCAAATCTACCGCATGAGCCTAATGGTTGTAAGAATGGTGAGTTGTGTGATTGTTTGACGCGAAGCCTCAAGAGTCTTGTGCATTCTGCCCAAAATATGGCTAGTGAGGTTCGTTCATGGGAGTTGCCCATAGATACTGGTGTCATTCCAAATAATAATAGCCATTTTGATGCAATTATAGTTGGCGGTGGGCCGGGTGGATCTGCGGCTGCTGGATATTTGGCAAAGGGTGGAAAAAAGGTACTTCTAATCGAAAAAGGCATATGGCCAAGAGACAAAGTCTGTGGAGATGCCGTTGGTGGTAAATCTCTCAGTCATGTGAAAAATCTAGGGGTCAAGTCAAAGTTAGAAAAAACTCCACATTTCAAAGTCACTGGGATAAAGTTCTCCTCTCCTAGGGGAAATACTGTTCGAGTAGCTCTACCAGAAGAAGATGTCCAGAAAATGGAAGCTGGATACTCTCTGCCTCGAATTCAATTCGATTATTTATTATTTGATAGCTGTCAAAAAATGGTTATTGATGCTGGTGGTTCGGTTATCCAAGATGGAGATGTGAAAACTGTTCTATTTGATGATGGAAATGGCGGTAAAGATCCCGGTGAAGGAAGTAAAGACGAGCGTCATGCTTCTGGAATTAGTGTCAAAATTGGTGGCAAGAATGGCGAAGAGGTAACTTATCATTCTCGTGAAATAGTTGGTGCCGGTGGATATCGTTGCCCTGTTGCTAAGGCTTTAGTCGAAGAAACCTATCAAGAAGTAATGGTCGATAAAGACCATTATTGTGGAGGATATAGAGAATATTGGCAAAATGTCAAAGGTTGTGAAGGGGTATCGGGTGATATTGAAATTCATTTTGTCGATTCTGTAGTGCCTGGTTACTTCTGGTTATTCCCGGTTTCTGAAGATGTTGTTAACGTTGGTATCGGGATGGTCATCAATCTAATGAATAAACAAAAGAAGAAACTGAAAGCAATGCAAAAAGATGTTATTCAAAATCACCCTTTATTCAAAGAGCGTTTCAAGGATGCTGAATTAGTTCCCGGTAGTGCAAAAGGATGGCAACTACCATTTGGCTCACCGCGCAAAAAACAAAAATTACAGCCCCGAAGAAATACAATGAATGGGATTCGTTTAGTGGGAGATGCTGCCTCTTTAATCGATCCCTTTTCGGGAGAGGGGGTTGGAAATGCCTTAGTGGCTGGTGAGATGGCAGCAAGACACATTATCGAAAAAAGACCTCATTCGGAATACCAAGATGAAATATGGAGCCTCCTTGGACCAGAATTAGAAAACTCATTTACAATGCAAAAATTAAGTCGAAAGAAATGGTTATTAAATTGGTTTGTTGGAAAGGCTAGTAAAAAGCCTGCTCTTCAAGAGATGATGACTGAAATGATAGCTAGTAAAGAAGCCCAAGAAAATCTCCATTCCCCTTGGTTTATGTTCAAAACATTAATGTTTTAGGTGAAAAATATGGATGCTTCGTTAAAAGATATCGATGCTATTTTCTTGGATTTAGATGGTACGATTTATCTTGGTGACCAGTTGATTCCTGGGGCATTAGATTTTCTTTTACGGTGTCAAGAGCGTGGCATTAAGCGTTATTTCCTTTCAAATAATTCAAGTCGTTCTGTTAAACAATATGTTATCAAACTCAATAATATGGGGGTTCCTGCTGAAATAGAAGATGTTTTATTGTCAACCCATGATTTATTATCGTGGCTGGAAAAGAACAATATTACTGAAACTTGGTTAGTTGGTACGGAAGGAATGCGTGAAATGTTAGAGAATAAGGGTATTTCAACAACAAGTTCTCGCCCTCAATTTGTAGTACTTGGATATGATACTGAAATTAATTATGAAAAAATTGCTACCGCCAGTACGTTTCTTCATTCAGGCATACCTTTGGTTGCCAGCCACCCTGACATGGTTTGTCCTTCACCCGAAGGGGGACTTCCTGATGTGGGGGCTTATCTTGCTATGTTCAAAGCAACTACTGGCAAAGATCCTGTACACATTACTGGAAAACCAAACCCTGGTATGATTTTACATAAAATCGATGAATTAAGACTAGATCCTGCGCGTTGTGCAATGGTCGGTGATAGATTATACACAGATATAGCGATGGCCAATAGAGCTGGTTGTGTTGGAGTGTTGGTTTTGTCGGGAGAAGCAACCCTAGAAGATTTGAAACAATTGGAGGAGGGTGCTGACCAAATGCCTCAAATAATTGTTAAGAGTGTTGCTGAATTATTTTGAGGTGGATTTATGAGTTTCAAAAAACGCTGGACTTGGTGGCGTGAACGGATAAAGAAGTTCCCTCCTGACGATATTCATCGTGCTGGAGACTTAGCAGAAATGCGTTTATCCAAACTATCTCGTGCCGCTGGTAGAAAAAATGGATGGAAAATCTATGAATCCGTCCGCATCCCCGACCCTGAAGGCGGTAGAAGGGAAATTGATATGGTCGTTATTGGTGGGAATATGATCTTGATAGTTGAACAAAAGCACTGGTCTGGCTCTTTTAATATTAACAAGGAACACCACTTTATTCAAACAAGAAATAATGGTGGTGAGCATAATCATGATGGTGTTGCTGATCGAATCGCTAGAAAAGCAAAGATATTAGCGGCATTACACAAAGAAAGATTAGATTTAGATGATGGTCAATGTCCTGAGGTAAGGGTCATTGTTGCTATGACACATATGAAATTGGAATGGCCAAAAATACCGGGTAATCTAGCCGCTGAAATGGTAGATGAGAAGGGGATGTTGGACATCCTAAAACAAGTAAGTCCAGGAAGCCTTAATGCTGATTTAGTGGAAACTTTAGAGGGTTTCAATACATGGGATGAGGTTCACCTCCACGGGGGTTTGATGTTGAAGGGAGATGTGTATAGCCTAGGGCTTGGTAAACAAATCGATGAGGTTTTTGATCAGAGAATAGATGTAGTCAAGGGAGATACTGTCCATAAGCGCTCACCGTTTTCTCTTTTTGAAAATCAACCATCTTCTGCTAAAATAAATATTGGTTTGAAAAATATTGAATGTAAATTACCATTTGCAATTTCACTAGTAATGCACGTTGTAGGGGAAAGTGAAAAAAGAACTATTTTGTGGTCTCAAATATCTCACCTCAACCTCTCTAAGCCTCCCGCAAAATGGAATCGTGGAGATTCTAACTGAGGTGTAAAAATGAGTTTGTTGATAGAAGCTGTTGGGATTAGTGCTGGAGTTATCGGGATTGTTGCATGGGGACCTCAGGTTCGCCAAGTATGGATAGATAAACGCCATGATGGGATTTCAATTCCAACATTTGTAATTGTTGGACTATCACTTACTATGTGGCTAATTTATGGTATTGCGATTGGTTCAATTGCCATGGTAGTCTCCAACATATTGACATTGGGCATTATTTTGATTGTCATAATTGGTGTACTAAAATGCCGTAGATTGGAAATTAGTGACCCTGTGTGATTTGTATTTGTTTGGTGAACTTCATATATAGTGGCATTGTCGGCACTATGTAACCGATGGTTAAGTAGTGGTGAAATCATGGCCGATGAAAGAGATTGGGAAGAAAATTTAGTTGAACAGATGGTTGAGATGTTCAAAGGCATGGGAATGTCTCTGAATAAAGATCAAGTTCGTAAATTAATGGAACAATTCCGCTCTCAGTTTGAAAAAATAGGCCTCGATTCTGAAAAAATCGCTAAAGGTGATGTTAACTTTAATTTTGATCTTTCTAATTTGAGTAAGTTATTCAAATCGGGGCAATCGGTTGAAGATGTTCTAAGTAACCTAGGTGTAGATGTTCAGGTCGATGCCGCCCCTGTTGAAATCAAAACACCAGACGTCGATGATGATGATGAAGGAAATATTTTGAAATTGCCTGTTGATGATATTTATCTTGATGGCTGGAATATGTCGGTAACCGTTGACTTTTCATTGAAAGAACATATTGAAGAAGATGATGTTGAACTATCACTGGTTAAGCAGGGTTCATTACTAGAAATTATGAAGTTATCGCAATCAAACCCGGTTGCCAAAATAGAACTCCCTCATCCTTGTGAAAGTGTTATTGAATGGTCCTTAAATAATGGAATTCTAGATGTAATGCTTGAATTGACACCACAGGGTTCTGCCTTGGGTGATGAAATTCCTGATTCGGTTGAGGTAAGTATCGACTTAGGTGAAGATGATGATGATGAAGACGATGATGGTGGAATACCAATATTTTAAAAAATGGATGTGAAAAAATGAGTAGGGTAATAGGAATTGATTTAGGAACGACAAATAGTTGTGTAGCAACTATTGAGAATGGTGAAGCTGTAGTTATTGCGAATGCAGAAGGGGCTAGAACTACGCCTTCTGTAGTTGCATTTGCAAAAGATGGTGGCGAACGTTTAATCGGCGTAACGGCAAAAAGACAAGCAGTAACTAATTCTGAAAGAACCATTCTATCTGTAAAGCGACATATGGGTACAGCATGGAAGACTGAAGTGGATAAAAAAGAATATACTCCACAAGAGGTTTCTGCATTTATATTACAAAAGCTAAAAGCTGATGCTGAGGCATATTTGGGATCTGAAGTAAAGCAAGCGGTCATTACGTGCCCTGCATATTTTACTGATGCTCAAAGAACTGCAACCAAAGATGCTGGTAGAATTGCCGGGCTAGAGGTTCTTCGAATAATCAACGAACCTACAGCCGCTGCTCTTGCATATGGAGTTGACAAGGATGATGATCAAACTATTCTGGTTTACGACCTTGGTGGGGGCACATTTGACGTCTCAGTTTTGGAAATATACCAAGTCGATGGTCAGCCACAAATAGAGGTTAAAGCGACTGCTGGAAATAACAAACTCGGAGGAGATGATTTTGATGAGATGGTTATTAACTGGTTAGTAAAAGAATTCAAGAAGGATACTGGTATTGATTTATCAAAGGATGTTCAGGCAATGTCTCGCTTGAAGGAAGCTGCTGAAAAAGCCAAAATTGAATTATCTGGAACTCAGCAAACTCAAATTAATCTACCCTTTATTACAATGGTAGACGGACAACCTGAGCATTTAGATTTGACACTTACTAGAGCCAAGTTTGAAGATCTTATTTCAAAAATGATTGAGCAAACTATGGCCCCAACTAGGCAGGCCATGAAAGATGCAGGACTCAAGAAAGGGGATGTTGACAAAGTAATTTTAGTCGGCGGATCTACTAGAGTTCCTGCCGTCCAAGAAGCTGTTGAAAAGGAAGCGGGTAAAGCGCCATACAAAGGAATTAATCCCGATGAGGCCGTTGCCATGGGTGCTGCACTGCAGGCTGGAATTATTTCCGGCGATGAAGGTGTTTCTGATATTTTATTACTAGACGTTACTCCTTTGACCTTGGGTATTGAAACTCTTGGTGGAGTTATGACAACGATGATTGAAAGGAATACTACTATTCCTGCCCGTCGCTCTGAAATATATTCTACTGCTAGTGACAACCAACCAGCTGTTACAATTCATGTTCTGCAAGGAGAAAGAGATTTTGTCAAGGATAACGTTACTCTGGGAGAATTTACCTTAATGGGTATACCTGCTGCTCCAAGGGGTGTTCCTCAAATTGAAGTTACCTTTGACATAGATGCGAATGGTATTGTAGACGTTAGTGCAAAAGACATGGGCACTGGGACTGAACAATCTGTAAAGATTGAAGCTCAAACTTCTCTTAGTGAGGATGAAATCAAGGCAAAAATTTCTGAAGCTGAAGATTTCGCTGAAGAAGATCAAAGAAGGAAAGCGAAAGTGGAATTACGGAATATGGCCGACCAAGTTGTTTACCAAACTAGGCGCACACTTGATGAAGCGGGCGATAAACTCGAAGACTCTGATGTTGATCCAGTAAAGTCTCAACTCGATGAATTAGAAAAATTGGTTCAGGATGAAGAGGGTAAACCTTTGGATATGGAATCTATCGATGAAGCTGCTATACAAGCCAAGGTGAAAGAAGTTGAAGAGGCAATGCATGCAGTCTCTGCTAAATTATACGAAGCTGCATCTGCAGAAATGGCTCAGCAAGATGGTTCTGAAGAAGATGGCGATATTGAGGTTGGTGGCGATGATGTTGTCGATGCTGACTTTGAAGTCGTCGATGAAGATTGAGTCGCGCTTATGGCTAAGATGTCGGTGGCTAGGCTATGAGCGACGGTGGTATACTCAAAGATACATCCCGTTCTACTGGTCGCGATGCTTTACAAAAAAATGTTCAAGCAGCGATAGCATTATCCGGCGCGATAAGATCAACTTTAGGTCCAAAGGGCCTAGACAAGTTATTGATTGATGATGAAGGACGCACTTTGGTAACTAATGACGGAGTTACTGTTTTGGAAACCGCAAAAGTAGAGCACCCGGTTGCTAAGATGATTATTGGCGCCTCTTCTGTACAAGATAAAATCGCTAAGGATGGGACAACTAGTACGGTAATAATCGCTTCTGAAATGTTGAGAAATGCATGGGAGTTAGTTGTCCAAGGAATCCACCCTGCTATTATCGGTCGCGGTTTTAGGCTTGCAGAGCAACATATTGTAGAATGTTTAGATGATTTTGCAATACCTGGTGATAAAAAATTATTCGAAAAAGCAGCTATTACTGCATTGGATGGTAAAGGCCATGTTGCAATGAAAGAAACTGTAAGTAGATTATCGTTACAAGCGATAAATATTATTTCTCAAGTTAATTCCAAACCCGATAAGAGTAAAATAAAGATAATCTTACAAACGGGGGGTGTTGTTGAACATTCTGAAGTAATTAGTGGACTTGTATTAGCAAAGAAGCGAATAGACTTAGCTATGCCAAAAGAAATTAAAAATGGTTCTATATTATTATTAGATGGGGGTTTGGAGCGCCGTTCATTTTCATCAAGTATGAAATTGAATGTAAGTTCCCCGGGTGTATTAGATGCATTTCGCAATAAAGAGCGTGAATTATTATTTGACCAGGTTGACCAATTGAAAAAATTAGGGGTAAATGTCATTGCCTGTAAAGAAGGGATAGATGATGAATTAAAATCGGAACTGGTTAAGTCTGGAATTCAGGCATTTAGAAGAGTTGCTAAGGGGGATTTAGATATTTTAGCAAAGTCTTGTGGCGCAGTTCTTGTTAATGATGTAATTTCGGCAACTAAATCAAATATTGGATCTTTTTCTTCAAGTTCTAACGTCTCGATGAATAATTTAGAGCACTGGGTCGTAAAAAGTGACGGCACTGGTGCAACAATAATCATTCGAGGCAGTACTGTTGATGTTGTTGGTGAAGTGGAGCGTTGTTTTGACGATGCATTGGGTGTAATTTGTCAAATGTTTGAGGATGACCGTTTACTCCCTGGTGGAGGTGCAACATACATTGCATTGGCCAAGCGCTTAAGGCGATTTGCTGAATCCATTCCTGGACGCGAACAGTTGGCTGTTGAAGCATACGCTGATGCTTTGGAAGTAATTGTACGCGTATTAGCTGAAAATGGTGGGTTAGATCCAATTCAAACATTACTATCAATAGTTTCTGAACAGACAAATAATAAATCTTCAAAAATAGGATTGAACCTTAATACTGGAAATCCTGAAGATATGGTTAAGTCGGGTATAATAGAACCTGTTGGCGTTGTTAGGCAAGCCATTGTTGGGGCGACTGAGGCTTCTATCTCGATATTGAGAATCGATGATGTGTTATGGGCAAAACAAGAGCCCCAAATGCCTGATTTGCCGCAGAATTAACCCTAGTTAAAACGCAAAAAGGGGCACTATAATGGGTCTGCCATTCAAATAGGGTGAAAATTACCAACCACTGATGGGAACTTCTAACGATATTACTGTTGGTATCGATGATGTTGCCATACATTTTCCTAAATTATACATGGATATGCGCGACTTTGCTGAGTTAAGAGGTGCTGACTACGGCAAGTTAAACAAAGGATTGGGCCTTAAAGCAATGGCTATTCCAGATGTTCATGAAGATACTGCTACTATGGGCGCTAATGCTGTAATGAACCTTATAGATCGGAATGGAATTGATCCAAATAATATTGGTCGTATGTACTTGGGCACTGAATCTGCATTAGATGGTGCAAAGCCTACTGCAACTTATATCCTTGATATGTTGACTCAAAGATATTCTGAAAGGTATGGTAAAGAATGTTTTAGAAATTGTGATGTTGTCGATATGACATTTGCCTGCATAGGTGCTGTTGATGCATTACATACAACTCTTGATTGGGTTGCACGTTCAAAAGAAAAGGATGAGAGGCTTGGTATTGTAATTTTTTCTGATAATGCAAAATATGCATTAGAGTCTGCTGGTGAATACACCCAAGGTGCTGGTGGTGGTGCATTATTGATTAGAAGAAACCCGCGCCTATTAGAGATCCCGGATTGTATCGGCGTTTCTACTACTCCGGTTCATGACTTTTTCAAACCACGAAGAGAGGTGTCTTTACGCTCCATTATTACCAATGTTGTAACGCTAGCACAGGAAACTGGTCAATCAATAAAGAAAGGTTTAGTAGAGCGTATGATTCGACATCTGCCTGCTTCAACTGTTAGAAAGTTAGGGATTTTCGCCCATGGTGAAGAGAAGATTAGTGTTCACAGAGATGACCCTATATTCGACGGTCAGTATTCCAATAGATGTTACCAGTCGGCAGTGAGACAGGCTTTCCATAACTTTTCTAAAAAAGCAGAAAATATGGGGCGTTATACGCATGATGAAGATGTTCGTTTAACTGAACAGTGGGGTCGAATTATTATGCATTTACCCTATGCTTTCCAGGCGAAGAGAATGTTTCCCGACGTGTTTAGGCACGATAGGGAGGGAACTGAGATGTGGAGTGCTGTTGCTGAACAACTAGGCCCTTCTCCAGAAGAACATAATTCTGAAGACCCTTTAATTATAGAAATATGGGAAAAGGCAATGGATGGTTATCGAAGAGCTATTTCAAAAACCCCTGAATATGTTAAATTCCACAATAGTAGAATTGAGAAGGGGCAAAGGGCTAGTAGTTTGATAGGTAACCAATATACTGGTTCGATTTTCCTTGCCTTAATGTCAACTTTTGAATCAGATTTAGAAGAAAATTTTAATTTAGATAATATGTTATTTGGACTTTGTGGATATGGTTCTGGTGCAAAGGCAAAGGTGTTTGAGGGCAAAGTAAGCCCTAGATGGAGAGAAGTTGTTTCAAGATGGCATTTATTCGAACGGTTGGCTGGAAGAGTTGCCATAGATCATATAACTTATGAAAACCTCCACAAAGGATTGCAGGATGGTAGTGTATTGGAACCTTCTGAGGAGTTTGCTTTGGTTGAAATAGCTGGAGATGGCCTTCAAGAAGGTGCTAGAACTTACAAATGGGTTGGAGTTTAAAACTCTAGAACTATTTTTCCACAGTCTCCACTCATTGCTAACTCCATGGCTTGATTAAAGTCATTTGAAGACATTCTATGGGTGATTAGAGAGTCAATATCGATTAATTCTTGTTCCAGTAATTGGTGCATTGTATCCCACGTCGACCACATTTTTCTACCGTTAATTCCTTTGAGGTGTAGATATCGAAATACAACGTCATTCATTGGAACATTGGGTGTGTTTTCACCATAAACTGATAAAATATTGACATATCCTCCCATCCTTGTACTTTTTATTGCGTTTGATAAGGCTTGTGAAGCGCCTGAAAACTCACAGGAATTATCAACTCCTCTACCCTCTGTATTAGCGAGTATTTCCTTGACTATGTCGTTGTCTTTCCCCAATACTATGTCTGCTCCAAGTTTTTTTGCTAGCCTCATTCTTTCTTCATTGTCCCAATCTATTGCAATTATCTTACTTGCGCCCATTGCTTTAGCAGCATTGACTGCGAAAAGACCGATTGGGCCTAGTCCGTGTATAGCAACTGTAGCATTCTTAACCGGTCCACCAGTTAGCGTATGTATTGCATTTCCCAGTGGATCTTGAATTGAAGCATTGTCAAGTGATAGTCCTTTAGGTAATTTTTTCGCGTTGGTTGCTGGAACTGTGAAGTATGGGGCAAAGGCTCCATTTGTGTGAACACCGAATATATTTCCAGTTTCACAAATATGTGCATTTCCTTCATCACATCGCGGACAGTTCCAACAAGCAAGATGGCATTCTATTGCCACTTCTTCGCCGATTTTATGTGATGTGACATTCGGCCCCAATCCAACAACTATACCACAGGTTTCATGGCCAGTTATGGTCCCGACAGGAACATTCTCTTCTGCCCATAAATCCCATTTCCAGATGTGAATATCTGTTCCGCATATAGATGTTGAATGGGTTTTGACTAATACTTCACCTTCTTTTGGAAAAGGTACTGGGTGGTTTTCCAAGGTAAAACCGCCTCTTTCTCCGATGGATTTGGTCCATCCCGCCATGGTGTTGGGTAATTCATGCATCGGGCTCAAACATGGGTTACGCGATGCGCTCTTTGATGATTCGCTAATATCGATTTAAAATGTAATGGCAAAATTACGTTTCATTAGGTATGTTGATTAAGGTGACATTGGTGATAAAAATCCCGTTGGTATGTCATGAAGTACGTCGTGGTCAGCGGAGGAGTCCTTTCTGGGCTTGGAAAAGGGGTTACTGCGAGCAGTATCGGAGTTTTGATGAAAAGCGCCGGCTTGAAAATAACTTCTGTAAAGATTGATCCTTATCTGAATAGTGATGCAGGAACGATGTCTCCATTTGAACATGGAGAGGTTTTTGTTCTAGATGATGGAGGAGAAGTCGATCTAGATTTAGGAAACTATGAACGTTTCTTAGATATTAATCTGGCAAAAAATAATAATTTAACTACTGGTAAAATTTACTCAAAGGTAATAGAAGCGGAAAGAAGGGGGGATTACCTTGGTAAAACCGTCCAGGTAATACCACACATTACTGATGCAATTCAAGATTGGATTGAGGATGTTGCTAGCAACCCTGTCGACGGTAGTGAGGATGTTCCAGATGTTTGTATTATTGAATTGGGTGGCACTGTTGGAGATATTGAATCAGCCCCATATATAGAGGCTTTAAGACAGTTTCAATTCCGAGTTGGGCGTGAAAATATTTCTTTTGTTCATGTATCACTGGTCCCTGTAATGGGTCCAGTTGGAGAACAGAAAACCAAACCCACTCAACATTCTGTAAAAGAATTAAGAGGTTTGGGGATAACTCCCGATATATTGGTTTGTAGATCTTCTAAACCAATGACTGAAGAGACTAAGGATAAACTAGCCGCCTTTTGTCACGTATCGCCAGAAGCTGTGATGTCTACACATGATGTACCTAATATCTATCACGTACCACTAATGCTGGAGAAGCAAGGATTATGCAAAATACTGAATGTTGATTGTAATGCCACATCACTGCTTTCAGAATGGAAGAAAATGGCATTAAACCTTGATACATTAACCGATGAAGTAAATATCGCAATGGTTGGAAAATATACTGACCTTTCAGATGCCTATCTTTCCGTAATAAAAAGTCTACAGCACGCTGCTATGGAAGTAAATCGTAAATTAAATATTAATTGGATTGAAGCGAGTCATTTAGAGGATATATGGAATAAAGAAAGTAAAGCCGAGTTTGATGATGCTTGGAGTTTATTGAAGTCCGCTGATGGTGTTTTAGTTCCTGGAGGTTTTGGTGATAGAGGTATTGAAGGTAAGATTTTAGCCGCTGGATATGCTCGTACTTCAAAAATACCATACCTGGGGATTTGTTTAGGATTACAAGTAGCAACCATTGAGTTTTGTAGGAATGTTTTGGGTTTGAAGGGTGCAAACTCCACTGAATTTGAGGAAAATCCACCTTACCCAGCGGTTATTTTTATGCCTGAAATCTCAAAAACACACCTAGGTGGAACAATGAGGTTGGGTAGTAGACCAACTATGTGGCAAGTTGATTCATGTAAAATAAAATCATTATATGGTGAAGGTGAAAGTGTTGATGAAAGACACAGACATCGATATGAAGTCAATCCTGATTTAATTGAAGAAATTGAATCTGCTGGGTTAGTATTTGTTGGCAAGGATGGAACGGGGCAGCGCTGCGAAATTTTCGAACTAAAGGATCATCCATACTATGTTGGTGTTCAATTCCATCCAGAATTCAAGTCTAGACCTGGTAGACCGAGTCCGCCTTTCCTTGGGTTATTGTTGGCTTCTTCTGGTCAATCATTAGATTGATTAAGCCTCTAATACTCTGATGACCCTAGTTGTCCTATAGCCTTGTAATAACTTGATAAATTTCTTTTCTTGAAACTTTAGATCTAAATCAACATCTCCTGTATCTATCCTCAGATGTGATAGTCCAATTAATTTTGATGGGGTTGCGACCCCCAGGATTGAGTCTTGGCCAATCGCCCTGAGTACTTCAGGGGATAATTGTAAATTACCCCTTCCAATAAGGAATCCTTGACCTCCCATTGGGGAAAGTAATAGCAACTTATCTCCACTATGTGAGTTGATTATTTCTAATAATTTCTGCTCATTCAAGTCATTAAAAGTATTTTTATTATGGAGGATATCTATTCCGAGTAAAGTTAGATTCAAATCTAGGTGATTGCCCATCCTTTGTATTGTCCCTCCACTCCCCCAAATGATCATTATGTCGTTATTTTCGTCAATAAGGTCAGCCACGTGGTTCGCTAATCCTTCGATTATCTCATCTTCGGATGCTCTCTCTACCTGTTGCTTTGATCCCTGCATGAATCTAGGACTTGCTGGAGTCCATGCTTCACCATACATCTTAACCTTCCATTCTCCTTTAAGATAGACTTCTTCATCTAAATCCATTACTTCAGTTATACTAGAAAGTAAGTCGCCTTGAATAAAGGAGAGTAAAACTTCTGCTGCTGCGTTAGGAGTTGTTGCAAAACACCCTGAATGCATTTTTACTCCGCCGGGGACTCCTATTATTGGTGTTTTATCGCCAGCCATTGCTTTGACTATATCTCTGGTTGTGCCATCGCCGCCTGCATATAGTATTACATCGACATTTACCGATAATAATGCTTCAACCAACTTTGAAGTATGCCCTGCAGTCGTCTTTTCGGGAGAATCGCCTAGGCTACTAAAATCAACTCCTCCCATCCACGTTCCTCCCATTCGTCCACTCCATGTAAAAAATTCAGGTTTGATATTGGCCCTATTTAATCCGGTAGCTAAAATATTTGAAAGTTTTTCAATACATTGGTTCATTCGAGGGCCTGCTCTATCTTGAGCACCGGCCTCACGTGCTTCTTTCGCTCTACCGTCGCTTCCTTTGAATCCAAGGCGGCCACCTAGGCCGGCATCTGGATTGACAATGACGCCTACTCGCATGATTGGCCCAGATGGTCAACCTTGAATAATCCGCTCATTGGTTGTAATCAACTTAACAAAGAATTGATGAAGCAAGAGAATATCGTATTTCATGGTCGGCAAAAAAGGTACACCCAATTTAGAAGACGCCTTGGAAATTAGTTTTTCGGAATTAAAAGTGGGGGAAGAAAATATCCAGTTAGATGAAAAACCAGGGGATGAAGTAAAAGAAATACCAAGTTCACCTGAATATGGATTGAAAATAAATAGCGAAGAAACGCGTGTATCTTTTATTTCAAAACCAATTACTGGTAAAAAGGAAACTAAAGATGAGGTATTGGAAGAAAAACCGGTTTTGAAAGATAGCCGGGTGTTGGACTCTCCAACTTCTAAAATCGGCGATGATTTCGCTGTTGATTGGTGATCTTGAATTAGTAAAGTTCTATTCTCTCCTCCACTTGGTAAATCTATGCAGACTGCTGTGGTGACTGGGGCAAATAGAGGACTTGGTATTGAATGGGTACTGAGGTTATTGGATTCAAATTGGAAGGTATATGCTGGTTATCGTGAAGATTCTGGTGGTTTAGAAGTAATTGATAATAAAAATTTAATTGCTCTAAAGGTCGATGTTTCAAATCGAGCATCTGTAGAAGAGTTCGCTTCCAATGTCAAAGACTCGGTCGATTTACTGATAAATAATGCTGGAGTTCCTGATGGAAGGTGGGGGAGCCTTTCGGAAATGGATGATGAATGGGCACTAGAGGTTCTGAATATCAATTCCTTGGGTCCAGTACGCGTTGTTCAAGCATTATATCCTAAAATGAAAGGTGGAAATTTAACAAAAATTGCAATGATTAGTAGTTTGATGGGGTCGATAGATGATTGTCAAATGGGTCGTTCGTATGCTTATCGTGCATCGAAAACGGCTCTGAATATGTTTACGGTGGCTATGAAAAAAGAATGTATTGAAGATAATATATCATTTGTTATTTTCCACCCGGGGTGGGTAAAAACTAGAATGGGTGGCGATAGAGCTCCTGTTGAAATCGAAGAAAGTATTGATGGCATGATTCGTTTATTAGAAAATCAGACACTAGAAAATAGTGGCAGGTTTATTCAATATGATGGAACTGAAGTTGAATGGTGATAGTGTTTTTACATCATTATTATCTAATCTATAACTTTGAATATGATTATCAATATGATGTTATTCAAGTGAACTATGGAAGAGCGTTTACCACTCATCACGATGGTAATATCCAAACATATAGCAGATACCATAGATAACTTATCGTTGAAATCTAAAACTCTTTTTGGTAGCCTTTCTGGTTTATGTTCATTTTACTCAGTTGATGATTTTATCAGTTTCTTATTTTCAGATTCTTTTGGTGATTTAATTAAAGTGCAAGATAACTGGTTGGAATTTGAAATAGGGACATATTTAGACCATACTAAAACCATGCAATTAATTACACCTAATGGTGATTTAAATTTTATTGATAATACCGACTCTGGTTGGTATGATGGTGTTTTTATTTCTAATGATAAAAACGAAGTGTCTGAACAAATTAAAAAGTGGTGTGGTTTGGTTATTACTCCTAATTCAAGATATGAATAATTAGTAGAATAATGAACAACAAGTCAAGGAACCATCACCGGCTCTAAACTGACTAACATCTAGAATAATTGGTTCAAGACCTAATTCTATTACTTTCTCCAATACAGCAGAATAGCCTTTAGCAACCAGTACCTTATTGCCTGGAAGCCCTATAGTATTACACCCATATGTCTCCTCTTTAGGCATCCAACATATTTCTAACCCCTCGGGTAAATTACCGAATGCGTCTTTTGGTAGCATGCCCTCTGGAACTAGCATTACTGTATCGGTTGGAGTAGATGCTATACTTGTTAGGTGGAGGGCTCCTTCAGGAATATCGATAATTCTTAATTCATATCCTAATTTATTCAATAATTCTTGTAAAGCTTTTATTCCTGCGTCATTCGTTCTAGAAGATCTTCCTACGAAAAAAAGGTTGCCAAATCTTAGTATGTCTCCACCATCCATTCTAGCATCACCGCTCATACGGATGATCTTAGAATCCCCCATTTGTTTGGTTAGAAAGTCTGCTATTGGTGGTTGTTCATTTATTCTAGAAGGGTGTCCGGTGACTGGTAATAATACATTTCCGTCGATGATTATTGCTTGATCTTCAACGAATATACAGTCGGGGTGGCTTTCATCAGAGGGCAATACTGTTACTTGTACTCCGGCCTCTTCTAATGCTGAGCAATAGGCTTTGTGTTGCCCTCTAGCAAGTTCGATATCGGTTGGCCCTGTGCCAAAAAAACTGGCTATAGCAGAGTGGAAAGAATCAGGAACAGCGCGCGTGAGTGCACGGTTCTTTTGATCCAAACGAACTGTTGCCATGAGTAAATCCCGCAGATAACCCCTCTTAATGATAGCCCTTTAGCGGAATTTGGTTTCCAATAATTGGAAATTATATATTTCTAGGTTTTATTCAATTTCCGACACTAAATAAAGCAGGTCTTCCTTTACTAACTCAACAATCCAGTCATAATCTCCCCACCAAACTCTTTGATTGCCTAGGTGGTCTACTATTACAGTACCAGTGGTGTGGTTAACGTTGTAATCACCAGGGTGATGTCGCCCTGATGTGCCTGTTGTTTCGTTCTCTTCTATGAGTAGGCCAACATCAAAATTATTCCATACATCGGTTAGCTCTTTCATTTCCTTTGATTGGTCTTCTAAATCATTTATCGTAAGGTGAGTCCAGTTAGATTGGGTTGCTAGTTTCCATTCACTAAGGGTAGTAATATTATCTCTCCATGGGTCTACTGTGATAGTCAAGAATTCTATTGATTCCATCTGTGATTGGTTTAGTGAATCGTGTATCATACCAAGATTATAGGTTACTATTGGGCATATATCATAGCAATTGGTGAATAAAAAGGCAATTATTACAACTTTACCTGTGGTTTCTTGTTCGAAATTATAAGATTGATTATCGCTAGTTATTAGATTGAAATCATTTGTTGCTCTTGAATTTATTGAATCGCCATGGAAATTGTCATCGTTATCGTTATCTGATGTGACACAACCTGGTAAAACAACAATTGTTGTTAAAATCAAAGCAATCAATGCCTTTTGCATACTTCTCCCTCAAATATTATAGTTAAGATATGGTTTATCAATATCTAATTGTGTTACGTATAGCCCGGTCGAAATACAAGAGGAATATGTTATACCGTTATGGTGTTCTACCGCCCACAAATATGGCACCCAACCGAAATCATAGAACTGTGAATCTAATTCTTGGCCGTCTTCCCCATGTGGTAAGTACCATGCAACTGTTGCTTCAGCATGAGTTGCAACTCTATCATCGGGGTTTGTTGGAGCGACTAGTGTTTCAATGTAATTACCCATAGTCCTGCGTGATAATGTGAGATGTAAAGTCGCCCATCCCAAGTTCCACCTTTGCTTTGGTCAGTGATTTCCGTAGTTGGGAAATAAGCGCTGTCTAGGTTGTGTGGAGAGAATAATAACCACTCATCATCATTAGGGTATTCGGGGCAGTCAGCACCATAACAATGGTCTGAAGCGGTTGGGATTTCCCAATCTCTAATTAACTTAGGTTGGAATTTAAATTGGCCATCTTGCATTGTATAACCTGTTGTGTCGATTAGATAGATGATACCTGTTCCAACATTGGTTGAAAGAACTTCTACCGCGGCGGTTGTAACGTGAACTGGTTCGTCTGAATATCCTAGGTGAGATAGGTCTAGCATTTCTGGGAATGGTTCAGCGTAGTGAATGTAAGAAACTCTGCCACCGTTCTCATTTCCAGTTGTTCCACTGTCAGGCTGACCATCTTCATCCATATCTAAGAAATCCATCCACAAACCAACTTCTTCCGCTCTCCAGCGACACTGGATTGGATTGCCGCCACCTGACTTACACAGGGTTGCATGAATAATATATTCTTCAGGGGAGTTGACTGGGTGAGGTACGTCTGAAACGTCGGCAATTCTAAGTCCAGCTTCCCAATAACTCCCATAGATGAAGGTTCTTTGAAACCGTGGATCAGTTGGATCATCCCCTGGCCAAAGTTGTACTGTCATGTCATGGATGTAAATCCAACCGCCTCTGGTTGTTTCCCAAGAAACTTCATACTCGCCAACTTTGATGATGGTGTGGCCAAGGCCGGATGCTGGGACACCTGGCAGATTTCGAGATGCTGAACCATCTAAATTCAAGTGAGCAATTGTAACGCCTCCGCAGGCCTCTCCGATTGCATCATTACATTGCTCATAGTCTGGATTTGCGATAAAAACATACCATTCCCCGTCTATCATTTGAGTGTAAAGGTTGTGTGGTCCGCTTGGATGATCTACATCATACCAAGAGTCAATCCATGTTGGGTTTTCTTTGTCAGTAACATCGATTAGAGTAACCGATACTTGGGCTGGGTCGCTCCATTGTCCAACGTTTGGATCTGCATAACCGGGGTCGATAAGTTGATTTTGTTGTAAAATGTATTCTCTACCATTATATTCAAGATATTTTACATCGAGAACTTGCGTGTTTGGGTCGGTATATTTGCCCATTACTGTTGTATTACTAGGGTCGGTGACATCAACGATATGCATGTCATTCCAGCCTGCAACATAAGCATAAGTCTCACCGTCAGGAGTTGTTGCAACCTGTACTTCGGCATTGCCTGGAGTGCTTAGTGAATTATAATCTAATAATTCCATATTATCTGTGCCGGCTTCGTGTTGTGAAGCATTGGAATGGTCGTGTCCTTCATATTGGAAAAGTGGGTCATTTTCATCGAATGAAATTGTCTTTTTATCACTCTCTTTTGGAGAATTATCAGAAAAAACGTAAACCGTACTGGAAACAAATAGTATAACTAAAAATGCGGATAGTAGCATTTCCTTGGTTCGCATGTATGATGTGCGAGAGTATTCTCCGTTTTGACTTTATGTAAGCGATGTCTGGGTAGTTATAATGCGCCACTATAAGGTGAAGCCACTAGTATTGGTATTATTGCTAATGGCTGTTGTATTGCCATTGAATGTTTCAGGCCATACACCCGGGGTTATCACTTCTAATTTATCACAAGATGGGCCTATTCCGGGAAATATAACAGAAACAACTGAATTCTTTGAAGGGGATTCTGTATATTTTAGAATGGGGGATAAAGGAGAGAATGTAACTATTAGAGTTGCAATTGATGTTGATGGTGATGGAAGTTTTAACGAGTCAAATGATGTATTCTCTAATTGGTTGAATTTTTCTTGTGAATTGAATGAAAATGGTACTGAAACATCAGATGAAAACTGTTCTATTTCTTTTATTTATCAATTTTCTACAAATGATTCTAGTGGGTTATATTACTATCAAGTCGAAAGAAGGATTGAAGAAAATTATACCAATTCTTGGATAAATACAATTTATGTTGGTAGGGATGTGCATGTTGAAGATGGTGGCCC
>Ga0115000_10000089_pt1 | contig 76102 bp, 64 predicted proteins | sample ArcticOcean_MG_C_6_FD_89690 | JGI IMG/M metagenome (GOLD analysis project Ga0115000, IMG submission 89690) | Marine microbial communities from western Arctic Ocean - ArcticOcean_MG_CB8_128 | ecosystem: Environmental > Aquatic > Marine > Oceanic | place: Arctic Ocean: Canada Basin | collected... | reverse complement strand
ATAATTGCTAATAACAATAACAACTTCGAATCTGTCCGCTTAGCGGCTTAATCGGTGGGGTTTCTTAAAGCCTTACTACCCAATTTAAGATAACAGGTAGAGATCCTGCGAAATAAAAAAATCGTAATGGTTACCTCATTATTATCGGTGAAAGTCCGACTGTAGGGATGAGTGGATTTCCAAGGCTACATAGGAAACGGGTTTTTGTGGCTACCTTACTAATTTGGGAATAAATTAGACAAACTTGTGAATGACTACAATTAGACTTATTTTGGACGCGGGTTCGATTCCCGCCATCTCCACCATTAAAAAAATGTTTATATTCAATTGGTTTAATAAGAAAAATAATACCGCATTAAAAAAGCCGACACTCGAGCTTGAAGACTCTCTAGAAATTGCCCTTTGGGACATTAAAGAAAAATACGATTTAGAGACTGAAGAGATCGAAAGAGCAGTATTAGAAAAAAGAAATAATATAAATTATATGAACAAACACACAAAAAACAAGAAATAAAATAAGTACTTATATGAAGATATGGATCGCCCTGTTTAAAGGAAAGGGAACTTTCATTAATTGTGTTGTTCGAAAGTGGACAAAAAGTCGATATAGCCACGCTGAATTAATACTCGAGGATAAGAAAACATGGATTGGAATAAGTCCTTATATCAATGCAGAAGTAGTAAAAAGAACAGTAGAGGATTACAACCCAAATAAGTGGGATTTTTTTAAAATTAATGTAACCGAAGAACAATATAAAGATATTATTGATTTTTATGATTTGACTAAGGGAACTAAATATGATTGGGTAGGGATGTTATTATCTCAGTTTTTACCTTTTCGTATAAAACAAGAAAATAAATGGTATTGTAGTGAATGGATCTTGTATGCATTGAGAATATCTTGCGTAATTGATTGGAAAATAATTAAAATATTTGATCAATCTGATTTGTCTCCTGCAAAATTACATCGCATACTGTTATTATGTAACATAGAAAAAACAAATTTGGAGTTTATAAATGACAATACATAGAGAAATGTTTAACGACGAGAAGGAAAAAAAACCTACAGTAATGGTTTCCGGAGGATTTGACCCAGTACATGTGGGGCATATTAGAATGATATTGGCTGCAGCAAAATATGGAGATGTTATTGTTATAGCCAATTCTGACGACTGGCTTCACAGGAAGAAAGGATTTGTTTTTATGGAATTTAATTCAAGATATGAAATTTTAAATTCTATTAAAGGGGTGCTAATTGTTGATTCTGTCGATGATGCTGATGGTACTGTTTGTAAAGCCATCCTTCGCCATAAACCAGATTATTTTGCCAATGGCGGGGACCGCGGCCGCTCCAACACACCGGAGCAAGATGTTTGTGAAAAACTTGGTGTTAAATTGTTATGGGAAATTGGAGGAGACGAAAAAATAGAGAGTTCTTCCGAGCTTATTAAAAGAACTCGTGAATTTAATCCACCTCCGGTTAGAGTTTCCGAAAAACCTTCCGAAAGATAAGCTATAACACCTGTTTAAGCATAATTATAAATATGGATACAATGAAGGCACTAAAGTTAGATTCATCCTTCAGACCGGTAGATATTATAGATTCGGTTGAGGCGCTTGTTCTTTGTTTGGTCGGCAAAGCCCGCGCCGTTGAGAGCTATTCAAAAGAAATACACTCAGTGGCGGAAACATTTAGATTACCCGCGGTAATAGCACTTACTTGCTATGTCAAATATCGATTCTCATATATTGCATGTAATAGACAAAATATTTTATGGCGAGATCAAGATAAATGTCAATATTGTAGAAATAAATTTTCTCCTGGAAAACTAACGATAGACCACGTGGTTCCAAAATCAAGAGGTGGAAAAAACACCTGGCAAAATTTGGTCACTGCTTGTAAGAGATGTAACCAGAGAAAGGGGAATAGAACACCGATAGAAGCAAAGATGTTCCCCTTGAGAATTCCATTAAAACCAAAAGATAGTATTTTAAGATCTATAAAGAAAGAAAATGTTAGCCCCATATGGGCAGATTATTTATGGAATTTTTCTTGACACTTTACCATAAACAAGTTAATATATGTATATTCCCGCTTAGCTCAGCTGGTTAGAGCATCTGACTGTTAATCAGAGGGTCCGCAGTTCAAGTCTGCGAGCGGGAGCCATTCAAATATGTGGAAACTATTTTCAAAAAAGGAGAAAAATATGCCACCAATAAACGAGAGCAAGAGTACAACGCAACTCAAGGAAATGCTCAATAAACAAAACGACACTCTGACGAGTGCATTACAGAGGATAAGCCAACTTAACGATGAGATTTCATTACTTAAGTCAAATATAGAACAGTTCAAAAACGCCGTTGCATCAGATGTTAAATACTTAACAGATAAAGTGGGAGATTAATATGTCCATTGTAAATAAACTAAAAAAGCTTAACCTTGAAGCAGACGCCATAGTCGGCTTAAGTTATAGTGATGGCGTCGATGTATTCGTACATAACGAAACTGAAGTAGATACCGCTTTATCAGAAACCGATGTTGTTAGCACTTTCTCTGAACTGATTGCGACCCCAGGGCTCAGAGCATCGACTCGATTTGGCGGGGATGTTATTCAATCAATGCGCGATGATGGATTTTTAGAAGACTATGATAGAAATGGAGATTTTCCTTCTTTCCTTGCAGAAACCATTTCAGATAATTTTTACGATCAGGGCTTCATTGAGTATTCTACCGAAAAGTATGATCATAAGCGCGGGTTTTGCACCCTTTCTGTTGATTTAGAAATTCCTTTTGAGAATTTTATGAAAACACAACCTTTGGTCTCCGGCTGGATGGTATCAGTAGATACTCCCGATGGTACTCTAACTTTTGACGCCTAAGATTTAATGGGGTGTAGTTCAATTGGCAGAACGCCTGGTTGTTACCCAGGAGGTTATTGGTTCGAGTCCAGTTGCCCCAGCCATCTTGCGGGAGTAGCTCAGCGGTAGAGCCCCACGTTGCCAACGTGGATGTCGCGAGTTCGAATCTCGTCTCCCGCTCCATTTTTTGATAAGCTCATACATATTAATGTGGGGTTTAATCAAAAAATAGATTTAATAGCCGAAATGAGTGTCTTAGCCGCGGCAATGTTTTTAGCAGCATTCTTTTGTTTTAGAGTAATGTTGTTACCAAAAGCAACAGAAGGTAAAGTAGACAGAATTTATGAAGCTTCCGAAATCCTACCAAAAAGATGACATAGTATTAGTAAGTTCATTTGCATCGCCTGAAGTCTGTGTACAATTAAAGAAAAGAATTTTAAAGCCAAAGAAGGGTTGGGGCGCCAATGGATGGGATGCTCAAATTATATATGAAAAAGATGTTAACAAATTACGCAAACATGGCGTACCATATAAGAAAGGCGAGAAGCCAATAGTATTTGTGTTTGATTGGCAATTAATTAAAAAATGCTAATAGTCTGACATTCAATACTAATTACACACACAAAGAGGACGAATGGCCATTAAAAAGAATTATGTACTCGACACCAGCGTATATCTGACAGAAGCTAGCTCAATATTTAAGTTTGGAAGAAACGATATTTTCGTTCCACTCAAGGTGTTAGAAGAGATTGACGGACATAAGAAAAGACAAGACTCAGTTGGTGCGAATGCTCGCCATTTTATTAGGATTTTAGACGAATTACGTTCTAAGGGGTCATTAGAGAAAGGGATTAGAATTGAGAAGGGGCTCGGCATATTAAGAGTTATGTCTTACAGCTGTCTTAAGGGCGCCCTATTCCCCCCTGACCTAGATATTAGACACCCTGACCATGCTATAATAGCCACTGCAAAGGCTATACAAATAGAAGATCCTGCAAAGAAAACTATTTTAGTTTCACGTGATATAAACATGCGGGTCATCTGTGATTCAATTGGTATGCCGGCAGAGGATTATACTTCTGAGAAAGCGGTAAAATCCTCAGATGAATTATATAATGGGTTTGTTGTCCAATCAGTCGATGAACAAGTTATTGATCGATATTATGATGGCGAAGCCACAATTATCACTGAAGATGAAACTGATGAATTGTGGTATCCTAATCAATATATAATGATGGTATCAAATTCTAATGAAAAGAAATCGGCTTTGGCTAAATTTGAGAATTATCACACCCCACTCAAAAACGTAATCCATAAGAAGATTTCCGATTGGAACATTGAAGCCAGAAATAAAGAACAGGCATTTGCTATTGATATGCTGATGAATCCTAATATTAAGATTGTAACTCTTGTTGGCCGGGCCGGCAGCGGAAAAACTCTTATGGCTATAGCTGCAGGGTTGCAACAAACCATAGGATTACGTTCGGACGAAAACCACTACGATCGGTTAATCGTCTCTCGACCCATACAACCTCTAGGCAAAGATATCGGCTTCTTGCCGGGTACAATGGAAGAAAAAATGTTGCCATGGTTAATGCCAATTCAAGATAACCTTAAATTCTTGATGGGTGATAGAACTTCTCTTGAAATGTATATGGATAAAGGAAAGATTGAAGTCGAGGCGCTAACGTACATCAGAGGGCGCTCAATCGCTAACGCGTACATTGTCATAGACGAGGCTCAAAACCTCACCAAACACGAAGTAAAGACGATTATAACCCGTATTGGGGAAGGTTCGAAGATAATCCTAACAGGGGATATCGAGCAAATCGATAATGTGTATGTAAATGAGACGTCAAATGGACTAGCCCACGCTATCGAGAAATTTAAAGAGTACCCAATAGCCGGCCACGTTTCTTTCAAGAAGGGCGAGCGCTCCGAATTGGCTACACTTGCCTCAAAAGTATTATAATAAACAAATGTTTATTTGACATGACAAAAAATAAGTGATATATTAATTTTAATAAAGGAGAGAATATGTCTATTCAAGAATCATCTACAGAGAGAACAATTTCAGAGGAAGAGTTTCATCAAAATCCAATGTTGGGTGTTGTAGTACAACCAGACTCTGATCTAAAACACATGCTGGTTGAATATGTCGGAACAAAGCTTGATAAAGAAGACGTTACCGTACACATGATTGCGGAAGCAATTGCCTCAGAATTTCCCGAATTTGCTTGGTCGTACGCCGAGGAAAACTATTTAAGAGGATACCAACAAGGATTAGACGATGCATATAAAACAACTACAGGCGATACACCAGAAAAAATTGAAGAATAGTGTAGATTTCTATACATCGGCTGGAATACATGTGTTCTTTAAAGATCATATAGATAACCAGAAGGTGGATGTAGAAGAAGTTGTTGATAGAGTTGAATCAAAAATACCAGCCCATTTAGTTTCCGAGATCGAAATGATCATCGTGGGATGGTTTAAGGAATTTGAAGAAAGAAGTATTAATGCTTTTTATGATTCTGGTACGATCTATATATCTAACGTTCAAGATAATAATGAAGATATGTTCGATGATATTGTACACGAACTATCACACGCAATCGAAGTTGCGCATGGATATTATATTTATGCGGACCAGAAGATTAAGGATGAGTTTCTAAGAAAGAGAAAACACTTACATGATTTATTATGGGCTCGTGGTATAAAAGCTCCTGAGTCATTTTTCATGAATCCTGAATTCGACCAGGAATTTGATGATTTTTTATATAAGAAAGTTGGATACGACAAATTATCATCAATCATGTCTGGCTTATTCGTTAGCGCCTATGCTGCAACGAGCCTAAGAGAGTATTTTGCTACAGGGTTTACGGAGTTTTATTTAGATCCTAACCATCAATTTCTTAAAAAGCTTTCTCCAGCGCTGTATAAAAAAATATATTTCTTACAAGATCCTAAAAAATTAGAAATAGAAGCTTGACTTTACCACTCAATGTGGTTATAATATGTCAAAGGAGGCATTTATGCCACACATTTCGTTTTCGGAGCTAAAAGATTGGGTCCACTGCGCTTTTTATCATAAGCTCACCCGGGTCGATAAGATCGATGGATTCAAGGGTAACGAATATACCGCTTTTGGTTCTGCTATCCACTCCGTGTGTGAAAAGAAACTTCTTCAAGAGGATATCTCTGATGAGTTTTTTGTTCAAGAGTTAAAGAAGAATATTTCTGATCTTGATGACGACCATGAGATAAATAAAAAACTTGTCATGGATATGATGGGACAAGGCAAACTAATCATTCCTGAGATTGAAGATGCCCTAAATGAGTATTTTGAAGAATTCGAAGTGGTCGCGGTCGAGATGCCTCTTATGGAAGATATCATAGGCGAAGAAAACTATAAATTCAAAGGCTACATCGATGCGATAGTTGCCACACCCGATGGGAAAATTCACATATTTGATTGGAAGACGTGTTCCTGGGGCTGGAATGCAAAAAAGAGAAGTGAACCGATGGTTACATACCAACTTACTTTATATAAAAAGTATTTCTGTCAAAAAATGAACGTCGATCCAAAAGATGTAGAAACTCACTTTGCACTACTTAAGCGCACAGCCAAACAAAATCATGTTGAATTTTTTAGGGTTACCAGCGGACCGAAAAAAACTGAAAATGCCCTTAAACTATTGAACAAAGCATTATACAATATTAAAAATAAGCGGTATATTAAGAACCGCCTATCATGCACCGGCGGATATGGCTGCAAATTTTATAAGACAGAACACTGTCCTTGAGGAATATAATGGAAAAGAAAAAGATACTTGTATTATCAGATCACCCTTTATCACCGTCTGGAGTGGGTACCCAGACAAAATATTTTATTGAAGCACTTCTTAAAACGGGAAGATATAAGTTTGTATGCTTAGGCGGCGCCGTCCAACATAATGACTATAACCCAGTAAAAGTAGAGCCCTGGGGAGATGATTGGATTATCGTTCCCATCGATGGGTATGGAAACCATGAAATTATACGCTCGGCACTAAGAAAAGAGAAGCCAGATGTGCTATGGTTTATGACCGATCCTCGGTTTTATGAGTGGCTTTGGGAGATTGAAAACGAAGTTCGCTCTCTGGTGCCGATGGTGTACTACCACGTATGGGATAACTTCCCAGTTCCTTATTTTAATAAGCCGTACTATGATTCCACAGATGTTGTGGTGCCTATCTCAAAGGTTACTGAAGAAATCATTTTGGCTTGTTCGCCAGAGACACATCATGGAAGAATTCCCCATGCGGTTAATGAGACCATATTTAATAAGTTTAAAGATAGCGGCTTAAAAGAGTCAGCCGCAGATATGCGTAAAAATATTATTTTATCCTCACCTGCGGGAAATAACCCAAATAAGAAGATCTTCTTTTGGAACAATAGAAACGCGCGCCGTAAACAGAGCGGAACAATGATATGGTGGTTCAAGGAATGGCTAGATAAGGTTGGCCACGACAAGGCGGTGCTTTTAATGCACACAGACGCACAAGACCCTCACGGTCAAGATCTACCGCACCTCATAAACCATCTACATCTGCAAGATGGTCAGGTCTTATTGTCGACAGAAAAAATATCCCAACATGATTTATCTCTGATGTATAATGCAGCAGATTACACTATAAATATCTCAGATGCGGAAGGGTTCGGATTAGCCACTCTAGAATCACTATCTTGTGGTACTCCGATTATTGTTAATATGACCGGCGGTCTCCAGGAACAAGTTACAAATGGAAAAGATTGGTTCGGCTGGGGTATAAAACCCCATAGCAAGTCAGTCATTGGTTCGCTTGAGGTCCCTTACATTTACGAGGATAGAATATCCCAAAAGGACTTTGAAAGTACATTGAATAAAGCCCTCAAAGCCAGTCCCAAAGCTTATAAAAAGATGAGTGAAGAAGGAATAAAACACGTTAGAGAAAATTATAATTTCGATACATTTGAAAAACAATGGATTGATTTAATAGATAAGGTAGTGAAAGAAAAAGGATCATGGGAAACAAGAAAACAATACTCAACATGGAGTCTTAAGGAAATAGCATGAAAAAGAAAATTTTATTAAAAGGACCAATCTTAACAAGAAGCGGATACGGAGAACAAACTAGATTTGCTTTCCGCTCTTTGCTTAGTAGACCAGATCTGTATGAAGTATATATACAGCCTCTTCAATGGGGACACACTTCGTGGCTAAATGACATTAGTGCCGAGCGCTCACTAATTGACAATCTTATCGAAAAGACCATTGGGTATGTTCAAGAAGGCGGAAGCTTTGACATGTCACTGCAAGTTACTATCCCCAACGAATGGGAAAAGATAGCGTCAGTAAATGTCGGGTATACTGCCGGAATTGAAACAACTCATGTAGCGCCCGAATGGTTAGAAGCCGCCAAAATTATGGATAAGATCATTGTTGTCTCTAATCATTCTAAGAAAATTTATGAGAATACCGAATACGATGGAGCAAACCAAGAGACTGGCGAACCAATGCACCTCACTATGACTACAGAAGTGGAAGCGGTTAATTATCCAGTTAAAAGTTTTAAAGATACCCCAGACCTTGGGATTGATTTGGACTACGACTTCAACTTTTTAACAGTAGCACAATGGGGACCCAGAAAGAATATCCAGAATACAATAAAATGGTTTGTAGAAGAATTTATAGACGAAGAAGTCGGACTAGTCGTTAAAACTAATATGGCTAAAAATTGTCTAATGGATAAGATGCAAAGCGAGCTAAATCTGCGCCAACTATTGACAGAATTTCCAGATCGCAAGTGTAAAGTATATTTACTACACGGAGATATGACTGATGATGAAATGCATGCATTATATGTACATCCTCAATTGAAGGCATATCTCGGTCTTCCACATGGAGAAGGCTTTGGTTTACCATTCTTCGAAGCAGCTTATAGTGGTATGCCAGTGATAGCTACTGGTTGGTCCGGACAACTAGACTTCCTCTATGATGAGGACGCCGTTGAACATTTCTATAATGTCACGTTTGACATCCAGCCAGTTCAAAAAGAAGTTATTTGGCCAGGAGTGATTGTAGAACAGAGTATGTGGGCTTATCCAAGAGAAAACTCCTCCAAAGAAAAAATGAGAGAGTGCTATAACGACATTGTGGGCAACAAAAAGCCCGGCGAAGCATGCGAATATGCCAAGAGCTTAGCAGAAAGATTTTCACCAGAGAATATGTATAAGAAGTTCGCAGATGCAGTATGGTCACCAACAGATGAAGAGATATATGACCAAGACATGGAAGCACTTAAGGACTCAGCAGACTTGGCGGCAAATATTGGATTAATGTAGATGGAACTGGGTATTATCCAAATCACTTCCAAGGTTAAGAGTGATGACCGGTATATGACTCTTCTATCTAGAATAATTCCGAAGTGCATAGAAATCTCTTCCGGAAGATATACTATGGTTTCCCCCCCCAATCAACAATTGGAAGAGCATGTCAACAAGCTGGGCGGAACTTATATAGAATATGAAGGTTGGGAGAGAGATAAATCAAGAAAATTTCGAGAAGGGATCCCATCGCGACAGGAAGAGTGGGTTGCTTTTTTAGATGATGATATTCTACCGGATGATGATTGGTTTGATGCCATGACCGAGTTCTTATTATATAGAGATCCAGGACAATATGGCTTTAGGTTAACAAACGAAGAAGACGAACGACATGAATTTGGTGAAGACTGGATGCAATTTCCTAGCCCAAGATTTAATTTAGCCCACCGCGGACTAGAATACGATATTACAACTGGATATGTCGAGCAATCTCCCACATCATATGTCGCGAATTGTGTAGTACACAAAGATGTGTATAATGCTGTACATCCTTTTGGTATATTTGGAAAAGCTCCAGATGTAAATTGGTGTTTTGCTATCAAGGAAGCCGGATTCGACGTTGGATTTAACGTACATTCACGCGCCTTTCATCTGGGAGATCGGAAGGACAATCGATGATTGCGATTACTGGGGCTGCTGGATTTATTGGGTGGAATCTTTACCTAAAATTAAGAGATCATCACGAAGTTATTTTGGTAGACTTCCCGGAAAAGTTTGAAAAAGAATTTACTCCAGACTGTATGGTTATGGACCCTTTTGCTTTTGTGGAAAAGCTAAAAAGCCCACTATTTGCATCCAAATTTACAACCATATATCACCAAGGTGCCTGCTCTGATACAATGAACTACAATGTGAAGTACATGATGAGGCACAACTTTGATTACTCTCATGATCTCTTACACCGTTGTATGGAAAATAGTATTAATTTAATTTATGCCTCATCCGCAGCAATTTACGGTATAGGGAGGACTACTCCTCTTTATGAGGATATGCAGTGTTTCCCACGTAATATTTATGCAAAATCCAAAAAGATATTTGATGATTACGCATTAACATTTATAGATAAGTCGGAGAGTCAAATAGTTGGCCTCCGATATTTCAATGTATACGGACCCTGGGAACACCGTAAAAATAAAATGTCGTCAGTCGTCAATCAATTTAAAAAGCAAATAGATAGTGATAAAAAAATCAAGATTTTTGAGAAAAGTAATAAATATTTCCGCGATTTTGTCTATGTAGACGATGTGATTTCTGTCAATACTCATTTTGGAGAAAACGAAAAGATTAGTGGAATTTTTAATTGTGGAAGCGGTGAAGCGAAACCCTTCTCAGATATACCAAAACATCTCGCCAAACATTATAATTTTGAAATTGAAGAGATAAAAATGCCAAAGAAACTAGAAGATAAGTATCAGAAATACACCCAAGCAAATCTTAATAGGTTAACACACATGGGTAGATATAGAGCACCAATGTTATCATTAAAAGAGGGCATTCAAAGATATGTTGAATTCTGGGAGAAATAAGATTGTTGGATTTACAAATGGATGTTATGATATTTTGCATGTTGGACATATTCGTCTTTTTGAATTTATAAAAAACGAATGTGACCACCTTATTGTTGGGATAGATTCCGATGAGAGAGTTAATAAACTAAAAGGTCCATCCAGACCACACAACACTCAAGAGGACCGACAATATATGCTACAGAACATTTCCGCGGTCGACGAGATATTTATTTTTAATTCTGAGCAGGAATTACGGGATCTTATAAAAAAGATAAATCCGGATCTGATGGTCGTTGGCGCGGATTATCGAGATAAAGAGGTCGTCGGAAGCGAATACGCCAAAGAGTTAAAATTTTTTGAGAGGATACATGGATACTCAACCACAAAAATCATTGAAAGTTCTACTGCTGGGTGACCACTGCGAAGATGTATATCACTATGGGATATGCGAAAGAATCAGCCCAGAAGCACCTGTGCCAATTTTAAAGAAGCTAGAAACAGTAATCAAAGATGGGATGTCGTCAAACGTTAGGAATAACCTACAGAGCCTTGGAATTAAAGTTATACACTATCATAACAAAGAAAAGATTCGAAAGCACCGACTTGTAGACAGTCGATACAACCAGCACCTAATTAGATTTGACGAAGGTGAAGATACCTTATTGACGGAATTCAATTTGAATACTATCGACAATGTTAAAAAAGTAGATGCGGTCGTAATTAGTGATTATAACAAGGGCTTCTTAAGAACGAGCACCCTAATTGAGATATGCGAAAAGTATAAAGATACTCCGGTATTTGTAGATACAAAAAAAGAAGACTTGACAATGCTTTCCCGGTGTGTTATTAAGATAAATGAAAAGGAGTTTTCAAATATCAAAAGAATGCCGCCGGATTGTGAGTTTGTTGTAACTCTCGGAGAAAGTGGTGCTCTTTACAATAATAAGGTGTATGAAACTAAGAAAACCGAAGTATTTGATGTGGTAGGTGCCGGCGATGTGTTCTTATCTTCTCTAGTTTATGGATACCTCACGTTAGGTTCACTGGAGAGCGCTATCGAAATAGCTAACAAGTGCGCTAGTTTATCCGTTTCCAAGATGGGAACTTATGTATTAACAAAAGAAGATATACAAAATATACTATGAAATATGTATTTGACATCGATGGCACCATATGTACTAATACACAAGGCGAGTATGAAAGTGCTGTTCCGTTCGTGGAGAGAATCAATAAAGTAAATGAGTTATATGATGCCGGCAATACAGTTATACTTTTTACGGCCCGCGGGATGGGCCGAAGTGGGAATAATCTGCATTTTGCATACAATGAATTCTTTTCTTTAACAGAACGACAATTGAAAGATTGGGGCGTTCGATATAATCAACTGATTATGGGAAAGCCTGCAGGTGACGTTTATATAGATGATAAGGGGATTAAAGATGAAGACTTCTTTACCGATGCACCACGTCGATAAAGGCTGGGGCTGGGAACGATGGGTTGTAAACTGCGAAGAATATTGTGGAAAGCTATTATTCTTTGAGAGAGGAAAACGCTGCTCCTGGCACTATCACAAGCTCAAAGATGAGGTCTTTTATTTACAGTCCGGAAAGATGATGATTTATTATTCCGAAGAAGATGATTTAACAAACGCAAAACAACTTTTGTTAAAGGCGGGAGAAAACTTTCATGTCTACCGCGGTCTACGACACCAGATGGTGGCTTTAGAGGATTCAGAGTTGTTTGAGTTCTCCACGCAGCATTTTGATAGTGACAGCTATCGCATCCTGAAGGGAGACTAAAGTGAATTCAGATTTTAATGAGTTTTTAAGTATTCTTCCGAACTTGCGCAAACTTATAAAGCTCACAGCCGTTGATCCCCACGCGCCAAAAAAAGTACAAGATTTGGTCGCATGGTATTCGGAATCCGGTGTTATGTGGCATAAAGATGGACCGCCCGGGGTGGGATTTGTATTTCCAACCGCAGTTCGATTTTTATTTGAATTTGAGCGTCTCGATAAGAAGGTAATACTAATCAGATCGCCAAAGACTGGCAGCGCCACTCTCAATAGCCTCTTTGGGACTCGCTTCCCGCATTTAGCGCCGGCAATTATAAGAAGGTTAATCACAGAAGAAGAATGGCATCAGGCAACTAAGATATGTTTTGTTCGAAATACGTTTGATAGATTGGTTTCGTGGTTCTTATGCACATCTAGGTCGTGGTCCGATTATGGTGAAAAAGCACAGCAATTTTATGAAAATTACGGAGTCCGATACAGCGCATCTCAGTCGCCGACTATGGAAAGAAGTTTCCTAAAAGAAGGATTTAGAGAATGGATAAAAGATGGCGCCCCAGCTCTACCTCATTACAGTTCGCACCCTGGCGCCGACATAGCTGATAGTCCAAATGTACATACGCTAAAAGAAATTAACAACTTGCCACATAACATCTTTGATCAGTTGGCGTGGGCGCACGATACGGTGGGAAACGCAAAGCCAGACTTTGTAGGGAGATTTGAAAACTTTGCAGAAGACGCAAGAAGATCCTCAACCCTGATAGGAACAACACCCACAGAAAAATTACCTCACAAGAACAAGACGATCGATCGTCTTTCGTATCAAGAATACTATGATAATGAAAGTGTGGATAAGGTTACGGAAATGTTTCAAAAAGAAATAGAATTTTTCGGATATAAGTTTTAACTATGAGTAAAGTTTTATATGTTGGGGTATTTTCTCCCAACTCTACAAATGTGTCACAAGCAAGAGCTTTCAAGACACTCGGCTGGAACGTTAAGATATACGATTATCGAGAGCGTCTAGGTCAAGTAGGTATAGTAAAAATGAGAGATAATGAACTGATTAGATTGTGTGAAGAATATAGCCCAGATCTGGTCATCTTTAGTAAGTGTAACAATATGCACTATAGAGTAGTAGACGAATGTAATAAGATGTCAAAGACCGCCCTGTGGTATATGGATGCTTTAAATAACTTTGATTCGGAACTCATCGAAAAGGTTAAAAGAGTCAATTATTTTATTTGTGGAATCGATGGTGTGATAGATCACGGGAAACTCCACAACTCTGACACTATCTTTCTGCCTCAGTGCCCTGACGAAGAGATGAACTTCATGCACGAGAATATAGAGTATAAATATGATACAACTTTTATAGGCAACATTTCGCCCCACACGGGAACACACGCTGACCGCCTTAAATACAAAAACGAGGTAGGATTTACCCATTTAGATGGAGTATACGGGCTGAAACACAACGATGCTGTGAATCAAAGCAGAATAAACTTGAACTTTGCACACACATCGACAGCAGGAGCCTCCGTACGAGTGTTTAAAATTATGGCCTCCGGAGGTTTCTTGCTTACAACTCCGTGGAAAGGCATGGAAGATTTATTCGAAGTAGGAAAAGATTTAGATACATTTTCATCTCCAGAAGAGTTGCGTGAAAAAATCGACCTCTATCTCAATAACGAACAAAAAAGAGACGAAATTAGACTCAATGGGCACAAAACTGTGCAAAAATTCATGCCTAAAAACTGGGCACAAAGTATAATTTCGACCGTGATGTGATATAATAGAGGCAAGATGAGACATAACCCATATAAAATTGTAAAAATGTTTGAAGAAACTGTCGCCGATTATTGCGGCTCCAAGTATGCAGTGTCCACAGATAACTGTACGGATGCATTGTTACTATGTTGTGAATATTTAAACGTCGAAGAAGTGACAATTCCGTGTCGGACCTATCTATCGGTACCTCAATCAATTATGCATGCCGGCGGAACTGTCAAGTTCCGTGACTATAATTGGAAAGGAGTATATCAACTGGAGCCTTATCCAATATATGATGCCGCCAAGCGGTTAACCAGTGGGATGTATATCCCTGATTCCTTTATGTGCCTCTCATTTCATATCAAAAAGCACCTGAAGATAGGGAAAGGCGGCATGATCTTGACCGATAGCGAAGAAGCAGCCAATTGGTTTAGAAAAGCCCGCTACGAAGGACGCGGAGAAGTAATGTATCATGAAGACAACATTGAAATAAATGGATGGAATGCCTATATGTGTCCTGAACAAGCAGCGCGCGGTCTAATGCTGATGCAAAACTATCCCGAGCATAATGAAGATTTACCAGAATTTCCGCAATATCGAGATCTCCGAGAGTTCCCACTGTTTGTCAATTTGGAGATAAAATGAAGCATCAAGCCGACCTAGATATTATTACCTATGATGCTGACCGAAAGCTTTCAAAAATTGATCTAGGGCTATCGAAAAAGCCCATGATGACCAATCGGGCTATTAAATATATTGTTGGTCTTTTGGAGCCCTCCGACACGGTGCTCGAATATGGCGCCGGAGGAAGCACTACTGTATTCTCCCAAATGGTTAAGAAATATATCTCAATCGAGCACGACCGGTCATGGCTCGAAGATATTAGAGCCCACATGGCGCCAATTGAAGCACTTGAGATGCACTACGTGGAGCCCAATTATAAAAAAGCAGAACCAGATATGAAAGATCCCGGCGCCGCTTATGATAAAAGATTTTCGAAGGCGACTCATGGCTCCGCCGTTATTAGTTCTCAAGAATACGATGAACTTTTATCTAAGCATCCATACGCCCACGAGGGCTCTTATTATTCCTCTATAGCGCGCTATTGGCAATATAGAGATTATGTTGATAAGATATATGATCTTGGAGTAAAGAAATTTGATAAGATCATTGTGGATGGAAGATCGCGCACATTCTGTTCTTATCTCGCGCGCCACTTTATGCATGAAGATTCCATTCTGCTTATTGATGACATACTTCGCGAACATCCTAAATACACGAGGGTTGATGACAGTGATAATAAGATCCCCACGACCCGCGGCTTTATTGAATTTGGCGATAGCTTGAATGAGTTTTATCGGCCAATGGTGGGTATCGATGGTCTACTATCGTTAAAATTAAAGTGAGAAACAAATGAAAACAGCACTGATAACAGGAATCAACGGACAAGACGGCAGCTACTTAGCTGACTTTTTATTGACCAAAGATTATAAGATATATGGAATGGAGCGCCGGACGTCCCGCAAAAACCGAGTAAACACAGGTCATTTAGAAGATAAGATAACTTTCATAAACGGAGATCTGGCGGATCAAAACTCTCTTCTTCGGACCATCAAGGAATCAGATCCCGATGAGATTTATAATCTTGGGGCAATGTCCTTTGTGGGTGAAAGCTGGAATACTCCAGAGACCACGGGAAACATTGACGGTCTCGGAGTTTTAAGAATGCTTGAGGCTATTAGAGAGTACGGAAAGCCCATTAAATTCTATCAGGCTTCAACCTCCGAAATGTTCGGGAGAGTGACCGAGACGCCTCAGATTGAAACAACTCGCTTTTACCCCAGAAGTCCATATGGCGTATCCAAGCTATATGGGCACTGGATTACAAAGAATTACCGTGAATCATATGATATATATGCATGCAGTGGAATCTTGTTCAATCATGAATCAGAACGCCGCGGCAAAGAGTTTGTTACACGAAAGATTACCGATGGCGTAGCTAAGATCCATTTAGGATTGGCGGATCATATTGCTTTGGGTAATCTAGACGCCAAAAGAGATTGGGGGTATGCCCCAGACTACGTAGAAGCTATGTGGCTGATGTTGCAGCATGATACTCCAGATGATTATATTATTGCTACCGGCAAAAGTTATTCAATCAAAAGATTTTTAACAAAGGCTTTTAGTTGTGTTGGGATTCCAGACTGGGAAAGATACGTCGTACAAGATCCAAGATTCTTAAGACCAGCAGAAGTAGATGTCCTAATCGGAGATTGTTCAAAAGCCACCCGTATGTTGGGATGGAAGCCGAGAGTTTCTTTTGATGAGATGGTTTCCAGAATGGTGGCTAGCGATATTAAGTTACTCAGCGGTGAGAAGTGAAAGTTTTTGTATCGACATCTAAAAAATACTCTTTCTTACTGGAGCCATACTCTGTTCTTTTTAATAAATATTGGCCGGGACAAGAGATTGTGTTTTTAGGCTTTGATGAATGCGATGTTCCAACACTGCCAGATAATTGCAGCTTTGTGTCCCTTGGTGAGCAAGCGAAATACGGCAGAATCTGGAGCACACCGCTGATTCCCTACATGAAAGAAGTGGAAGACAAATATTTCGTTTTCACGGTGGAGGATATAATGCTGATTGACAAAATAGATACAGACAAGGTTGCTCTCTTGGCAAATGAGATTGAAAACGGAGCATCAAAAGCACACCTAGACCGGACTTTAAATAATCGTGCTAGTCCACTGAAAGAGGGTATTTTGGCAATAAACCCCAATGCCACATATCGGACGTCACTTGCGCCCTCAATCTGGACCAAGAGATATTTTATGAAATACCTAAAACCAGAGATGACACCGTGGGACTTTGAGGAAGACAATATGGAAAAAGCAAAAAATGATGGAAATTTAATTGTATCTCTTGATGATGAAAAAGATTTATATTACAATTGCAACGTATTCCTTAAAGGCAAGCCTTTTCCCAGACCTGAATGTGGTAGTCTGTACGGAACAAGCACCAAAATAGTACCCAACATGGAAGACATAGAATATCTGCTGCAGGTATTAGAAGACAATAAGGATAAATACTGATGGGTTACGAACCAAAAGAAGGATACTATGGTCAATTTAGCACGGATGTGTTAATCGAGCTATATTTTCAGAATAAAACTGCTGGCTCATGCGTCGAAGTAGGAGCAGCTAATGGCATCAGAGGATCTAATACTCTCTATTTTGAAAGAATGGGTTGGAGAACTTTATGTATCGAACCAAATCCAGAGTATTTTAAACTTGTAAAAGAAGTGCGAAAAGAAGCCGCACAATACGCCTGTGGCTCCTCCAACGAGTCAAGCGTACCCTTTACCGTCTTTGACATCGGAGAACGCAATATAATGTCATCTGTGAGCGGATTAGAGCCGGATAAGCGTCTTGTCGACCAGCACGAACATATCATCAACGACACTAAGCAGATTGATGTTGAAGTAAGAACATTAGATAATATCTTGACAGAGCACGATTTTGGTGTTAATATAGACTTTATATCGATAGATACGGAAGGCACCGAGTTGGATGCCTTGAAAGGTCTCGATTTAAATCGATGGAACGTATCACTCTTGGTCGTAGAAAACAATTTCAATGATCCAGAGATAGAAGAATATTTGCAGCAATTTGGTTATCAAAAAGATGCAAGATGGAAAATAAATGATTTTTATTGCAAAAGGAGATGGTAAATGTCAGAAACATTATTAGATTTGGGGAAACTATATGTATCAGATTTCCTCACAGATCCAGCAAAAGAGTATACAGATAGGGAGCTAGCTCCTCTGACCCTGATTATGGATGAGAATATCGGTGCACCAAGATTAACTCAGGTTGTTGATCCCGACAAGATGTACGGAACCTATTGGTATCGTTCCGGAACCAACGCATCAATGACAAATCAATTAAGAAATATCGCAGAAGAGGCATCTAACAGAGTTAAATACGAGAAAGGCGATGTTTGGCTAGATATTGCGTGCAATGATGGCACCATGTTTAACTTTATTCCCGAGGAATTTGTAAAGATTGGAATCGATCCGGTGGAAGACTCCTTCCTTGAATTCTCGTCACAACTGGCAGATGTTGTCATTCAGGATTTTTTCTCATATGAGGCATACCAGCGAACCGGTCACGGCGATAAGAAGTGTAAAATCATAACAACGATCGCGATGTTCTATGACTTAGACGATCCAGCAGACTTTATCGAAGATATAAAGAAAATTCTTCATGATGATGGTATTTGGGTGGTTCAGTTATCCTATACACCCCTTATGGTTAAGCAGATGGCATTTGATAACATTTGTCATGAGCACGTATATTACCATTCTCTGAATAGCATGAAGAAGTTGATGGATGCCCATGGGTTGAAGATCGTGGACTGTGCGCTGAATGACACGAATGGCGGAAGTTGCCGAGTATATATTCAAAAAGGAGAGGCAAGAGAAACATCTTTTGCGACCAAACCTCTTCGGGATGTCTGCGATTTTAGAATTAAAACAATCTTAGCATACGAGAATGAACATGCCGATATCTCGGACCCAGCAATGTGGGTGGAGTTTGAAAGAAAATTAGAAGCAATGAAGACCCAAACGGTCGATTTTATCAGAGCAGAGGTAGCGAAAGGCAAAACTGTTTATGGATATGGAGCCTCCACGAAAGGCAACACGCTCCTGCAGTATTATGGATTAACGCCAGACGATATTGTGGCCATCGCCGAACGAAGCCCTCAAAAGTTTGGTAAGTACGTCGTTGGAACCAATATACCAATTGTTTCTGAGAAAGAAATGCGCGCATCCAATCCAGATTATTTGCTGGTTTTGCCATGGCATTTTATTAAGGAATTTGTCGAGAGAGAATCAGACTTTTTGAATGCCGGCGGCAAGTTTATTGTGCCGTGCCCTGAGTTTGAAATCATAGGAAAATAAAAAGGAGATATTCTAATGGCTGATACAATAGGAAACTTAATAGACAAATTAACGATCGCGAATATTCGTATATGGATGGCAGAAGATATCAAACGCAAGAAGAATGGTACTGACAAAGAGATAGCAGATGCCTGCCGCGTTACAAACGTCGCCAATTCACAACGAAATGATCTAATTCAAGAAATTGATGAATCCTTAAATCATATGGCAGAAACAGGCAAGCTACAAAAGTTATACAAACAAGGAAGCACCAAGATGTATGGCAAGGACGACTGATGAGCAGATATGACCACGACAGCAATAAATCGTGCCGGTCGTGGTATGATGACAATTATACTGATATATTTGGTTATCCAAATATGAAAGACTTTGAAAAAGAATATTGGATAAAATACGGACTATCGGAATATTTTAACTCAACTGATAGTGTCTTAGATGTCGGCTGCGGCAACGGCCGATTTAGTAATTTCTTTAAAACACGGGCGTCGAAGGTAGTAGCAATTGATCCCATAATGAAAATTAATGAAACGTTCGGAGCACCCAATCTTCATTATCATAGAAGCGATTTTTTAAAATTTCAAGGCGATTTCGATAAAAATACAGGATCCAAATACGATGTGATATTAATGTTGAACGTAATGTGTATGTTTACCATGAAAAACCTCGGCGCCCCCCGAAGCATTAAAAACCATAACCCAGAAGGAATTCAACAAGCTTTTATTAAAATTAATAAACTAATTGTACCTGGAGGTCATGTAGTCATAGCTGGAGATAAGGCGCGCCTTTTGGGAGAGAAAAACAGATACACACAGGTTACACATCGAGCAGCCTTCCCTCGCGCCGGAGACGTCGGAGAATTTCCGGTCGATTATCCTTGGGAACCGGAGCCCACTGAGGAAGCTTGTGGTAACTATAATTTGCCTTTTTTGTGTGATAAGTATGGATTTAAAATGACCATGTTTGGACCCAGTAAAAACCCCCGCAGATTTTGTGCAGTGATAACACAGACAGGAGATGGACAATGAGTGCTCTTGTTTTGGGTTGCGGCCGCACCGGCACAAATATGTTACTGGAGATCTTGAGAGCTTCTCCGCAACTGAAAGCAACAGAAGTGGCTGAAGATAAGCACGTATTTTATAGATCTGAAAAATTGCCTGAAAATTATCTAAGCAAGTGCGACACTGTATACGTGCCAGACTTTGGGATGACCAAGAGACTACTGGATGATAACCCAGAACTGCGGATACTGTGGACTATTCGAGATCTAAGGGACACAGCCCTTTCTAAAATATACAGAGGACAGCCCGGGCAAGACTCGCCCACGCTGTCGGATGATGCAACTCATGCCGGCTGTTTGAAGGATCTTGAATGGATGCAGCACATTTATAAGTTTATTAAAGCGAACTATCCTGAAAGAATTTTAATAGTTAAAATGGAAAATGTTATTTTAGATTTCGAGAACACAATAAAAGAAGTGTGCAATTTTTGTGAGATAAGATATACAATAGAAATGGAAGAATTTACATCGCGATACCGAAACAAACACAAAGCCAATCGTTATAAGGGTCTCGACCCCAAACAGGTCGCGATATACAAGAATCTAGAAACGGCTTATAATGGTTTTTTCAATAGTCATTCTATAAACATAGATTCTCTATTTTCCGATTTAAAACCATTCCAAGAGGAGTTTGGATACGAATGAAATACTTAATAACAACCAGAGCCGACGAGGGCGTTCAAGACTACGCCGATATATCTCACCCAATAATCAAGAGGTATGCAGATTCAATTGGTGCCGATTTCCTTGTGATGGACCACGAAAGCGGTTGCACCGAGGGAAACGGAAAGTGGCACTATCGTATCCTAAAGCATAAAGAATTACACGAAGAGTATGATAGAATAATGCATCTAGACACAGACATGCTGCTGGTACCAGGCTGTCCCAATATCTTCGATGTGGTTGCTCACAATAATATAGGAACAACTTTAGAAGATAAAGGATCCAGGCGAGGAGATCGAAAGAACAGGATCTTTGCAGCACAGCAACAATTTGGAGATGTAGGGTGGAAAGACCAATACATAAACACAGGTGTATTTGTGACATCCAGGTGTCACGCAGACATCTACCAAACTATCAACGATAACTATTGGCTTGGCTACGGACAAGATGATGTGCACCTGGGATATTTAATCAAAAAGAACAACTTCATTATACAAGATCTCGGTCACAAATTCAATCACATGACAATGTTCTCCGAGCCGTGGAATGGCTCTCCGGATCGGTTTGATTCTCACATCATTCATTATGCCGGCGCCGGCGTATTTGAACCTGGTCCAGCAAATGGACTAGAACAAATGAAGTTAGATTACGGAAGGCTGTATGAGTGAGCCAAAATTAGAATTTCTAGGAAAAGGGTGTGAACATTATATTGATTTGTCTAGGATTACTGACAAATCAGTGATGGTCGATGCGGGATGTTGCACTGGAACGTTTATAGAGAGAATTAGAAAATTTACAAATGCGAAAATATACGCTATCGAATGCGCAAAAAATAATTTGGATTTTTTAAATGAAAAAAACTTTGATAATGTGGAGATTGAAGAAAAAGCTCTTATCGGATTAAAAGGTGAAACAATAAAGATGTTAGAATTTAAAGGAAGTAAAAGAAAACCAGACGGCACTCCTCAATATCACCGCTGGGCTAACGTCATCGGTAATCATAAAGATAGATTTAAAGATGACGATGATACCGAAATGACAGAATATGAGGTAGAGCCTTTAACAGTAGCAGATTTGATTAAAAAATATGACCTAAAACAGATCGATTTTTTCAAAGTAGACATAGAAGGATCGGAGTACGAGGTTTTTGAAAACATAAGTCAAGATCACGCTTCGATGATAAAACAGATGAGTATTGAAGTACACATCCCGGAAAAAGATCCACAACTTGTAAGGCACCTAGAACACTTGGGATTTAAGACAATCAAAAGCGGACCTAACGAATTATATGCATACAGGGAAGACTAGTGAAGATTGTAGTAGTTACAGGATGCTTGGGATTAATAGGCTCACATGTCACTCGCGAGTGTCTATCACAAGGATGGAAGGTATATGGGATCGATAAGTGCACCTATGCAGCAAATATCGAGTATATCGAAGAATTCTCACATAATAAAAACTTTAAATTTGTCAAAGAAGATATCGCTACACTTAAATATCTACCAGACTGTGATTACGTTATCAACCTTGCTGCTGAGTCTCATGTTGGGAATAGCATTATAGATAGCGCTGACTTCATTCACTCTAATATTGTCGGAGTAAAAAATCTGCTGGACCTTATCCGCTTAAAACCTCGTAATGTCGATGCGATGCCCATCTTTTTTCACTTTAGCACGGACGAGGTTTATGGAGATGTTGAAAAGGGCTTTCACGACGAGCAAGATATATTGAAGCCATCAAACCCTTACTCGGCATCTAAAGCCGCTGCAGACATGCTTATAATGGCGTGGGCACGTACATATGACCTTAAGTATATTATACTTCGGCCAACAAACAACTATGGCAAAGGACAATTCCCAGAGAAGTTAATCCCAGTAACTATCAAACACCTAATGAGGGGTAAGAAGGTTCGCTTACATGATGGTGGAGAGCCGATTAGGAATTGGCTGCACTCTAGCGATACTGCCACAGCAGTGACGGCTATAATTGAATCTGGTAAGACTAATGAAATTTACAACGTTGCTGGAGGGTTTGAACAACAAAATATTGAGACCTTTAAAAAGATTGTAGAAGCTTATCACGGACAATTACCAGACAACTGGAGAGATATGACCGACTTGACATATACCCGCGAAGGTCAAGATGTTAGATATGCGTTGAATGACGACAAATTGCGTTTGCTAGATTGGAAGCCGAATAAAGATTTTGATAATGAGATTAAACACTTAGTAAAGCATTATAGAGAAAACTTTAAGTGGTAATATGCAAAAGAATAACGATACAATTTATGCACGTGGAACTCTGGGAGACGCATTTATGATAATTTTAAAGATTGATGCGAACAAAGACAAGATTAAAAAAGTAAACCACTACTCGAAACATCAATATGCATACCCAGCAATTGAAAAAATATACAATCTGATAGAAGGGATTCAAGTCAATTTCTTAAAAGAGCCCCTCAACGAACAATGCATAAATGGTTATATGGAAAACCACGAAACGTGGAACCCGCACCCAGATTTTAATCTGCCAAAAGTAGAAAGCTTTAATTTGCCGGATGAATTTTTTGTCGTTCAGTTAAGCTCGGGATTGAATCAAGCCTGGAGAAATTTATCTCCGGCAGATGTCAACTTAATTCCCGTATCTTCACACCTTGTACTGGTGGGTACAGATGATCTAGACACGACAATGCTGGATCGGCACCGATATACTGATTTACGTAACAAAACAACAATCCCGGAATGCCTGGCGGTAATTCGACAAGCCCAATATTTTTATGGGCCACAGGGGTTTTTATCGTTTTTCGCACTCAGTCAGAAGATAAAATCTAACATATTTTTAAAAAATCAATCAGATGTTCACGCAACCAATGTCAGAATAGGTATGATTAATGAGTGGCATGAGCATGTAAATTACGTAGGAGTTAGTAATGATTATAAATGATGATATAGTTTTTATTCATTTGCAAAAATGTGGAGGAACCTTCATAAAACACATGATGGAGCAAAATATGAATGCGGTCAATGTTAGACCGGAACATAATGGTTTTAGAGATATGAATCCTCTCGATAAAGATAAACTCATTGTGGGAACCATTCGTAATCCTTATGCGTGGTATGTATCTTTATATCATAGCCATTTACCGGAAGCCGATGTTTCCTTCTTTAGCGATATATTTAGGGGAACAAATTCATTTGCAGAATGGGTTAAGAAATTTTTAAATACCAACCATGTAGTACATCACGATTTAAATTTTAGCGCCATGTCTCGACTCGATGTTGGTCCTTACACTTATAGAATGTTGAAATGCTACGCCGATGAGCTGAGATCTAATTCTAATTTGAAATCCGAAGACATATCTCTTGGGAATATAGAAATAATAAAAACAGATGATTTGGCAAATAATTTTGTTTCCTTGATAGAAGAAAAGGTAGGCATTAACACAGAGTCCCGAAAGAAAATTTTAGGAGCTAGCAAAATTCACACAAGTAACCACGGACATTACTCAGAATATTATGATCAAGAAGCTTATGATCTTGTTAATCATAAGGATAGGATAATATTCGAATTATTTGGATATGAACATGAGCGGTAAATTATTAATCGCTGGACCATGGCTCGGTGAGTTCGGCTGGGAATTATTTGCGTGGCATGGTTATGTTAGAGCACTTTCTGAACATTTTGATGAAACAATTTGCATTGCGCGTAAGAATTCAAAGCACTTATACGTCGACTTTGCTGACGAGGTGCTAGCGTATGATAGTACCGGCGGCATCCCGGATATGTTTTTTATGCCAAATGTGACAATCGATGCCAATCTATTAAATCAAATATTACAGGAGAACAATATCGATATTTCCGATAAGCAGGTAGTTTGGTTCCCAGCCAGAAAAATTGGACAGCCTCCTTTTACTCATCATTCCGAAGAGATGTCGTTTGGAAGTTTAAATATAAAACCAAAATATGTTATATTAGAGAACGAATTCAAGAAATATAATTATGTGTTTCACATAAGAAATCGACCTTTAAGAATGGAGGATAATTGGGCTGTAGAAAAATGGTCTAAATTATTAAAACTATTGACTATAAATAACGAGACTGTAGCCTGCATAGGCACGAAAAAATCATCTGGACACATCCCTGGCACTGAAGACCTTAGAGATATTCCAATGAATGAGTTAATAGGGGTTCTGAGCAACACAGAATGTTCTTTCGGTCCATCCTCCGGACCGATGCATCTAGCGAGCCTCTGCAACACTCCGCACGTTGTGTGGTCGATTATGTATAATTACGAGAGATATACAAATAACTGGAATCCTCACAAGACACCAAATTTGTTTCTCGGAGAACACGACTGGCACCCAGAACCAGAATATGTTTATGAAAAATTTAAAGCCTGGAAAGAGCAAGGATTATGAAAAAGATTGGAATAGTTGGAAATGGATTTGTAGGATCGGCAATCGCTGCCGGATTCTCATTACATGCAGAAGTGTCGATATACGACAAAGACCCTCGAAAGTCTTTAGATAGTTTAGAGAAAACAGTGAACGAGAGCGAGTTTATTTTTGTAGGAGTACCAACCCCGATGGAATCTACGTCAGATGGTACGATTAGCCTCGATATTTTAGACTCTGTGATGGATGAGATAAGCGCGCTAAACCGTAGAACAGACAATATTTTTATTCTTAAGTCGACGATTGTTCCGGGAACAACTCAGAGATATATCGAGAAGTACCCCAATTTAAATATTGTTTTTAATCCAGAGTTTTTAACCGAAAGGGCTGCAAGATTAGAGTTTATTAACGCATCTAGAATCGTCTTAGGTGGCCACCCTGCGTTGTGTGCAAGGGTAGAAGGGCTATATCGCGATAGATTCCCAATTACAAAAATAATCAAGACCGACACTAAGTCTGCCGAATTTATAAAATATATGTGTAACTGTTTTTTCGCAATGAAAGTTTCTTTCATGAATGAGATGAGACAGGTGGCATACACAGATGCCCTTAGTTGGGATGATGTAATGGATGGCTTCCTTACGGACGGTCGCATTGGAAATTCACACATCGATGTCCCTGGGCACGACGGCAATTTCGGCTTTGGTGGAAAATGTTTCCCCAAGGATATTAATGCTTTTATAAAATATTTTGAAGAAAAAGAAGTGAACCCCACACTGTTAAAGGCAGCATGGGACAAAAACTTAGAAGTAAGAAAGAATCATGATTGGTTAAATATTAAGGACGCAGTGTCCAAAAAAGGAGAATAAAATGACTGAACAAAACTTTAAATTATCAAATCAGGCTTTAGGGTCTGTTATGATGGCTTTGCAAGAATCTTTATTGAATGAGATGGATATTGTTCCCATTCTAAAGGGTTTTGAATTAGCACCAAGTGAAGATGGACTAGTGGTATTAAATCCACCCACTGTTAGAGTGTCAAGTAAAGACGAAATTACAGAAAAAGATTTACTAAGTATGGTAAAATAATGCCCCGTTATAAATATCATTGCAACACATGCGATATAGATTTTACGGCAACTCACTTGTGGGAGGAACCACAAAATGAGTGTATGATTTGCGGAAAGAACGAAATTAAAAAACTTCTTACGAAGCCGCTTAAGGCGATGTCGAAAAAAGACATGCCAGATCAAACCGGAGACTTGGTAAAGAAATATATTGATGAAAATAAAGAAGTACTCGATGGATTAAGAAAAGAAGCCAAAAAGGATACTCATGAGTAAGCTCGAAATTATACTAACATGCGTGTGTGCATTATCCATAGTATTTAATGGCGTAGTTTTTGTATATGCTCGAGCCGCGATCGCAAGGCTCCTAACAGTCTCAGAAGAATTAGGAGACTTGCAGCAAATGGTAAATGCATTTGCACTACACCTAAAGGAAGTTTATGAACTTGAAACATTTTATGGAGATCAAACCCTGCTTGGATTACTGAACCATGCGATCTCTTTCAATGAGCAATTAGAAACTTTTGAATATGTGTACTCACTAACCGAAGAAGAAGATGATAAATCAAACCCCCACGACCCCGAAGAAGAAGAAGTCTAAAAGACGCAAAAATCACTATTTTACACAAGTGCATGAAGATGCGATCGTAAGATATGCAAAGATTACGTGTAAGCGCGAAAGAACAGAGCTATACGTAAATTTGATTGGACCAGCATTTAATGAGATGGTGGATAAGATTGTCTTTACTTATAAATTTACAAACTTGCCAAATATTGGTTATCTAAGAGATGAATGTAAAATTTGGTTGATGACCATCCTTGATAAATATGATCAATCAAAAGGTTCTAAAGCCTTTTCATATTTTTCCGTTATTACTAAAAACTGGTTTATCCACAAAGTAAAGCAGCAACAGAAAAGAAACAGAAGAGAGGTCGACTATGATAACATTGCCAAGAAATATGAAGAGCAATACCTTTCAACGGATGAGTCTTACTTATCCGAAAGAGAAGAGTTAGAATTTTGGAATTCCTTTTACAAGGAATTAAAATCTTGGGACTCAAGCCAAATGAAAGAGAACGACTTGAGGGTCTACAAAGCAATAAATATCTTGTTTGAATCGAAAGAAGACATCGAAATTTTTAACAAAAAAGCTATTTACTTATACCTACGCGAGATCACTGGTTTGAATACCAAGCAGATAGTAAACTCGCTTAAGAAATTTAGAAGAAAATATTCTTCTTTCAAGGAAAATTGGGACGACGGACAATTATGATAAATAACGATTTAGACTCTCTGGTAGCTGAAGCTCTAGAAAACATTAGAAAAGATAGAAAAACTGCACGAGAGTTTTTGAACGAAATAGCAAATCAAATAGCGCAAGATTCAGAACAAAATAGAGCGCTCAGTCCAGTGGCGGCCAAACATATTGAAACAATGCAGCGCTCAAACGAACAGTTAGTAAAATTAATTAACATAAAGCAGAAGAAGACCGAAGCAGTCTTCGAGTTATCGGAAAATGATAAGTCCAATCTTTTTGATCTGATTCAGGAAAGCCCGAGCAATGAGTAAGAAGAAATTCATAGCAAAAGAAGATTTTGCACTACCATCTCAAGCTATCGATCTTGTTAAAGAATCGATCAGAGAAGGTATAGAATTTGATGCTTACGGCGACCGACAAATTTTCACTGCGCTAGCTCTTACTACCGCTGTCCCCTTAACCAAAGTAGAGGCTACTGGCTACGGCGCCGCATTCTCCGGGCTCAATCTTGGAGTAGGAATGAGGCACAAATTTAAAGCTAGAATTATAGACGAAGACTCTCCGCATCTATTTTTGCCGGATCCCTGCGCATTGGCAAAAACTGGCAATAAAAATAAAACTATGTCTGCGATACAGAGACATACCGATTTCATACAAATTTCCGCCGGCGATAAAGGAAACAAAGTAGCCGCCGGAGATATCGTAGAGGTCATTATGAGAAAGAATGTTTTTTCATATGATCTTCAGGTCGGAGTTTGTAATAAAATATTGGCATTTAATGCCGACGCAGCAGATCTACTAAGAGAATCTGGGTGTGATACTCTGGCGTCAAGTTTTGATTATAAACGTATACCACAAAAGATAAAACACGTAGACACTTCCGATATCGGCGCCGGCACAATCGCTGTGACCAGAAATAGCACGCAAAAGACCACTGTTGGACCAAACGGACATGGGTATATGGTTGCTCTTGTAACAGCGATGTTGCTTATGGAAAAGGATATCTCCATCCCCATGCCCGCCGGCGGATATGTAAGAAAAATAACAGTAAACGACAACGAGCGCGATGGCTGGGCATTTGCCAAGATTATTTATGATAAAGTCAATAAGTACGGCTGGCCGCATGTCTATGACCTGTACAAAAGTAAAAATGCCAGATATATTCTAAAAAAATTGAAGGAATCGGAAGCGCGCGTCGGGTTGACCGCACCAAAGCCCAATCTGGGTCCATGGGCTACGATTTTCGATGAGCAAGTCAAAAAGACACCACCAGTCTTCATGAGTCTTCACCAATTAAGCATGGCAATCGATTTGGGTACCACCATGTATACAGACGAACAAGTTCAGTTTATCGCGAAGGCAGCTTTGAGCCTAGGTACCGGTGGTGCTGGGACCTATGGAACCCGAAAGTTCTTGGGCGAACCCATTGGGGGCTATTGGGATTACCCCACCACGACGTCAATACGCCGATCCGCCGGCATGACCGCGTCCGATGAGCATTTACACATTGAATTCAATCTACCCAAAACCGCGACATGACCTAAAAAAATATAGTTATTTGTGTTTAAAATTAACAAAAACGCTATTTTTTGATATTTATACAATAAGGAGGAAATAATATGGCTTCGATCTTCGGAGATGATAAAGCAGCGTACACGAACCCCGACCCAGAAAACAGCTCCACGCTAGAACAGAAGATGAAAAAGGGTCAAGGGCTGGTAAAAATGATTCCCAGCAACAGCGGCGTATACCACACCTACGTCCCGATGAAGGAACTTACCTTTAAGATTGCACCCAACGAATCAGTCATACAACATCTTGGCTCATATATCACTATGGGAACAGATAGACCGGGAGGCTTAGCGAGTGGACTTGGAGGTCAGGGGTATGGCGGAACATCAACAATAGATCTAGTTGTAGGCCGCGGCTCTTCAGCAAATGGCGGTGAAGGACCAAAAGCCGGCTCTGTTATCAACAATATGTTTTCCGCAGATGCTGCAAGAATTTATATAAGTCAATTGACCGAGGTAGATAAAAACTTCGGTATTGCAAATGGTGTTCCAGGCGCAGCCCCCGGCATGCCAAAATATATAGGTTCGGCAGTAGCTATAAAAGCTGACGATGTAAGAATGATTGCCACAAATAGCCTCAAGATTTGCACCGGTCGCGGAGATGGTTTCGAAGGACATGGATCCCGCGGTGAGCCCAACTCCCTTGGCGGAAAAAGCCAAACCGGTCCCACGATTCAATTGATCGCCGGCAATTATAGTGATTCAGAATTAGTGTACGGCGGCATAAAGAATCCGTTTGATGAAATAGCATACTTACAGCCGGCAGTCAAAGGGCACAATCTCTTGATAGCTTTACAAGAGCTTTATAATGTTGTAGCAGCCGTCTGGTCCGGTGTATATAATATGGGGCTCATACAAACTGGCTTTAACTCCACGGTCGGTATAGATCCACTTAGACCCTGGGTGGCAGCCGCGGCACCTGTAGCTGGTCTAGGTCAGATGACTTTTGTATTGCAGAATCTCTGGTCAGCAAGAACTAAAGGCGCGATGTGGGAACAAAATTATTTAGAACCACACGCACCGAGATACATTGCTAGCCCTAATATTTGGCTAACATAAAACAATAGGAAACAAAATGGCAGAAAAAAAAGACTTATCACCTCAAGAGATGAAGGAGATTCGCAATGAAGAAATAAATTTAGTAGAAAGAAACCAGCCAGTTTTCAAAGGCACTCGTTCTATTTTACAATTCCAAGATTTTGATAAAGATGGTCTTATTGATATCTGTGATGATCTGATACAACCAATCACCGCCCCCTGTAAGGGCCCGTGTGTTCCTAACCCAAGCGCAATCTTCCCTGATTGGAAAACAAAAGATTATTTAGAACCGTTTGTAAATCCAAAAGTGTGCCACTACCAAGTAGCGAAGGTTACCACCTACTTTACCACCGCGCCCGAAGCCGTCTTGGAAAGAAATGTTGAAGCGGAAATAAACGCAGCAATGAAAACTAAATTTGAGGAATTCGTAGATCAGGTGATTGATAGTCTTTTGACCTTCGAACAAAAAGAGAATACAGAAGAAACAGTTGCAAAAGTAAAAGAATCTATTGTTTACAAAAAGTATTATTTAGCTCCGAAAAATATGTCAAGGCTGCAGCTTCTCTACTCTGTCCCTTTCGATGTAATCGATAATCTACCACCGGCACCACCCGACGAAGAGGAAGAGGAGGAAGATCCGCCAGGTACCATGTATATTGATTATGAAGCTGATCAAATCGGCTCTATGTTAATACATGTAAGAAAAGCACTCGATCTTTATAGTAGATTTCATATTGTTGGACAACAACTCGGCGATGGAACTTTAAAGTTCGTTAAAACCGGCGCCGTGTTTAATTTGGAAGATTACGGAGATTATGGAATCTTCACTTCTAGTCTTTTGTCAGATATTGGAACAGACCTGGAAGTGTTCTTAAACACGAAGGGGTTTCAAATGGTCGGCGTTGCCGCCGGCGGCGCCAGCGCCTTCTTCGACGATTGGTTTAAAGACAGAATAACCAGAATAAAGATCAAACTATTAAACTATAAACTGCAGACTATAACAATTTGGACTGTGGCTTGCGGTCAGAAGCCTCGTCACTTTAATAAGAAAAGCTGCACAGCTCTTGGGCGGACATCAGAAGCCTGGAAAGACCCAACCGCGGTAGCCTATTTCACTAAATTGAGAGAGATGGATCAAGATATTCAAGCAAGAGTTGAGATTCCATGGAAAGAAACCATAGTAAAATACACTTATCCAAAAGTTTATGTGGACAACAAGTTTGAGATCACCGGTCCGGCCGAACTCAGCACGTGCATCGACGCAGCTTTAAATGAAGAAATGAAAGATCTCGGACAAGACATCTTAAATGATGTCATGAATCTTGGAGATGCTGTTGCTTGGAGATGGAGAAAGGCTATATGTAGAAATGATGAGGAGGAATCGAGAGCTGATGACGCCTTGATGGGAGTCTCATATGAAGAATTTATGGAATCTAACATGTCAGAAGCTTATGGTATGGCGCAAATGCAAGCATTCAAGCGACTAGCGAAAGATGATCAGATATTTGTACAAATGTGCGCTATGGTTTTGATGTCGACAACTAAGTTTGGACCAGCGATGAGTGCTATGTCTAAGTTATTTGAGTTCGGATTCCAGCGCCTTAAATGGTGCGGTCTATTAGATCTACTACAGAATGCAATTAAGTGTTTGCTTGGAGGGTTATCTTGGGACGACGCCCTTAATAGTATGATTACAAGTGCCCTGCAGTCGATGAACACAGAGATGTTTGGACAATTGTTGGCGTCACTCCCCGCAGACAAGCAAGAAGAAGTAAATTTGAAAGTTCAAGAAATGTTATCTAGCGGAGACTTCCTGCGTAACGCCCAGCCTGGAGACCAAGCATTTATTGGCACCGGCGGTGGGTCCGGTCGAACCGGCGAAGCAACCAGAGCTGCAGCTGCAGCCGTCACATGGTTTGCTAAAACAGCGCTCGCTAGCGAGTACAGCGCCACAGGCGAAGAAGTCAAAGCCAAGCTCGCCGCCGCACCTCGAGCCTTTGTTGACATGATGCCTTGGAACAATATAGAAATAATTAGAGAAGAACGCGCATCGGCTCAACCCGGTATCAATGGCGTCAAGACCGACACATCCTCCGCCGAAGGACCCAAACAGAAGTTCGAGCGTACCCTGGTACCGGAATTAGATAATGGTGCTGGTAACACCGGCAACGATTCACCCCCCCAAGAGGGAATCATGCAAATATATATGATGGCTCTTGTTGAAGTATATAGTGATAATCTTTTTATACTTTTGGATGAACTCAATAAGTTCCCGGGCGCCGAAATTGTTTCTTCAATTATTGCTCTATTGGACTGCCCCAGACCTCCGCTCTTCAATCCTGGAATCATGGACTTCATTAAATCTCTCGGCTTTCCAATCTGCCGAAATATGAAAGAGATTAAGAAGATTCATATGGAAAATCCTTTCCAGTATTTTACGGACTTTGCTGATATCACAAAGGAACTGTGGGATGCATTTAAGTGGTTTTTAAAACAAGTTATTATGATTGTCTTGATCAACATAATGGTCAAAATATGCGAAATCATAGGACGAGCTATATGTAAGGCAATTGAATCCGGCGGCAATATATTAAAATCGGCGATCACCGGTGAAGGAACGTTCGAAGATGCTATCAAAGATGCAATTTGCGGACCAGATGCCGACGACGAGCAGGTCCAAAATACGGTAATAGATCTCATAGACCAGCTTGGCGCCGGAGGCGCCGCCATGGCGAATCCGGATGCCGCACTACAATTCGGCGCTGATTTATCTGCATCTTTGACCAAAAAAGAGATGGCAGAAATGTTTCTAGGAGATGCTAGCGCTGAATCACTAGGAATCACGGATCAAATACTCGAATTTGAACACCCTTGGTTAAGAAACGCCCTCCCAAATAAGAATTCTGTTAAAAGATTTATGGGCAATATAGGAAACCTCTTCCCACTGGAATATAGAGAGACGCTGAGAGAAATAGTAACAGAAATGCCGATCGATGATATGACGCCGGCAAACCCAAGTATGTGTGCCACTGACGAAATGATAGCAGACTTCGCAGCTCTGCGCTGTGAGCTGTTGGGCGGCCGCGCTAGCGAAGGACAATGCCATAAAATGTTCTGTGATTTAAGAGAAGATATGCTGCAAGATCTATCGGACCTAGGGGAATTAACTAATGAAGGAATAGCCGCGGCAATCGATAAAGCTACCCCTCCGACTGTTTCAACCCCAGGTTGTGACGACGGATTAATTCCGTATGAATCGACGATGCAGATTGCGGTAGCGAATCAAGTACTCGGTGGCGCCCTGGATCAACTAAAGATAGACTATGGAAAAGATATGATGGGTAACGGCGGCTTCTTGACTGGTGACTCATCATGGGGATTCATTAATATGGTAATGTCAGATACTTATGCCAACCCGCTTACAGCGCACCATAGAAAAGCTGGAAACAGGGATGATTATGTCAACTTTGCATCAAATCTCGCCGGCGGTGGAGAACCCTCAACTGGATTTTGGTCTTTTCTTACAACAAAACCGGGCTTTTCTGGACAAAAAGGTCAATTTCCATATTGGGTTGGAGAATGGTTAATGAGACAGTTTTTAAATGCCGGAATCAGCCCGGAGGATGCCGATGGTAATGCGAGCAACACCGACCGCGACACGTATCAGATCAACGGCGCCGGTTTAGAAGACGGAAATTTATTAAAATCTGCTGGAAATAATTTGAGAAACAGTATGAGATTCAACTCACATAATGAGTTACAAGGCGCCATAGAATTTGCAATTTCTTTTGATCAATTAGGCTTTAATGGAGTAATTGGACAGAACGTTGAACTAATCTCGGTTCCTGATTTTGGATATAATGTCACTCTCCGCGCCGACTTCGATTATGACGACCATGATGTATCTCAACTCGGCAAGGGCGCTGTTATTATTAGACGGGAAGCAAGAAAGGGCCGCCGCGACGGCACCCACGGAAAAGGCGGACACCAATCAGAAGGCGCCGATATCGCCTTTGACTTCAAAGACAATGCGCGCGGAATGTACAAAGGCGGAAAATCTCCAATAATTAATGAAGGCGCCCCGACCGGTGAGACCTACGCCGCCGGCGGAAACTTTGGATGGAACTCCAGTGACGATGATGCTAGTATCTGGGGCGGCGCCGGCTCTACATGGAGTTATGGATTTGATCTGTGTGCCTATTATTGTGATTACGAATACGATGAAGATTTAAAAGCATATAAGAATCGGTTTGATGACAACATAAGAGTTCAAATGATAGAAAAGGCAAACCAAAATGCGACAATTACAAACCCACTATCAGAACAAGTAGGTGATGAATTTGAACAAGCCCTGTTTGACCTTCCTGACTGGATTGAAGGAATCCCCCTTGTTGGTTGGGCGCTCGAGAATATGATCAATTGGCTCTTGAGTTTTATTATGGACACAAATGTACGTATCAAAGGAATGTCGCAAGCCGCAGATAACAGCGACTCTGATGATTATATCATAAGAGCTAGAGAATTTGAGTTCATCGCGGTAGACGACACATTAGACGTATTTAATATGCCTCTATCCCAATATCCGAACATTGTTGACCTTGAAGGTCCCGGCGGAATTAAACTATCGAAATATCCTAAATTTGCAGCTGCTATGAACACCCCTGGCACATACACTCCTCCCGTATACCTATTAGCAGACATGACGAATAGGGTTGTAGACGTAGACTTGAAGAATGAATACGATGAGATGACAACGCGTATCTATCAAGATTTTGCACGAGAGATCGGAGAAAATAAAATGGGCTGGAAATATGGAGCCACATACGATTTCTTAACCACTTCGGATCTAATATATGGAATGGATGACGACGGTGAGTTTGTCCCATATGGAGCGTATGAGATGCGTCCGGGCGCTTGGGGCGAAGAGACCAGACCAATATTGGATAGTGATGGCATTCTTGGAATAAGCTATGATCAGTTTCTGCATGGAGAAGATGCGCGCGTAATATATTTAAATCCAGCACAATTTGGTGGTAGTTATACAAACCCGCCACTCTACGTTAAACCAATCAAATATGAGGGATGGTATGGGTTTATTAATGTATTCTTCCCGGAAGCAACGGCATGTAAGCCCCACAGTACAGACTTGATTGATTTTGACGAAGTTAAACAATTCATAGAAAAGATTTATCCCAACATGGCAGAAGATCCGAGACTCACACAGGATCTTGAGTGTATACGAGAAGTTCCATTTTCTAGAATTATGGATCGCGGCGGGAAAACAGGTATGTATGCATTGATTTTAGCAGCAATTAGAATTTATGCTAGTGTACATTTCTTTAAAGCCATGGGAACATTCTCTAAGATTATGCCAAAATTTCCGGATAATTTTAGTACAATTTATTCTGCTTATATTGTCGAGAGGATGGAAGAAGATTTTAAGGATACTCAAGGCGCTTTCTGGGAGATGTTTAACACCTTTAAGGATGATGAGTTTTGGTACGGATTCCTCGAGCAGTCTGTAGAGTGCTATAACTTCTTGGTCGAGCAGGGTGAAATAGAAAAGCCGATAGCTATGGGATTTTTACAAAACTCATTTGATACTTTAAATGATTTGCAAACGGATTACGCATTTCCTTATTTATTGAAAGACCAGCGAAAATATAAGAATAGCGAAGGGAACCATGTAAAACAAACCGTGCCCGGATTGATGGACGCAAAGATCACAGGAGATGCAGGTTTCTTCCAGACTCTTGAAGGGTTTAGAGAGTCGAAGAATATGGAAGCTATACAATCAGTGGACGAAGAAGCTAAAATAATTCTTCAACAACTTGTCAACAGAGAGTTGACGATAATGGGAGAAAAACTTACTAAGAACATGAGATCAACCGGATTCAATCCAACAATATTCGACCTAGACTTTTGGATTTTCCAACACAAATGTCAAACAAGCCTTCAGTTCCTAGGACCAGACACAATCGAAATGCCCTCAGAGGGCTCAGGCATTGTGACGGAGCCAGAAGATGATTTATACACTGTCGGTGGAGAATTCAGGGTCATTTCCGATGAAGACCCAGATAATGGCTTTTCTTATGCTGACGAATATGTTGGATATTATCATGTTGAACTTGATGAAGAGGGTGACCCGGTTTATAAAGCCGGCGCCACCTCTTCCGGCTCTTCGCAGGATATCTTGACGCTCGTAGATTCTCTTATGACTGTTAAGACCTTGGAAATCACGTGGTCGTCAGCCAATGCACTCACGCAAGCACTAGGGTCTTCTTCAGATTACGGACCAAAATACACCGATGCCGACCCTGCAACTGCTGCAGCATACCCGACCTCAATACGTAATCCCATCGATCTGGGAGATGTCCCAGATCTAGGCGCTATCACCGGCGGGAGCTTCGATAACCCGTTCGGAATAGAGAAATATATAAGTATCACAGACAATGTCGCAGGAGCCACAGCAGTCAAATACACCCAATCTGATGCGAAAACTAAGATACAATCTAACAATTCTTCGAAGTTATTGTCGGAAGTTTATCCGGGATCGGTAAAGATAGTAGAAAATGAAGACGGCGTAATGGTAGGATACTCTGGTCACATGGGAGTTAGATATGGTTTGAATTTCTATTATACTGCCCACGGCGGCAAATCTTTGATAGCCTCAGTGGAGGTCGACGCTTTAGACCTGAAGATTGGACAGTTTAGGATAATGCAACCAAGTAGTAAGTTGTTACACTGTCTACTTGTAAACTTAAAGAATGATCCCAAGTATAAACTTATGACTCAGTATATTTTCTCCTATAGAAAATCAACAGCTATGTTAGCTATGTATAATGATATGGCAATCCTGAGTTCAATCGGGGAGATGTCTCCAGGTGAAGGAAATGATATGTGCGGACCTCCTGGCCCGAACCTGGGCAATACTGTAGGGTATTTATGGCCAAAATTTGGCTATGCAGATCCCGATGTAAGAGATCACTGGGTTGGCAACTCTTATTACGGCTCCGGCGCATCAACAGAAGAGAAAGGCAGACATCCGGCGGTCCGCGCCAAGCCTGGAAGTATATGTTACATAGACCGCGAAATCGAATATAAATATTACGAAGCCCCCCCGGGTGTTGGATTATTATCATGGTTATTCCCGAGCGACGATGATATCAAAGTAAGGATGGTAAAAGTAGACTTACGCCAAAGCGGCGTAACCGGAAACGAAGGGTGGTCCCATAGCGGCGATCGCGAAGCCGGCTTCTTCCAGCCCGCAACGTGGGGTGTTCAGGAGTGGGATACTTGGGACAGAATACTTCTTAGAAATTCACGCTCGCGAATAAAACAATTATTTAGAACCTATTACAATTCAAGAGATTATCGCCCTGGAGATAGCTTACTTGGAGGCAAAAGCCCAGTATCGATTTTTATTAAGAATCTCAAGGATGCCTTGATGCCATCTCCCGGAAAGGGACTGTTACCTTGGTATAAGAAAGGAAAAACTAGAAGTAATCCGTATAATGCTAACGGTGAACTATGCGACAAAAACAATTAATAGCCTATTTATTTGAGGAAATCAAAATATGGCATCATTTGCAGTAAAACTACCGATTACCAGAAATAATATTGACGGATTTACGATGATTAAAGATTTCAAAACTTTAATTTCTCAAAATTTAAAAATGTTAATTTTAACTGATCCTGGCGAAAGAGTTATGGATCCAGAATATGGCGTAGGCGCCAGAACATATTTATTTTCTAATTTTAGTACCAGCGTTTATGTTGACATTGAGACGAATATCAAAAAACAAGTGGCCATGTATATGCCAATGATAAGTATTGATCAAATTGCTTTTGATAAGAGACCCGAAACCATAGATCGAAACACCCTGGCTATGAGAATAGTCTACAGGATTCCAGCTATAAATGTTACAGAAATGCTGGAATTCACTATTTAATAGAAGGAATTTAAATGCCCGACAATCAAAAGAAAATAACGCCAATAGATTATACTAGTAGAGATTACGACTCTATTAGGGATGATTTGCTACAAATATCTGAACGTCTATATCCGGACTCCTTTCAGGACTTTAGCGAAGGTTCGTTCGCATCCTTAATGATCGACGCCGTTTCATATATTGGAGACCAGCTATCTTTCTATATGGATTACAACGTAAATGAATCTTTCTTGGATACTGCTTATCAATTTGATAATGTTCTACGCCATGGAAGAATATTAGGCTATAAATATACCGGTCGACCATCGACATATGGAGATGTTGCATTATTCTTATTAGTGCCATCTTCTCAGACGGGGATCGGACCAGACAAGAACTACATTCCTATATTAAAAAAAGGAACTCAGTTTTCAACCGCATCTGGTTTAAATTTCACGCTAATAGACAATATAGATTTTGCAGATCCAAAACACCCTGTTGCGGTAGGTCGAGTAGACAATTCTACTGGTGCGCCCACTCATTACGCGATAAAAGCATTCGGCACTGTTGTTTCCGGAATATTTACCACAGAGCTTGTGAAGGTGGGAAATTTCCAGAAATTCAGAAGTGTTGGGTTAAACAGTCAAAATGTAGGTGAGATAATTTCAGTACATGATACACAAGGCAACGAATATTTTGAAGTAGATTATTTGGCTCAAGACATGGTTTATAAAGAAATATCAAATAAAAATTATAAGAAAGATAATGTTCCATCTATAATTAAGCCTTATTTGGTCTCGAGAAAATTTGTAGTCGAAAGAAGTCCAACATCAACCGTTTTACAATTCGGAAGTGGTAAAGTAGGCGATAGTAACGTCGTCGCTAACCCCCAGTCAGTGGCGATGAATGTATTTGGAAAAGATTATACAACCTCAATAACTTTTGACCCCACCAGATTGTCCGAAAACCAAAGCCTAGGAATTGTACCAGAAAATACAACCCTTACAGTTATTTTGCGTACAACCAACCCCGGAAATTCAAACGCAGCAGTCGGTCAGCTTAATGCAGTAAATGGGTCTTCCTTTGAGTATGGAGACAGGACGGTCCTGAACCAGAACACTATAGATGAAATTGCAACTTCTTTGGAAGTGAATAATGAAACCCCCATTATAGGTGATGTGACCGCACCCGGATCCGGAGAAGTTAAGAACAGAATTTTTGACACGTTTCCTACCCAAAACAGAGCTGTAACCCAGGCAGATTACGAAAATGTAACATACCGAATGCCGGCAAAATTTGGCTCAATTAAGAGAGTTTCTGCGCAAAGAGACCCAGATTCACAAAAAAGAAATTTAAACTTGTATGTTATTTCTGAGGACTCTTTTGGAAAATTAACAAAAACAAATAACGCAATTAAAAATAATTTAAAAATTTGGCTTAATCAATATAGAATGATAAATGATACAATTGATATTTTAGACCCCTTCGTTTTAAACTTTGGAATAGAGTTCTCAATAAAAACAATATCGGGAGCCGACAAATACACAACAATAGACAAGTGTATAAACAAACTTGGTCAAGGTTACGCCGGCGGGTACTTTATTGGTGAGTCATTTTCAATTAGCGACATTTACTCACAATTAAAAAGTGTCGATGGAGTGTTAGATGTGATTAAAGTGAAAGTATTCAATAAGACAGGTGTGGGATATGCTAGTTCTACAATCGACATTAATTCTAACCTCTCTCCTAACGGTGAAAGTATTATAATCCCCAAGAACGCGATTGTAGAAATAAAGTTTCCAGCCACCGACATTGTAGGAAAGTCTAGATAATGGCAATTAAAAAATATCGGGCAAAGTCCGACAACACTATAGTAAGCACTTATAAGTCTAACATGACGTCACGTGCCACCGGTTCCAACACAGGGCAGGCAGATGTGGTAGAGGTGTACTCTATCTATGGCAGACAAGCAACAGGCTCACAGGAGTTGTCACGAGTCTTAATGAACTTCCCTGTGGCCACAATATCATCCGATAGAACTGCCGGCAGGATACCTTCCAGCGGAAGCGTCAAGTTTTACTTAAAACTACATTCAGCCGCAACCTCCAAAACAGTACCGAGAAACTTTAAGATGGTGGTACAGCCAGTATCGCGGAGTTGGCAGGAAGGAGATGGTCTAGATCTCGAAAACTATCGAGACCTGACAAAAAATGGCAGCGGCTCCAACTGGGTTAATGCCGGGGATATAGGAGATGCTGAAGTAACTAACGTTCAGTTTGTCACCGACACTATCGCAAGCTATCGAAGCAAGTATGTATTAATAACAGATTCTCACCGTAGAAGATATGCATACTATTTTACAGACGATGGCGGTGGCGCAGCCCCCTCTGTTGCGGCTAACGAGGTGGAGGTGGCGCTAGGAGCCCTAACGGGCGCTGCAGAGTATTCAAACAAGTTTAGATTAGCAGTTATATCAAGCAGCGCCGCTGTGTCTGGTTCTCTACTCGGAAAAGATACCGTAGCACGATGGAAACAAGCGAGAGTGACTAACTTGACCGGTGGCGCCGTCAAAGCTTCATATCGAACCCCGAGCCTATCAGATGATACTGTAATTGTGGTCTCAACACCCACTAGCGGTACTGGTTACGGACCATGGAGAAACAGAGGCGGAGACTACCTTAAAGCCGGCCGCGACGGGGCGACTGTGCCCGGCTTAACTTTTACTCAAAATTTTGCAAACGGATTAGAAGATATAGAGATCGATATCTCTAAACTGGTAGAAAGATGGGTTTCTGGAAAAAGCAAGAAGTATGGAGTAGGAATAAGATTATCCTCGAGTTTTGAAGCTTCTGCCTCAGAAGCTCAAGCTTCTAAAGATCCCAATATCATAAAAAATTATGATGGCGTCAAAACGTCTTATTATACAAAAAGGTTTTTTGCAAGAGGATCTGAATTCTTTTTTAAGCGCCCGTCGATCGAAGCGCGCTGGGACTCTACGAATAAAGATCAAAGAGGCGATTTCAACTTTAGTAGTTCGCTAGCCCCCGCCAGTCTGAACATGAACACGATCTTCCTGTACAACTATGTCAGAGGTCAACTAAAGAATATCCCCAGTATTGGCACTGGAAAGGTATACGTTAAACTCTTTTCTGCTTCAAGTGATACTGGCAAGCCGAATGGCGTTCCTTTAACTCTTCACTTACCTCAATCAAGAAGTATCGCAAAAGGCCCAAGAACTGTTGTAACCGGCGGGTGGCATAGTAAAGGAATTTACACTGCTTCCCTTTGTCTCACGCAGTCAAATAAAAGAACCGTAAATAATCTTTTTGATGTGTGGTATAATAAGAACACCTCTTACAAGGATACTGCTCAATTTTTTACAGGAACGATCGCGGCACGAAACCAGTCAGCAATGAACAATGCTCGCGAGCCAGTATATTACATGAATATAACTAACTTGCAGAATGCTTACGCGTATAATCAGAACGCAAGATTTAACCTGTATATCAGAAACAAATTTTGGAGCCCCACAATTTATACCAAGGCTTCCTCCACTCCGATGACCACTACTATTGAGAGTGCTTCTTATAGAGTGGTTAGGGTCGTAGATCACCTCGAAGTTATCCCCCACGATACAGGAAGTGATTTCGCGACCGGCATGTCTTATGATGTTTCAGGAAATTATTTTAACCTCGACATGAAGTTATTGCAACAAGGATATGAATATGGTCTACGATTTGCTTTCTACGACGCCGAGTTGGGCACGTGGCAGGAGCAAGATCAGACATTCAAGTTCAGAGTGAATAAGAATGAGTATTAAGAAGCTCTTTGAAGCTAGTGATAAATCATTAAATTATTTAAGTGAAAAAAATCAAAAAGATGCTTTCAAGAGTGTAGAATCTGCTCAAAACTTAGAACAACTCAGCATAAACCAGAAGAGATATGTTCCTCAAGTAGATTATTCTGATCCTGCCAACTTCGCTAGATACGGCTCAGCGCGCCTTTACTATAAGTCTGCCTTTAACAGAATTTTAGATTACTACCCTTATGACGGCTCCGACGCAGAAATAAATAAATTCTTTAACGGATGTTTGGATGTTGAAAAATATCTCCTCGAAAAGAAATACCCCCGTACTAATGGATATATAAAATTAGCTGCCGATGGATATGCTGTTAGTTCTTTATCCCGCGGATACGGCGTACCTACTACAAGTGAATATATCGATCTAAAAGGTGGACCAGGAACCGGCTCAGCAAAAAGCTCAAAACTAAAGGACCTACTTCCCAATGACAAGAGCGACAGCTACGACAATTCCAATATTTACGATAAGAATATCTACCAGACTGCTGGCTTGCCATCTGATTATGGCAAAGGAACCAGAACATCCAATCTGAGAAGTAACTTTGACGATGGTGTTACAGTTGAATTTTGGTTCAAGAGCGGCTCTATTCCAAATTGGAGAGCCAAGTCCAAGAAGCAAGTAATTTTCGATCTTTGGAATAAAGAGGCGATCGGCGATGCAAAATATGGAAGATTTAGAATTGAGTTGACCGGCGCCTTCGATGCGAGCGGCGTTACTAGCACGTCGCTTAAGGCACCATTCGTAATTCATATAGCTTCCGGAAGCACAGCCGCCAACAACATCAATTCCGCATCTTTGGGTACGACCGATCTCTGGTCCAAAATGGGAGGATGGAATCATTATGCAATCACAATGCAAAACACAGGAAGCACCAGCGGAATTAAGCTGTATGTGAATGGTGTACTTAACGATCACATCACAGGCAGCAAACCAACCACCGCGGCACCGAGCGTAAGAAGACCTTTTCCTAAAATTAATCCACTTGGCGAGAAAAACTTGGTTGCTCGAATTGGAGCCCTTCGAACTCAAATTCTAGATGCCGGCAGCGCGAAATCCGCGGAAGGCGCCGGAAAACTAAGCGGCTCCCTAGACGAATTTAGATTCTGGAAGGTTGCCAGAACACCCAAGCAGATTGGAGAAAAATGGTTTACACAGGTCCGCGGAGGATCCAACAACGATATTTCCAATGCAACACTGGGAGTTTACTACAAGTTCAACGAAGGTATTACTGGAAAGACATCCACAGATAAGGTTGTTTTAGATTACGCGGGGCGCGTGACGAATGGTAAATGGACCGGATATACGGCCAATTCTAGATTTACAGGATCCGCCATTGTTTTAAGCAATGCGGCAAAGAAAGAATATCTAGATCCAATAGTTCGAACCAACAACCCAAAGGTGATGCACCTAGAAACGCAGCTTGAATTTACTGGCTCGTCACACGATTACGGAAACCACACATCAGTGTTATCCTTGGTCCCCGGTTGGATTTTAGATCAATATTCAGAAGTCCAGAATACCGACTTGACATATATCACTCACATCATGGGCGCCTATTTTGACAAGCTGTACTTACAAATCTCTGAGATTCCAAAATTAAGGCAGTTAAACTATGTCAGCTCGTCTAACAAGCCAATCTCATTTGCGAAGCATCTGCCCCAATCTCTGGGATTGTATTCTCCCGACCTGTTCATCGATTCAACTGTTATGGAGAAATTCTTAAACAGAAATTCAGATTCTCTATTTGAGAATGATCTCCACAATACAAAGAATCTAATTTATATCAATCTTTATAATAACTTAACGGATATCTTCAAAAGCAAGGGTACCGAGAGATCTATTAAAAACATATTTAAATGTTTCAATATAGATGAAAACTTATTGAGACTAACCGTAAACTCAAACAATGAAGAATTTGTCCTAAGAGATAATCTAAGACAACAATTATTAGAAAATTCATTTTTGAATTTTAATAAACGCGAAAATGCTGCCGGTGTTGTGTATCAACGAAGCTCTTCAATTAGTGGACTAAATGATCTTACCGTGTCTGGATCCATCCCCGGCTCTCGTAAGCAAAAGCCATTTGGATTTACGTGCGAAGCTAACGTGATGTTGCCTTATTTTGATCACCAAAAAAGCGCCTTCACGCGAAATCCGAGATTTAAAACATGTTCTATATTTGGTTCAGTCACGGTTAAATCCGGCAGCCAGACCAGCATCAGAGGAACAAATCTTGCCAAAGCTGAATGGGAAGACGATTATGCTAATTTCCATATCTACACGGTCAAAGACGAGGTTGGCTCAAGAAATGCCCGCTTCATGTTATCGGCATCGCTTCACGATTCTGTGAATGAAGACGCCATGAGTGTTGTTCTTACAAGTAGTCTTTTCTTAAATGCCTACGATAACGAGCCTTGGAACTTGTCAGTTAGAGTAAAACCAGTAGACTATCCTAACGCTTACTTTGTCACTACTGGATCCAGCGCCAGCAACCGAGAAAAGTATGAAATAATCTTCACAGGAATCAATCCGCGAAATGCAGATGTGGCAAATTCTTTCACTGTGAAAAAAGAACTTCCAACTCAGATCGGACGCAGATTAATCGAAACAAGAAAAAGATTATATGTCGGCGCCGAAAGAAAAGACGTAATCGGAGAACTCAAATCACGAAGCGATGTGCTGGTCTCATCGCTAACGTTTTGGACCAAATATCTAGAAAAGAATAACCTACATAAGCACGCGCTAGACTTTGAAAACGTTGGTATCTCAGGCTCTAATGAACCGATTGCTGCAAATGTTGCTGTAACCAGCGGCAGTCTAAACCAGAATATATTAAATCGCGATATGTTGGCGCTGCACTGGAATTTCAATAATGTGACAGCTTCATCTGCCGGCGGAAACTTTACCGTTCAAGATTTTAGCTCTGGATCTATTTGGGAAAAAGGTACCGGTGTTACACAAACAGGAGACTATGGATCCGCCGGCTGGGCAGGCAGAATATCCCAGCACAGATATCCCGGCTATGCATACGGATTTGATCTGTCCTCAACTGACGTGGTTGATAAGCGCCAGATCAATAAGTACAAATTTATCAACCCGGAACAAGCAGTATCATCGGATATGGTGCAGATATTTTCAGACGAAGACGTCATGTTTCCAAACCTGAGAAGAGAAGAAATTGTTCCAAATTATATATACTCAATAGAAAAGAGTCTTTACAATGCAATTTCTGAAGAGATGCTCGACTTCTTTGCTGGAGTGACCGACTTCCACAATCTCATCGGCGCCCCCGTCAATAGATATCGACAAGACTATAAAGAAATCGAGAAACTAAGGAATGCTTTCTTCCGACGTGTTAAAAATATCGCCCACGTAGAAAGTTATATGGAATATTACAAGTGGTTTGATGATGCTTTAAGCGAGATTATCGGACAACTTGTCCCACTGTCTTCTGAATTTATAGATGATGTGTTGAATGTAGTAGAGAGCCACGTTCTTGAAAGAAACAAATATCAAACCAGGATGAACGACATCGATGAAAGTTTGGCGCCAAAGCCAGATGGTCACGTATTTGCATTCGGAGAGAAAATGATAGACATTACTGATATGATTGTTCCACCTCCAATGTCTCCCCGCCCCACCAATAAGAATATAACCTTTTGGTCCAAGAGAGCCGATAGAGGCGCTAGTGAGATCACTTCAAATAACGCTGTAATAGATGCTCAAAGAAATAAGATCAGAGATACAGTAAACTCAGTCCCGCACTATTCAGCCTCGAAAAAGATTAAAGTATATACCGAAGATCTTGAGTCTTATGATTACGACAAGTTCCAACAAAGCAACTTTATGCAGATCACTAGGCTATCTTTAGATCTATCCCATCAAAGTAATAAAAGCAAAAACAAGCAAATACAAAGGATCAGAGGAGGTGTTAACTTCCCCCCCACAAAGAATATTGAATTTACGATGAACGCGCTTCGACCAGCCGGACCGGTAAACACAGACAATAATATGTTCGTTCCCGAAAATGTAATGCTGGCGTTTACAAAAGAAGTCGTTCCGGTAAAAAACTTTAAAACAGCCTCTGTTCCAAAAGAATTTATAAAGAAAGAAAGAAGAGTCTTTAAGGTCAACCATGGTCGAAACTGGGACGACGGATTATCATATAGCAATGTTAAATCTACAGTAGCCTTCCCTTTCAATATTTTTAGCTCATCGAACAAGACCGGGTATAACAAGTCAGTTATAGAACAAGCAAGCCTTGGAATTGAAATAACAAATCTCCACAATGATGCGTATGGAGATTTGATGGAGGTCCCAATGCAGGGACCATTTACTGATAATGTGGTCGGAGGTTTGCAAGCTCGCCACATAGGTATAAACCTGGGAAGCGACAAGCCCAACACGCGCCCGGAAGCTTGGAGAATCTTGCTGGGTACATGCGCCGGCAGTCCCAATCCGACAGGCGCGATTGGTATGGTTGGCCCAGATTATCCTCCCCCCAGCCTTCAAGTGGCTGCCGGCGAGCGCGGCTATCCATATCAGCCCTACCAAAAAGCTTATTTATATCGAGACATGACTGCTAAACGCCCGGTTAACATAAAGAACATTAATGTTAAAAATGCAGCCAAGACAAAAACAGTCGCAGGAAATTATCAGAATAACTACGAAGTGGTACACTCGTTCGGCGCGTATGATAATCCTCGCCAATTTATTGAAAAACAGCCCAGGCTACCTAAACAACTTAAAGAAGTCAGACACACAACAAACGTACGAACCCTTTTGGATGTCCACCGCGGTACCAACAATCATTTCACGTTTGTGGATGATTATGATACCGGCTACCTAACGGGAACAACAAATAGAACAATTATAACAAATCAGTTCTCGGCACCTGGCGGTATAGAAACGATGACTAATGGATATTTGGATTTCAAGTCAGACTCATATTCCCCCTACAACTGCCTGACATTCAGAAACCTAAGAGTATTAAAGCCCTGGCAAGGACCCTCTGGGACGTTTTCACAACCCCCCGGGGCAACACCCTCAACCTCTCGTGTATCCGACCTACACGGTAAGGATTACGGCTTAGATGCCCACTATGCCCGCCACACTGCGCGCTTTGGTCGCGACTCGATGCATGTTAAGAATCCCGGCGCCACTTACGATCAGCTTCCCGGCTTTCACAAGATTAATCGCAATCCAAAACAAATAGTTCGGATAACCAATACAACTCTCACGCCCGTATACGAGATTGCTAAGCCTCTTACCAACACAAAAGGCTTATCGTTCGGGTGGTCAGGCGACAATGATGATCGGTCCGAGTCTTTAATCAAATCGGGATCCTTCTCTACTGATTTTGCAAACGGGATTTCTATGGGAATCTGGATGTATCGAAGCTATAATTCAAATAACGGTCAAACTCGCTGTTTAATGTCCATCGGAGACGACTATAATACAACTTCGCTACCGAACGGTTCTCCCACAATTCTTCTGGGTGTCACTAGCGATTTCAAGCCATTTTTCCAAGTGCAACATATCGGAGGAAATAATGGATATTGGCAACTCGATACAGCATTCTCAGTAAATACGTGGCAAAATATTGCGGTTACTTATGATGGAAGTTCTACCGCGAATCTTCCGACTCTTTACTTAAACGGAGTGTCTCAATCAATATCTATGGGCGGCTCCTCGCCACAGCAACCTGCAGCCACGATGCCCACAGTCACCGACAAGATCCCGGGACACAGCAGAATTGGAGGTCTCTGGGGAGGAGGAGGCAACGGATACCGCGTCTTAACTGGTTCAACCCTCGATGAAGCAAGTATCCACAGCAGCGTCCTTACAGCCGCAGATATATCAAAAATGTACTGCAGCGGAAAGGTAGTTAACTTAACAAGCTCATATGCCCCGGCGACTGCGAGCCTCGTTACGTGGCTCCGGTTGGGAGACGCATCCACTGCCCCCACGAGTGATTCTCAATTAACCTCATCCGGCGCCACTAATTTAGCCAGAAACTTTCCGCCTGCATCGAAATCCGTATTCTTTGATGTAAAAGGCAACAACAACTTTGCAATCCGTGCAGGTACCACAGAGCGCGCCAATATGAATTATAACGCCCTCAATACGGTCACACCGCCGGACGGTTGCACCGGAGATCTACGATACTACAAGGAGACAAACACCTATACTTCGAACTCTTTGCAGTATGATAATCTCTATGTACAACATCAAATACCCAGAGCATCAAGACAATACATGTGGCTTGACAGGACGATCGAAAAGGTATCTGACTTAAAATATTCTAGCTTTCAAAATACAACTCGCGGCTCGATGATGCCATACCGCTCCTCCTCTGCGCCAGGCGGTCTGGAATCGTTCTACAACATCGTTAGTGCATCGCAAGCCACGATCAACGATTATTATCAGCCAATAAATAGATTGAATATTGTTGTTGAAGATCCTGTCTCGTCGTCAACAAATACATTGGGATATCCCGCAACACAAGATACAAATAAATATTTTAACCCGTCCCTCATCGGAACATTAGCGGCCAATACTCCTGCAGTGAAGAAGCGCGCCTGGTATTTAAATAACTTACTTAGTCAAAGACAGGCAACCTACGGCTGGGGCTGGCAAAAATTTAGGCAGAGAGATAGTAAAATATTAATCAAAGAGAGAAAAGAAAATAAGCTGTCAACCGTTGAGAGCGCTAATAGTCCTATCGTCAGATACGACTTACCCCCTGTATCATTCAAAGGTCGACCTGCACATGTCTGTATCGGAACTCATCGACCAAGCAATATCAATAATCAAAAATCTAGAATGGTAAATAACACATATAGAATTACGAGCACAAATGAAAAGATATTCTTCAATGAAACTAAATTAAATAACCTAACAAATGTAGATCCTCGAGACGCATACTCCCCTCTTAGACATCTTTTAAACTATAGCCGCCGCGCCGGTCGTCGACTAAATTGGGTCCTGTATACTCAAAATGTTTTTCCGTCTACTAGAAATGAAGCACTGTCTCAATCAACAAGAAGAATTGGCTATGATAATAAATTCTGGAGAAACTTGTCAGCCGACAGAATAACAGTTGGCGATACCTTTAATAACTCCTTTAATATCGATGTAAAACAAAGCAGCTGGGTGTTAGATGCACCGGTTAACTTTTTAACTCGAAGTAGAATTATATCTAAGGTCGATAATTTTAATAAGAATGAAACCAAAGCCGGTGAACTTCAGAATACATACTTTGCCTACCTTACCTGTCCCGGCAATAATTCAACCGGTCAGAATATGTTCCCTGCGGCACTTTACGCTCGCAAGCATGCTCTTGGTTCCCCTCGTTCCGTCGTGTCTCCGCAGGGGCCCGAGGCGCCAGGAATCTGGAAGAAACATGTTACAGCCTCATTCAAATCTGCCAACCAAATTGATATTCTCGGCGGTGAGGCGCTATGGGAAGCTGCCACGCAAGCAGGTACTTTACACAATTCAATATTTAGAGTCACAGCATCTAATCCGTGGTTTAACGATTACACCTCATTTAATGCAGATTTGAAATTGAAGTCTCGCGGCTATTCAATAATTCCGGAATATAGAATAAGCGAGCATGTTGAAGATTATTATAAGTATGGCATAGCCAACAAATACAAGCAAAACACATTTTCCATTCCAGGAACACAATTTAGCAGCTCTCAAAAAGACTTCTATTTGGATTATTCCAATACCGATTTCTTAGACTTTCTTGGGGTCAAGAGTGAGACATTGCTGGACGCTAGCGAAATTCGCCTTAATTGTAGCGCAGCAATTAAATATAATCCATACAAAGGATTCTATCCGGCACAAAGAACACAACAGTTGGTAGCGCAATTTAAAAATTCATTTGAAAATTCAATAGCAGTGAAAAGCAAATATGCAACTTATTATGGCACCAATGTATTCAATAACGTTGGAGGCTTGCTGAAACCTCTTTTCGATCCTCTGTTCTCGCCGGGCATCTTATATAATTCTATCAAGTCAGGAATAGCCGTAGACTATCCTGTTATAACAGATCCGGATAAAATTACAAGAGAGTACTTTCATGGGGGCATCGGTTCTTCTGGACCCGGCGCCCCACTTAATAATTACGCAGCCACCATAACTGGCTCGACAACTCTGAAGCAAGCAGCAAACGGATATTATAGCGGACAATGGTGGGATCAAAGGATCCCATTCGAAGCTATGGTGGATCCCAGAAAGCACATAACTAATATGGGATTGTTGGATATGGAATCACACCCATCTATGAGTCTGGCAGTTAAATTATCTAAAAATGGCGCCTTCTCGGAAGTTGTCACAGGCTCTATGAATGATATGGGAGATGATGTTTATTCACTAATGGCAAGAAACTTCTTCGCTGGTGTAGGTGAGTTCTTTCTCGAGGGTGCCGGCTTTACACAATTAAAATCTGAAACAGTGGCAACGAACCTCAAGTTTAAGAAGGGCTCCGTTTACATGTCTAGAATAAAATTGAGAAGGTCTCACAACGGAAAGAGAATGTATGATAAAGAGACCGACTCTTTCAACAATGCGCCCTATGGAGGATCTAACAAAAGTTACTACACTCGTTATGGCGCCCGGGCGACAAACAAAAACGGTAGAAAAACTCGTTCAGGGTACCCCATCCCGCAAGACCCGACAGGAAGTGTATTCAAAGAAACATTTACAATGTATAGCAGACCGACTGCGTTTGGTCCATCGTTTGCCGGCCGCCCAACCGGCGCCCACGCAGCAAAAAACCCATTCAGGAAAGTTGCAAAAGATAGCTTTTCTGGATATAATCCAGCATTCACCCCGCCATACCAAAACGGAGAAGCCTGGATAGACTTGATTTTTAAACCATCTGCGTCCGTTAGTTACGACCTAGAGAAGATTTTAGCAGAAACTGAGACAATGTGCTGGCGATTTGATCCTGGATATTCGATTCCTCGATCTGGACCTAATTCGGCTCAGCCATCGCTGATTCCCGTCTGGTCTGCCGCTTCCTCTTCGAAGCCAAACGCCATAACCCCCGCCGGCGATAAAACAATTCCATCAGTATATGATGGATACAGAATAAATGCGAATTCAATGCAAGCAACTGCTAGTCTAAATATATTTGGAGTTGAGAGAATATTCGAACAAAAATATGGATCCAATGGTAATGTGATAAGCACAACGAACAATACTGTTGGCACAAGATGGATTATTCAGCCAAAATTTGAAACTCCGATGTTGAATTTCTGCGATACCGGTCCAAGACCAATTAGTACCGCTAACGGAACCTTGACTTTACCTCAATATGCATCCTCATCAACTGCCAGAGGTATGTGGCACCAATTTGGTACTATTCCAGATAAAGCCGAGACAGGAGTGTTTATGGAAATTGGAGATATACCACCCCAATGGCTCAAAAATCACTATCTCGTTAATCAAAAAAATAGTGTATATAACAACTACAATACGGGATCCGGACCCGCCCTCCACAAAAAGGTTCAATCTCTTTCATCTTTGTGTGGATTCGACCGAGGTAACTCTTCAAAGCGTCTAGGGAACTTAAAAGAAAAATTTGTGGTCCGGGAAGCAATCGTTGCTGTTCCCTATATCCTAGAGCGTTTAGAAGAGTCCGCCGCGAATGAAATTCCCGCAGATGCTGCTATCTGGAAAACAAAGAAGAAATTTATTTCAATCCCCCCTCAGCGCGTAGGTGACCGCCATGGCGCGCAAGGAAACCCCATAGCAAAGCAAGGCGCCTCTATTGCTAAGTTGAAATCTAAATTGAAAAAGTATGTATTTCCTCCGGAGTTTGACTTCTTACACAATCCAAATATTGATCCTTTTGCGATGTATGTGTTCGAGTTTAAATATGAATTTGATAAAGATGACTTGTCTTATATATGGCAGAATATCGCACCACGCGATTATGAGAAGATCAGCTTCCAGAGCGACTCGTGTGGTCATAAGTTGAACAATAGCGAGCTAATCAACAAAGAGATCCTTACTCAAAAGAACTTAAGGTGGATGCTCTTTAAAGTTAAACAAAGAGCTAAAGCGGATTATTATGATCTCATGCCAGATCAGGCTGGCGGCGCCACATCTCAAATTGTGAACAAGAGCAAAAAGGCTAAGGAATATCAAATCCGCTATAATTGGCCCTACGATTACTTATCTTTTGTTGAACTAATTAAGATGGACGTTGATATCCTGTTAAAAAAGGGCAAGTAATTTAGAAGATGGCTAAATTTTTAGACAAAAAAGAGAGGGCAATAGACTTTAAATTGACCCCCTATGGAAAACATAAGTTATCTGTGGGTAGTTTTAAGCCGGCATATTATGCATTCTATGATAATGGGGTGATTTATGATATTAGCTATGCGACTGATCCATACATGACAGATTTAGCAAATCAGGTAATACCGTCAGAACAGCAAAACGAAATTCACGATCGAATAAAGAACAAGACTCAATATCTTGAGGGGATACTGTCATTCGAAGAACTGGAGAATACAGTACCCAGCAGCACCTTTCTTCGAGAAGAAGAGCATCTCGCCCTTGGTGCTTACTGGGCTATAAAAATGGAAGGCTACAGCGGGTATACCGAGGGCGCGCTAGGCGCCTTCCTTGACAAATATGAGCACGAGGACGATTTCTATGATACTTTCGAAATACACGATGGTGGTCTCATGGCCCTCGGCACCAAGACCTGGAGGAAGAAAACCACAACATCCATGTTTGATTTGGATATCGAAGCATCCAAACATATCCCGCGCCCAGACGTTTTTCAATTTGACTCTGCAATCGGTGACGCCAAATTTGATGGAAAACATACTCAGTCGGCACCGGCATGGAAAGTTGTTGCTTGTCAAGGCGAGATTATCAAATCAACACAGAAAGATACAGCGGTTTATATTCCAAACGCGCACAAAGACACACTAAGCGGAAAAGAATATAATATCCCACAATTAAATATAGATCTTTATTATAAGAAAATAGTAGATGCACCCAAGTCAGTCATGTGGGCTAATGAGATACCAGTAGCTCTAAATGAAACTCCTCCGTTTGCCGATGGAAATGTCATAAGACTAGAAAACCACGATCTGGTAATCTACGCCGACGAAATCAATACAGAGTTACTGACAGAAAATTTCGATATTGAAGTCTTTAGAATGAATGAAGAGGCAGGAGTTAATAGAGATTCGATTGGAACAATAGCATTCAATCCAAATGTGACCCCATCTGTCGGGGATATAATAGAAATTAGCGATGGCACAAATACTAGAAAGTTTGAATTTATAAAAGACAGCCTCAGCACTACGCCCCCGACCGCCACAGACACCGTTGCGGTTGTCATATCTGCTGCAAATACCGTAGAAGGCGTCCCTCTCCAAAACCGCTATGGCACCCTCTACAACTTGATATCAGCCATAAACAACGAGTACGGAACGAGAGGAGAAGGATACCCAACATCGGCAAACTTCGGCACCGACGGCGATGGAGACGACCTCGGACCGCTGATGAGCAAGGATTGGAATAAAGGTCGATGCAGCAGATACTCGTGGGTATATGCTCAACTTGGCACTGATATTCATAAATGCTGGATCCCAGGCGCTGATGTCCCCGCGACTGCTCCCGTAGTTCAAGCGAGTACCACGATAACTCTTGGCGACGAAGCCGGAAACAAGAGCTTGATAGCCACCCTAACAAGCCCCTCCGGCAAAAACAGAACGATTACCTACACTCCTGCCGGCACCTCGAAAGTCGCCGTCAGCGGTTTCAAAAACGGTATTGAATACAAAATAACAGAATTAGAGAGAAAATATTTTCACCAAACAGCCGAACAGATCGTCGATGGGTTTATGAAATCACCCAATCCAATTTCAAAAGATACAATAATGACTACAGGGATGGATAAAAATACGGTAGAATATTACTTTGATGTGATGGCTGATTCCAAAATGGATAAAAAACTAGGATGCCAGTGCGCCAACGCGTTCAATAAAAATTCTTATTATGTTGATATTGATTTCGAATGCGATGAGGAGCACATTGAGCCTCAGTATTATGATATATATGGTTCAGTTACCGTACCTGAGATATGTATAGACGATTCGGAATACGGATTTGAAGAAAGTTGTGAAGACGAAGATTTAGAGGATTAAAAAATAAATGGCAAAGATTAATTTAGACTTTAGTACCAAGCGCGCCCTCGGAAAATATTTACCATCGGTGATGATCAATACCATAGCTATTGAAAATAGAGGAGCAGAGGGTCCAGACCCAAGTACCGGCAGCTCCTATGGGCATGCCACTGATCTAATCATAACAGCAAATTTGATAATTAATATAACGAAACCTAAAGATATGCAGGATCCCGCAGCCTGGATCAAAGAATATTTAGGCGGTCTGTATTTATATGCATACATTAACTCGGTAGAAACTCTTAATGAGCAATTAGAAAACAAGAATCTCTCCCTCAGAGATTTGCAATCTGCGCTTAGACCGCAAATTCGCGAAACCTTTTCATCAAATTCTTATGGGTTTGATATTATTCATGAATATATGAGAGACTCTTTTCTAGCCCGGGAGTGGAAGGATTGGCTCGGCGATTCCGGAGATCCCATCTACGACGCCTACGCAGATGCAGACGAATCAACGCTAGCCGCAGGCATGAACGATCCCGGATGTGTTTGGCATTATATATTTTATGGTAATCATGGCACCACCGGTCCATGGTGGGGCCCCGATGGATGGTACGTACCCGCCACAGGCAACACCGGAGATCTAGACTCCGAGAAAATCTTGTATTCAGATATATCTCACGGTACCGAAGAAACGTATAAGTTCGAATCCGGCGATGTCAAGCGGTCGTTTATGAAAAACTTTATAATGCAATATTTATATTTTTTAGGAGGCACTCATTCAAGCATGTCAGAAAGTGAGAGTTACAGCGTCAATATGCTTGCTCGAAAGATTGCATTACGTGATATTTTAACTGATGGTGAACCTAATCCATATGGAGCAAACTTCTTTATTCAAAATGTATACGATCAGGAGGGAAATGAATTAATTCAAATTTCTAATATAAATGTCTCTTTTGAATATGGAATGAAATACAGTCATGACCTCGACGACGATGGAATCTTAGATTATTCTTTAATGGAACAGAGACTAAAAAATTCTGATAAAGTATTCTTCATCGGAACAATAGGCGTCGATACTGACATGTTTGATTTTACTCTTGGCGAAACCCCTAGATCAATATATAATAGCTACTTTGGCAATATATCGTACGAGCACATTCTACAAAATAATAATGTACCAACACAATATGTGGAAACATTTCATATTTCTAACACAGGTGCTCCATATGATGAAATACCTTTAGTTAATTTAGATGGGAGATATCACGTTGTTGAGCCGGTTAATCATGACACGATAATTTCTCAAATACAGTCCCTGATCAAAGTTTACGAGCATAGAAAAAAGGATCAGTATAGTCTGAAACGAAACATAGAAACTCTCGAGGGGATTATAGAAACCTATAAAACGTCGCCCTCAATATTGAGACTGCTATCTGCATATCATCAGTCATATTCTCCGCAAGACGCCAGCAGACCAGCCGGCTGGTTTTTCAACGATTTCTCTAATTTGTTGAGCAACTTATCCAAAAGAGTGGGATATCAGCCCCGCCTTGATAAGAGGCTATCAAGGGTAGGAATCGTAACAGACTATAGAGCCATGGCAATTAATGAGATCTATTACGCCCCTACTCCAAAATGGGGTGACTACCCGACACTTCTCTGGGATATTGGGACTGAAGGCAATGGTAGTGACGACTTCATTCCCTCAAAATGGGCGCGCATGTCTCGTATGACATTGATGGCAGACATCGGCGCCGGCACTGACTTCCTGGGATTTGGATCCGATAACGAACAATTTAGACAAGATGTCTGGGATGACATCCTCAACTCGGGTGATGTTAGTGCGTGGTTAGCCGCTGGCTTTACTATGGCAGATATTGAAACGTGGGTCGAGGCTACAACTGCACAAGCAACACTGCGAGAAGGCGGCGCTTGGATCGATGGAGATACGCCATCGGCTGCGATCGATGATATGCACGATCCTTTTGGCTTGGCGCGCCTGAAGGACTATGATTATATAGTAAAAAATTCTGGACACTTTTGGTTTGATTGGGAAAAAGCTTTATATACTCAATCAAATATTGCCCAAGTTCTACAATTAAATAAGTTGGGAAGATTTTTCCGCATGCGAGTTCCTTATAAATACTATCCCCTTTTGGAATGTAAAATGACTCGAGAAGAATTAAATTTATCGTTGCGAGAAGATGGTGACCTCGGCATCGACGACTGGCTTGATAATCGCCGTACCGTGATACTCAAAACGGTTCTTTCTGGGGATCTACCAGCCTCAGCGGGGCAGGAATTATCTTACGAAGTCTCACCGATAAGCGATACGAGTGACTATGCCTATGGATTCCCTCAGAAACAAGTCTCGTGTTTACGTCCTCTTGGTGACGCGTCAGATCCTGGCGCCGGTGTGTATGGTGAGGATGAGGCAGGCTATCTCGATGCCGCGCCCGGGATCTATGCCAAATCCGGCGGTGGCGCACAGGGTGAGGGGCACCTTGAAGGGGATCATATCTCTTTAACCACGAAGACCGAGCAATCGTACCTTAAATTTGTTGTGGCTGATTCGGCAGTTAATTTCAGTGGACGGATGAATGCCAACGCCGGCGACACTGAACATGCAGCCGCCCGCGATAGTTTAATCGGATATGGGCTAGCCCCTCCAGGAGTCTCCGGCAGCACCGGGTACTCCGCGACCCCACACGACTCTGCATTGCCTCTGGGTTACCGAGTAAGAAACGGCTATCGATTGATGGGGTTTGAATATACGGACTTAATGGATGATGATGTGGCATTTTATAATACAATGGCATATGCCGCGTCCGATAGGTTCCCAATCCGCCAAGAAGCACTGGAAACACTCAACAGCCTGGGACAAACCAATTCGGAATACAAAATAGAAATAAAAGTAAAAGACAAATCTCTAGGGTTTTATACTGATGTCTTTTGGCCATTTATAAGAGACTCATATAATGATTTTTATGAATATTACCTTTTTGCGGAAGAGTTTTGTAGTTTTAATAACTTAAATGGTCAATTTAATAAATTTTTTGTTGACGCAATAAACGAAAGATATGCAGAGTCTTCGGAAAAACGCTGGGTCCGCGGAGCCTTGGTCGCCACACTATTGAAAGAAATATTGTATAGGTCCTTTGAACATGCGGGACCCGCCTCGGAGGAACTCATGAGGGACCTTATGGAAACCGAGGTTATGAAAATTATAAATAATATTTCTCCAGAAGAAGGAAACCTACAAGCGCTTAGGATGTTCAACTGCCGATTCGGAAAATATTTATTGCAGGTTAACCCACACGCAGATTTTTTCCGTGAATTTTGCGCAGAGACTGAGAACTCAGAAGTTTATGAGAGAGCCATAGAGATTTCAGGGTTAGCAGAAGATGAACTCGACCACGGCGCCACAGACTGGGACAAACTCAGGGATGTAGAAGCAACTCATAACTTCATTAACTATTTACAAATTGATTCAGTAATCTACGGAGATTATTTACTTAACGCCCAATTGGAAGACGACGTCACCTTTGGAATGTCGGGCATACACCCCCTCGGTATCCCCCCCGCTCACTTATATTTGACCTCGGGCAACCCAACATCCCCCGACGGGGGATACTCTAACACCTCTAGCAGAATTCTTGTTTATGCCCATGGCAGCGCCGGCGAATCCGGAACCGAAGGTTTCTGCTCAGTGCCAAGCTCGATCATCAAGGCGACCGACATTCCTGGAGGGTACCTGCAGTCTGGCTGGTATTATCTAGAAAACCTAGTCAATGTTGATTCAGATTTGTACAAGTTAATCGAGGGCGGCGCTGATGCAATTTCACACGGGCTTAGCGGTGACACCCTAAGCAAGAAGATTACGACTCCTTTACTGATGGACCTTGGACAAGCTTCCATTACGTCTTCCGGTACCGGGGAGACCTTCGATTATGCTAACGCGATCACATTCCCCGACGGGACGTCCGCCGAGGAGCGCAGGTTCACAATCGAAGGACACATCGACACTCACCTCTCCCTGGGCGGCACGACGATGTTCACCGCTGAAATGTTCAAATACGTCTGCGGCGTAGGGTCCGTACACGCGGAGTTGTTCGGATCCGGCGACATGGAAGCCCACACGGCGAGCGAATACGGAAGATTCACATTTTGCATCGTGTCCACCAAGACTATTAATATGTACTATGACCGCGCAGGCTCCCTGTACCCGTACGTGATACCCGATCCTACCCCTGATCAAAAACATCTCCGACTTTCTCCCTTCGACCTCGATGCCCTCAAAGGTCATTCATTAACAATTTCACTTGCAGATTTAATAATGGGCGACGATGCATCTGACATCGACATGGCGATCAGTGGTTGGGAAACCGCGAGTGTCTCTGACTTGATCAGCGCAGATGGTCTTTGGTTCCCGAATTGGAGTAATTTAAACATCGATGCCTACGGCGCCCATCCGACATTACCGCGCATGCGTCTTGGCGATTGGAGACTCTATCGACCTAGCTTCGGCCCGGATCCGTCCTTCGCGACCGTCTATGAGGCGGAGGCTACAGCACCGGTGATTCCTTAACCGTGATATTTTAACCTAAATTTTAAAAATGGCATATTTATATAAAGAGAAACAAAATGGCTAGCAAAAATAAGAGTAAATCATCTATATTCGCTAATATGGGCGTCCAACTCGTTGATAAAATACCAGTATCTGTGAAAAATAAAAATAAATATTTGCTAGTCCAAGGCAGCGAATATGTTAAATCTAATGATTATGTAAAGATCGGAGAGAACGCCAGTAGTGTGGATCAAGCTAACGCAATTTTGATAGCAAAAGGAATTGAAGCGATAAACAACTTTACTGATTCCGGAAATGGCGCTAGCTTTACGCTATTGGATAAACCCGACTACGGCGATTTTCAAAAAATAGAACCAGAAGACTTAAATGTCTATGGTAATGAAATAGAAGACAACAAGTCAGTTGGATACAATTACGGAATATTAACTAAACCCGGTGAATTTGAAATTCCGGCGCCCCGTAAAAATGATGATCCTATTTTTACTCAAGATCCAGAACTTACAGAAAACCAAAAAGAAATCTTTAAGAATTTTGATGTTTCTTACAATGAAAATACTCCAGATCCAGTACAGATTATCGACTTGGCTAGCCAAGTCGAAGCATCCGCCGGCAGCTGTGCGGTCCAGATGACAAATCTTCCGCCCGGCGTACCCAGCGCCACACCCTCCGGTATTCCGCCGGCAATCAAAGTGGAGATTAGAAAATTATGAGCGAATATTCTAGATCTCACGATCGCTACGACGCAGCTTCGACAATCGCCACAATTGGTGCGTCGTCAGCAACGAGAGGGTCCTATTCCCAGCTAGCTAGCGGCGACCTCCTGGCGAGTCTTGGACCGAGGAGCCTCACTGTTAAGAATAGTTTAGAGAAAGCAAGTATATCAATCTCAGAAGAATATCTTCCCTGGGCAGGTCGCGCCCCTAGCTTGAAATATCTTATTCCAATGCGTGACGATTACCAGTGGGTCATGGAGGCGGACGATTATCGAGAACTGTATTATACGGGTTTCTCCGGCGACGGCACAGCTGAAGGCACTATCACCCTAGCAAATATCGGCGCCGCTATTGAAGATAACCTCTATTATATGTATCTGAAAAGAGCTGCACTTGTGCCGATCGGTCTACCGCGAACATCAATAGCCGAGGACTTTGGTGAGGGTCAATATGGATCGAAAAGAGCCGGATTCCTGGATAGTGACGACTATTTTCGATATACTAGCAGTTTTCAATACTTTGGAGAGAAAGGGGGAATCAGTGATCCATCCCAGGGTATTACCAGCGTCGCCAACGCCATCAATTGGGAGTATCTTGGAACTATAAATCAGACCGACACCGACACATCGTCTGCCGGCTCTTGGAATACATTTATAGATACTTACTACCTCGGCATGTTCGGCGCTTTAGGTTCCGATGAGTACGCGGAGGGCTTCGATGCCTACATCCAGGCGGGCACCATCGGCTCCCAATCGTTCCAGATCCACACCGATATAGAAAACTGGGATGACTATTACACCGTTTCAAACTCGATAGTGTTAGCTCACACGCAGGCTAAAAACCTCATAAAAGTCCAATCAACCTCAGTGACGAGACAATCCTTCGCGGGTTTTGAAAATGTAAACGAATATACCGGTACCGATGGGTACATGGACACCGAGGGCATCAAGGTGGGCTTCCAGGAAACAGGAACTCAAGGAAGCACCGGAGGCGTAGGTAAAGCCGGCGGCTTGGGTAACCCCGCAATAAAGGCTACAGATGATGAAGGTTTCACACCCGGTCCCGACGGTAATATATGCCCCTCCACCATTGGCGCCTTTTTGTATGAATACTGCGGACCTCTTTATCCCCATGGGTTGATTTTAGAGCCCGGCGGCAGCGGAGTTTTTCGTCGGCTCAACGATGGTGATGGAACACAGTATACCGACGCTTTTTATACCGCTACCGCCCCGCAGCATTCTGAGTGGGCGTCCAACGGCGACGACGGATCCTTTCTTGCCTCAGCAACGTTCAGTTTCTCTGGTCAGAATATGGACAAGTCGCTAGCGATAAGATTTGAGTCGACTACCCAATCGTTGGGAAGAGCAAACGCATATGTTGACTATTATACTGGATATCTTTATGAAAAAATAGAACACGATCCAATTCCCAGAGAATACAAAACAAAAATGCAAGCCACACCAAAACTAGATCCAAAACTAATGTCAGCCGTAGTTGGAAAGATGGATTCGAGTGGATACTCACCCTCTGAATCGAAAGTATCGACTGCCACCACCACCTCAGATATGGGAAGTACCTACTGATGCCAACTTTTAAAATAATATCTAGCAACATGATGAAAAATTCTTCCGACAAGGTGAGAACTCGTCTTGGTAATTATTGGGAAACACAAACACCGACAGATGAAGAAACCGAAAGCACCAACACATATACGACTCCCCAACTGCTTGCTATCGAGTCGGTCGCAGATTTAAGAGGTTTCAATGTTTATCGAGCCAAGTGTCACGATGATTATATCTCTCATCTAGAAATTAATCCGGCATTAATGACGCCAATTAATGCTGATGTGTACAAACCAAATTTTAAAATACCTTGTAGATTATATGCCAATGAGGACAACTCAAAAGGCGATAAATTCTGGCAAATATATATGAACGGTGGAACTTGGGGAGGAGAGAGTTACCCTAAATTGATTAATAGCGAAGCTGTCTTCTACGACTGTGCGTTTAATACTTACGGATATTATTCAAAACTTTCAGAAACTCTGTACGGAGACTCTATGTCTTCTGGAGAAAAAGCAAGAATATATACAGCTCAAAGTAATTATTTTGATTATAACGGGTTCTTACAAAAGTATCAAGACTGGGCGGCCACCGCGCCATCGGAACAGGCATTAATTAATAGTTATGTCATTAGAGATTATGTAAGATACATCGATGCCGGCGAAGACGTTTCTCCTGAAATTCATGACATGGACCAAATGTCGAAACAGAAGCAAGCTCTATATAATTACTATTTCTATACCGGTAGCGTTGGCGTACCCATATACAAAGAATTGGAACTGTATAGAAATCAATATTATGGTCACAATTTTGTGACTCGCAACAAAACAAGCGAAGAATATGCCCAAGTAACCAAATATCAAGAAAATATAATTTTTGATGATTTTTATTTTAATTGGTATGGTGCCTCGCCGTCCACCATACTAGAACAAGACGCTGAAGAGCTGAGAGTTATAGACCCGCAAGTTATCGGAGAATCCTGCGAAAATCGTTTAACGGATATGTACAATATCTCTTTGACGTTTCCAAGACTTAATAGCAGCGTGGCTGCGATCGATGGTAATCCACCGAGGACTTTCTTTGGACCCTCTCTTGATCCTCATAATCCCTTACGCAATATCATAGCAGATAATAATTTCTCATCAAAATTCATAGAATTAATAAAAGATATAGATGATGGAACTGTACCGCAAAACGAGGTGTCCTTCCCTGCTAGAAATTATAACGTACAAAAACAATCGTACAACGGCTCTGTTAGTGCAAATTCTGAAAAAAAATTTAGAACATTAAAATTTTTAGATGTCCTCAAGTATGCATATAATAATTATGACGGCGCCCTTAATGAAAATTATTGCTTCATGGGTCCATCTAGACCGGAACACACTACAACTTATGTGGACAATACTCTTTTTCGATTTGCAGACAATAAAAATATAATTGGTACTCTGGACGACACTTTAGATTATCAGAGAACGCTGTTCCGCGATCTTTTAGATTTAGATTATGATCCAACGGAGTCCGGTGGAGATGAGGACCAAAGGACTCTGCTCAATAATTTCTTTAATCCTACCGAATCCAGAGCAGAGGTTTTGTTATATAAAGTGGAAAAAATCCCAGAAGGGACAACCACACCAGTCCAGAAGTTTTGGATTTATAACTCCGAACATAGTCCGAATATGTTATCAATTTTAGATTCTCAAGTCAAGTATGGTATAAATTATACATATAAAGTATACGCTTACATTGCTAACATATCGTTTAAATACAAATATGGAGATCTAAGACTAACAAAACAAATTGGAACGATTCACGATAAAGACGAGGACGGATTCGCAGATGCGACCGTCGAGTATGTCGACCTTGAGTCTGCGCGCCCCGATCTTTATTGCATGCAGTTCTACGATGCAGAAACTTTAGAGTTAGCAGATCAGTTATTTGCGCGAGGTAGCCCTGGAGAAAGAAGAGATGATAGCGCCACCACCGACGAAGCTGAATATTCATCGCTGGCAGAATATAATACATTGGCAACCTCGCAGCAAGATATAAGCAAATACCCACAACTTGCTGATTTTAATCTATATGTTGAACCTTGCTGGGAAATTGTAGAGGTACCAATGTTTGCTAAAACTTTAAAAGTCCTAGATAGCCCTCCCAACTCAAACACTTCAATTCCATTTCAATTTATAGATGACAGTCACAGAGTGGGATTTAATATATTCGTGGAAGGATTTAAGCAAAGACCCTACCCAATTTCCCTCAGCGCCGAGGATGAAGAGATGAGGCTCAGTTACTTACATTCTAGAAATTTATTTGAATTTCAAGATATAACTCAATTTTCTGAATCTCCAGCCCGCTATATTGAGATTTATAAAACAAAAACAAAACCAACGTCATTCGATAGTTTTCAAAATAAACTAGCCAGCACTATAGACCTAAGAATTGAAAATGATCCTGAATTTAATTTTTCAAGTTGGGTCGGCGCCGACAAACTTGTTCCAAATACCACTTATTACTATGTATTTAGGCTTCTTAATGAAAATAGAATGCCGGGCCCTCTTTCTCAAATAATAACTGCTGAGCTTGTGGATGACGGGGGATATATATATTCTATGTTTGATACCTTAGACTCAAGTGAATTTACACCAGAAGAATATACAAAAAATTCCAAAATAGTGAAGAAAATATTTCAACTTGAACCCCACTTAGATCAATTAACTCTCGATACTTCGAACGCCGATTTCTCCAAAACAGCCAGCAGTCAAACAGATAATGTTGGTATTGGAAACCCTAATATAGATTTAATTTGGGATACGAAATTTAAAATTAGATTAACTTCGCGCAAGACCGGCAAAAAAATAGATCTCAATGTGAATTACAAATTACAAGATATAGATTATACTATGTATGCAGAACCAGAGATTGGATAGAGAACACGAACATGGCATTCCTTAAAACAAGCGATTCAATAATAATTCGAGCAATACTAACCGAAAAGGGCAGAAAGCTCATGAGCAGGGGTAAATTTAAAATTGCCAAATTTTCCCTAGGTGATGATGAGGTTGATTACTCTCTTTATGACTCGGTAGCCGCATACGACGCCGACTACCGCCCGGGTCTTCTGAACACACTCTCCCTGGAAGCTTATGGTGATCGACTGAAGAATATTCAATATGGATTAAATTCTTATGATGTGGGCGTTCTATATCTGAAAGACATCGAGATAGAGGCGATGGAGCCTGAGATTCATGCGTCAATTTACTGGATGCCGACTCTTGTTAAAAATGATCTATTGAGCATGTCACCAACATGGAGAGATTCAACTTATTATGTCTCGGTTAATGACGAAACTACTTCCAAAATAAGAGAAGGAATTCCAAATTTTAAGTTCCTAGAAAGCAATAATCTAGAAAATTGTAAAATTATTATTGAATCCGGAATAATAGGACAAAACCCCGCCGCCGGCGGACCATCGCTGCCGACACCAACCTTTAAAAATCGAATAGACTATATTCTTAAGAAATTTTTATTAGATCAAGATTTTTTTATAAACGTAGATGATCGTTTTATTAGAAAACTGGCAGCAATTTCACCGGAATCGAAATTTCAAAGTTTTCCAAGCGGCGAATATAATATAGACTTCCAGACTTTAAATGAGATATCTCCTATATCGCTGGAGAACCAATTTCCGAATTTTGCCTCTTATGTCGCCAAGGGGATAAACAATATGGTAGCAGACTCCGAAGATGGCGCCACTGATGCCACACGCTCGGCCGGCAGAATATCTGCGCTGGATGGTCCGCGCGGCAGCGCTTTTGCGCTTAACGTGATGGTAGATGAACAAATAAAAGCTAACTCGACCGGCGAAAGAGATTTCAGATATAAAAAGTTTGGAAAAATAAACCAAATTGTTTTTAGTGAAATGGGAACTAGTAAGTTCGATTATGTAGATACTACTATTTATATTTATGGCGGCACCACAAATTCTCGAATTATGGTACCGGTCAGACTAATCAGATATGCAGGAATATAATTTTAAATATAAATAATTCTTATGGTATACTCTTTTTATACAAAAAACACTAATTATTCTATTGGCGAGGTAAATTAATGGCTTTATTAGACAACTCCGGAGACATCATTTTAGACTGCGTACTGACTGAGGTTGGACGCAAGAGGATGGCACGTGGACAATTCAACATAAATAAGTTCGCTTTAGGCGATGATGAAATAAACTATAAGCTTTATAACAAAAATCACAAATCCGGCTCCGCGTATTATGATCTGGAAATTTTGCAGACGCCCGTGTTCCAGGCAACAACACAAAACGCGAGCATCAATTATGGATTGGTATCATACACAAACCCCAATATGTTCTACATGAATTCGATTGTAAGGAATACGAAAGTTCCCAACTCTATGATGCAGAAAACAAAGATTTATTATCTCGCCATTAATGACGGTACCACTAGTGACGCCCTTGTAACTGCCTTTGGCGGCGCCACCGCCGGCGGATTACGCAGAGTCCTTAAAGCCGGTCAGCGAAGTGGAACATCAATCGTTCTTGAAACTGGACTAAACACAGCAGAGATCGCAGGAACATCTACGAACCGTTCTAAATATATTAAATCACAAGGTTTAATGGATACCGCTTTCGATATAGCAGTCGACGCGAGATTTTTTACTAATGTCTTAGGACCGTCCGCCGGCTGCGTTTTTGATAACTCCGGCGGTTCCGGTGAAGCGGTTATTAAGCTACCACTGGGTAATAATATCCCAGCAATTAAGACCACCGGCCGCAAGAATTATGTATCTGCGCGTGTGCGTTCAATTAACAACAATGTTCTTCGCCGCCAAAACGACAAAATAGCAGACACTGAAACATCTGCTATCGCAGGACCCCGGGCAGCAGCACTAGCCTTGAATTTTGATGTTAAATTATTAACCACTGACGACTTTAAAAGATATGGCAAGACGGGACAAACTGTCGCCGGCGCCGCAGGAACATACCAGTTTATTGACACTACCGTGTATGTTGAAGGCACCACCGGGGTTACAGAACAATTGCCAGTCCGAATCATAAAAAAAGAATAATGGAGTAAATGAATGCCAGTTAAAAGCTTTGAGCCGATCAATCCAAGTACGGATATCACAACCACCAGAACCTTCTTACATGAGGTTCTACCACTCACCGGCGCAATATTGAGTGGAACTTATGGAACGTTCCCGAACGATACCAATATTAAGAATTATACCCATGGAATGTTCCAGTCGGTATATGATTATGCGTATCTAAGTTCCTCGGCTAATCACATTTTTGATGTAACCGCCGGTATCGCGAACTCTTCTCAGCTATCAGGTACAACCGTAACCCAGATGAAAAAGAAGACGAACATGTACAACGAGTTTGCGCAGGTTCTTCTCGGCTATACCGGTTCCAACAATGCTGTGAGAGTTTTTGAAAACGATCTCAAGCTAGATCAAAAAGGAGCGATGAGAGACGTCTTTGTTATAAGCCTTTCTCGATTGCTCGTTAAAGATGAAATCAAGAAAGGGACATTCAAGCTTAAGCTCGGTACCGGCTCGTGGTCCGATCCGTTCGGTACCGGTTCTGGAGTCAATACCAAAGTCAAGACCCTGCAAGATTCTTTAGCCAAAGTTAATGGCGATGGCATTAGTAGTGCCGACGGCGGCGACTACGGCGTGCTCTATGATAAGTCAAACCCTGGACCAAATGAGTCCGGGTATGGCGTTGTTTTCTATCAAGCAGGGATCGTAGTGCTTTCATCCTCGGTATGGCAAGCCGGCAAGAGCGGCTCAAAAGCTCCCGGCGGCGCCGGCGGACCCGGTAAGAAATCCTTTTACAAGATTACTCGCGCCGGCGGTTCAATGACGAAATATAATGTCCGTCAATGCCTGCAGACTGCCAGCATCTCTGGCGCTATGGATGCCCTGAGACACAGAATCCGGAACATCTCGTTCAATAACACTACCGAGATTAACTCTACCATTTACTTCTGTCGAGCGCCAACAAGCAAGTTCAATTATAGTTCTAACCCCACGTATGTGACGGGAAGCAAAATCAGAGTTAAGAATGTCGCTTCAGATAATCCTGTGGCATACGTCACAACAGTTGGGCTCTATAATTCTCAGAATGAATTGATGGCAGTTGCTAAACTTTCTGAACCTCTGAAGAAGTCTATTGATAACGAACTTACGATTAGAGTAAGATTGGACTACTAAGTGTCCGCGGACTACCGTAAGTTCGGACTTAACGATATCCGTATCAATACGCTGAAGGCTCACCCTAGGTCTGAGTTCTTCATCTATAAGGGCGAGATATTCTATAATGATCAGGGGCGCCAGCTAGGTCAGTTCCAGACTGCCTCGGCAGATCCTGGAAATGTCTACATGACCAAGACTGGTTATGTCAATCTGTATGAGTATAATATCGACAGGGCAACACATAAAAATCCGAATAAGGATGTCCTCATATACCCATATTTATCCAAAGACAGCTCACGAGTAAGTCTTGTGCTCACTGGAACATATGGCGACGATACAATCTTGAATGAGTTTGCCTATGGCGATATTGTAAGCGGATCCTACCCGCTTAAAACGACGATTAGAAGAGAGTATATGTCCACTGCCACCTCTTTAGCTTTTAGCAAGTGTACCTCTTCCGTCGCTGCTACATATGATGCCGCTGACTGTGCAGCTGCGACCGCAAAGGGAACTTGCACCAATAACATGACCTATTATTCTTTACGGAGCATTCTAGACTTATACAGCGCCCTTAGCATCCACTATAAGCCAAAAAGTAAATATGGAGACAAGAACCACCAGCCTCTAAACATAATTCATATTCCATCTATATTTTACGGAGATAAGATCAAACCCGGCACAGTGTCGCTTAAGTGGTACTATACTGGTTCCCTCTTGGCCGAAGTAAGAGACACCAAAGAAAACGGAGAGCTTATTCAAGTCGGTCCAACTGGATCGCTTAATGAGGGATTGGTGCAAGGTGTTATACTATACAATGAGGGCTTTATAATACTCACAGGTAGCAAACCCCTGGGAAACGATCTTCAAGTGGCGCCAGCCATTGGGCTGACAAATGACGGGAGTGCCGTCAAGCCATGTTGGAAATATTGGGGCGCCGGCGCCCGAGACGGAGTGAGCACCGGTACTGCCGCAGCAGGTTTTGTACACGCATCCTTCCGGATGGATTTCCAAGGAACCACAAAAACCGAAGTGGTGACAATGTATGCGCATGCTAAACGCGGCGAAGTTAACTACTCCAATAACCCAACATTCCTGCAGTATAATCAACCTGTATTGTCGTTTACTTCATCTCATGTATATGCGGAGAATACAGACAGAAAAATAAAGAACACAAAAAGCTCAAGTTTCAAAGATTATAAAGAAGAGTTTGAGAGACAAGTATACATTTCTAAGATTGCAGTGTATGATAAGGATAGGAATTTGATCGGGATAGCAACACTGCCATCTCCGATATTAAAAGAAGAAGACCGCGACCTCGCATTTAAACTTAAGTTAGATATTTAAAAGATTATGGTTTTAGGAATTGATATATCAACCAGTATAACTGGATTTGCCGTCGTCGGTGACGGACAACTATTGCACTACAGTTCTGTAGATTTAAGAAAACACAAGGGTGTTTTTGCAAAAGCAATTGCGTTAAAAGAATATGTTGAGGATCTATTTGAGAACTATCAATTAGATCAGGAAGGTTCGCAAGGTTGGGGAGAATCCGAACACCCGATTGAGCACATTTATATAGAACAGCCTCTTCACATGTTCATGAAAGGAAAATCATCAGCCAAGACGCTTTCTGCGCTTATGACGTTTAATGGAATAGTATCATGGCTTGTATATGAAATGTTCGAGATCGAGCCAAAATACATTGCAGCAACGAGCGCCCGCAAGCATTGCGGGATTAAAGTAAAGCGCGGCGAAAAAGGAAAAGAAGTGGTTTTAAAATACCTTCTTGAGAATGAAAAGGCTTTTCATATAGAGTATACTAAATTTGGAAACCCAAAACCTGAATCATATGATCAGGCTGACGCAATTGTCGTAGCTCGAGCCGGCAACATCGTTGAGAAAAATTTAGCTAAAACTTCTTGACAGACATCTAAATACATGTTATTCTTATAGGGAATAATTTCATTAACAACAGGAGAAATAATGAAAGTAGAACTTGGGCACAATGTGCAAATACATTACGTTGGCACACACGTCGATGGAACAGAGTTTGATAACTCGCGAACTAGGGGGCAACCTCTAACATTCAAGGTGGGAGATCATCGAATGATTAGGGGCTTCAGCTCAGCAATCGTTGGAATGAATGAGGGGGAGACTAAGTCGTTTACTATCCCGCCCGGAGAGGCGTACGGACAGAGAAATGAGGCAGCAACCCGCGATGTTCCCATCGTTGATTTCGGAGAGATCGAGGTTGAAGTAGGCGGAATGGTCAAAGGTAATGGTCCACGCGGTCCATTTCTTGCACAAGTAACCGCAATCGAAAATGAAACTGTAACCCTGGATATGAACCATCCTCTTGCGGGTAAGAAACTTAGTTTTCAAATTGAGGTACTGGCGAACACCGGCACCCAGGTCATTGTTGAGGATGACTCGCCAGAGGCTACGACTACCGGCGCCGACGAAACTGAGACCGAAACCGAAGCGTAAGCTCCGCGAGTCGGACCAAACGAACAAAACAGCCCAAATGGGCTGTTTTTTCTTGACTGCTAAAAATATATGTGTTAGGTTATAGATGAGGGCGCATGAATAAGAAAGAAGCAAAGAAGATTTTATATGAAACATTTGGAGACTATGCAGACAAAGGCGGCGAGCTACTTTTCTCGTGCCCGGCATGCGATCATCACAAACGTAAATTTTCTATTAACATTAACAAAAATGTGTTTAAGTGTTGGATTTGTGATTATCATGGTCGTAATGTTAGGCGTGCTATTAGACGTTTTGGTACGTATTTGCAACTACAGAAATGGGACTCAATATCGGACAGGACAGATATTGAAAGATTTGCTGACTTATTTGTGGAACGACGCATTGAAGAAAGTAAGGAACGGGTCGACCTCCCAGAGAACTTCATAAGTTTGTGTTCCGACAATATACCGGCCACAGGAAAATATGCAATGAGATATTTGCAATCACGCGGCATATCAAGGGAAGATATAATCAAATGGAAGATTGGATATTGCTTTGATGGAGAATACCGGAATAGGATCATTATCCCTTCTTTCGACGAGAATGGCGATTGTAGCTACTTTATAGCGAGATCCTATAGTGGAGACTCATATAAGTATAAAAATCCAAGAGCGTCCAAGGATATAGTGTTTAATGACCTGTTTGTTAACTGGAACTCAGATCTAATGTTAGTTGAAGGGGTATTCGATGCGATTGTCTGTGGAAATGCAGTACCCATCTTGGGTTCAACCTTGCGCACCGACTCCGATTTGTTACGGAAAATTGTCTATAATGATACGCCCATCTACGTCGCCCTAGATCCAGACGCCGCCAGCAAAGAAAGGCGGATTATTAAAATGCTGTTGGAGTACGATATCGAACTTTACAAGATCGACGTCTCGGGATACGAAGATGTCGGCTCGATGCCAAAAGAAGTATTCTGGGAAAGAAAGAATAACGCATCCTTTATCGATAGAGATAACTATTTACTGTTGAATTTGCTAGCAGCAATATGAGGTACCAGCATGAACATCTCTGAAGCCAGGCTCCGAGAGATTATCTTAGAAGAGGCAAGAGACTACCTTTTAGAATATTATATTGAAAAGGAAATTCAAATACTTTTCGAAGATTCCGATGACGCGGAAGTGCAGAAAGCCAGAGAAGAATACAGAAGGCTATCTAACCAAGGCAAGAAAATACCAGCAGCGCTAGCTCTTACTCTGGGTCTTGGATTCGGCGGACTTAAGATGGCTGCTGACGCCCATTCCGATACTAAAGCCGCAGAGACCGACGCAAGAGTGACACAAAATATGGAAAAGGCAGCCTCTGACGAAGCTCAATTTGATAAGTTTATTAAACAACTAAACAATCAATACGCATTCCGATGGGGAAAGGGCAACAACTCTGTGGTATATGCCCCGGGCTCAAAGGGCAAAATTACAGTTTTACCAGCCAGTTACAGCTTAGCCGTACAGGCACTTAAAGATAAAAAAGATAATGCTGAAAGAGTCGAACAGGGGCTCCGACCCACTGAACGCTACGGTGAGATCAATTTAGACAACCCCGGGGGTGATAAACCAGAATATCAAGGGGACTTTGAGCAGAATGTTGATAACTTCTTTAAGACTCATAAGGGAAAATTTGTTAATGCGTTTGATGTTGTAGCCGCCCACGATGAATTAGATACTGTTCCTGTGGAGGGCACCGAAAGCATGGTAGTGATGGTGCACCCAGACCTCATCAGCGCCGACTACTACCTACCAGAGTTGGGGATGACTGCCGCTGATTTTTATAACTCCCAGTATGGAGAGTTCATGGGTTCCGGTGAGATGGAGGCCCTTGAACAGCCTGACGAAGAGATGACTGTGACGCCCGATGACGTCACTATAAGGACCCGTGGACAGTTAGAACCGGAACTCGTCCAGAAGACTAAAGACCGCGCCACAAGCCTAAAAGAAAACAAGATCACTTGGAAAAACTACAAAAATCGAAAGAAAGTGCTTGCATAGTCAATAGAGGCGTGCTATATTAATACATGAGGGCAAAAATGTATTTTATTGTAGACACGTTCGTCAAAGTTTTATTTTTTGAGATTGGTGTGAATATAAGCACATTCATCTTGCCGATAATCATGCATGCATGTTTCGGGGTGCCCTATATTAACTAACTGGAGGACATGTGAAGTTTGCTCATATTAGCGACACGCACATTAAAAATTTAAAGTATCATTACGAGTATAGAGTTATTTTCGAGCAGCTGTATGAAAAGCTGCGCGAAGAAGATGTAGACTATATCGTTCACTGTGGAGATGTCGCACATACTAAGACACAGATCTCTCCAGAATATGTTGAGATGTGCTCTCAGTTCTTTGAGAGTCTTGCTGACATTGCACCGACGTATGCGATTCTTGGCAATCATGATGGTAACTTAAAGAACAGCAGCCGTCAAGACGCCCTGACGCCAATCTTTAATGCACTTAATCACCCGAACCTTCACTTGCTGAAGAATTCAGGTGAAACAAATATCGATGATAAATTCTGCTTGAACGTATTATCTGTGTTTGATCGAGATAGATGGATTAAACCAACCGATACCGACAAGATTAACATCGCTCTTTATCACGGTTCTATTAGCAATTGCAAGACCGACATCAATTGGACAATGACTAACGGAGAAGACGAGCTAAGTATCTTCAAAGACTATGATTTTGCTATGCTTGGTGATATTCACCGGCGCCAATTCCTAGACGAAGATGGCCGCGTATGGTATGCCGGCTCCACTGTTCAACAGAACCACGGCGAGACTAACGATAAAGGAATCTTGATTTGGGATATTAAGTCCAAAGACGATTGGGAAATTGAACCTCACGTATTTATAAATCCAAAACCATTTGTTACTTTAGAATTAACCGCCAAGGGGAGAATGCCACGAAATGCGGAAGTTCCCGAAGGTGCGCGTTTACGAATCGTAAGCAATAATAACCTGCCGCTGAACATTATGAAGCGGGCAATGGACATTGCAAAACACCGGTTTAAGCCAGAGGTTGTAACATTTCTTAATCGTGCCGCCGGCGATCGCGGCGACGTGTCGGAAATAACCGACACTCTTAAGACGGAAAACCTCCGAGACATCAACATACAAGAAGAATTGATCAACGAATATCTAAAAGAATATCAGGTCGATGACTCAACAGTTGAAAAAATCTACGAGCTTAATAGAAAATATAAGAAACTAGTCGAAGACGACGACGATATATCCAGAAATGTCAACTGGAAATTAACAAATTTTGAATTTGACAATCTATTTAATTATGGGGAAGATAACAATGTATCTTTTGACAAGCTTAATGGGATTACAGGGGTCTTTGGGAAGAACTTTTCTGGGAAGAGCAGCATTATTGATGCTGTGCTGTGGACTCTTTTTAACACAACCTCGAAAAATGAGCGCAAGAATCTCAATGTTATTAACCAGAATAAAGAATCGTGCCGAGGAAAGCTAACTATTGATGTAGGACACTACACCTATACAGTAGAAAGAACAGCAGATAAATATACTAAACGACTCAAAGGCGAAGAAACCCTTGAAGCAAAAACTGATTTGAATTTCGAAGTATATGATAATGTTGCAGACGAAACAACTTCGCTAAACGGTCTCAGTCGCATCCACACAGATGCCAATATCAGGAAGCACTTCGGTGCGTGCGAGGATTTTCTAATCTCTTCGATGAGTGCTCAGCATGGAGCGCTAGCGTTTATTGACGAGGGCTCTACTAGGCGAAAAGAGATCATAGCCAAGTTCTTAGATTTGGAGATTTTCGAAAAGAAATTCAAGCTAGCCAAGGAAGACAGCACGGACCTGAAGGGCGCCCTGCGAAGGCTAGATTCTCGGAATTACGATGAAGAGATAGAAGAGTCGACTTCACTGTTGGATGACAAGCGCGCAGAATTAGAAAATCACGAAAGCGAATGTGCGTCTCTAAAAGAAGAAATAGATGTGATAACCAGCTCCTGCGAGGGATTGCGCAATGGTATAGAAGCGATCCCGGAAGAAGTAATAAACGTGGTGGACACAAAGCGAGAAATAAAGAAAAGACAAATCCATGCCTTTTCCCTGGAAACAGAAAACGAAGGACATAACAAAAGTTTAATAGCGAAAAAAGAAATAATTGAGAAGATAGGAGAATATATATCGACCACCAATATAGAGAGCTTGAAATCTCAACTTGATGCGATCGAGTGTTTAGACACCCGAAAAGAAGAACAACAGAAACTAACAACTAGTTTGCTACAGCAGATAGAAGAAATAGATAAAAAGTCAAAACTTTTAGATGGAATCCCCTGTGGGACGGAGTTCCCTCACTGCAAGTTTATCCGGGATGCCAATGTTGCGGTCGCAAATCTGCCACATACCGAAAGTGAACAAAAGAACGCTGCCATGGCATTAAGCTTAGTACAGAAGAAGATAGAGAGCTTGCGACCGGAATTTGTGAGAGATAGAATTTCAAAGTATAGTGCAGTGATGGAAAGACAGAATGAGGTATCCCACGAGATATCGGATCTTAATCTGTCAATAGAGAGAAACCAGACGTCCATTGAACGGATTAAATATGAACTTAAAGAGTTGGAAGAAAAGAGAGAGAAGTATGAAGCAAATAAGGAAGTGATAGAAAACTTTGAGGAGTTCACAGCAGAACTGCTGGAGTGTACCACAAATCTTGAAGTATGCAGGACCAAACATGAATCCTGCCAGACTCAGACATTAGAACTCTATAAGGACGTAGGCTCTTTGGAACAGAAGGTAGAGAGTATAAAGGAACAGAAACAAGAGCACAAAGAGCTTCAAGAAGAATATTCAGCATATGATCTTTATATGAGAAGTATGCACTCTTCTGGTATCGCGTATGATATCATCAAACGAAAACTCCCAGTCATCAACCAGGAGATCGCCAAAGTCTTGGCAAACATTGTAGACTTCGAAATCTTTTTTGAGGATTCTGGAAAGAAATTTGACATCTTTATTAAACACCCACGACATGAACCAAGACCTATTGAAATGGCTTCGGGCGCTGAAAAAACAATGGGAGCTATGGCAATTCGTTTGGCTCTTTTGAGTGTCTCATCGTTACCCAAGAGCGACTTATTTATCCTCGACGAACCCGGCACGGCACTCGATGAAGAAAATATGGAGGGTTTTATTAGGATCTTGGAACTAATTAAGGTGTATTTTAAGAACGTTTTGTTAATCTCCCACCTTGACTCGCTCAAAGATTGTGTTGATATACAGGTCGTAATTGAAAAGAAAGACGGATACGCAAGAGTAAACCAGTAGGAGACACTCAATGTCAGACGAAAACGATAACAACGAAGATAAAAACGAATTTGATTTTCTGCCTCCCGCAGAACCACCTCCCGCGTTCGCGCAGGAAAAAGACAGCTATCACGAATCAGTAGAAGCAGAAGACTTTGGTATGGTAGAGGACTTTGGATTACAGATGGAATACTCTGATGAAGATTTACTCCCCGAGAATACTGCGCCTTCTTCGATTAACGTAGGCTTTGTCGGGGTCGGCGGTGGAGGCAACAAAATGGCGAATGCGTTTATTGAACTAGGTTTCAATAAGACGCTACTCGTAAACTCAACAGGAAAGGATATTCCCAAGAATGTTGAAGAGGACCACGTCGTTTTAATTCCCGATTCTGATGGAATTGGGAAGAATGTAGAATATGGAAAAGAGGTTTTAAGTCAAAATGGTGCGATTGTTGAAGATGCCCTGCGTATCAAACTCGGTAAAGTTGATTGGTTATTCGTCCTTGCTGGCGGTGGTGGTGGTACCGGTAGTTCTGTTACCGCTCTGCACCCTGTCTTTGAGCGTTACATGCGCTCTGTGCAGTCGAGTGGTAAGGTCGTTTACATAGTCTCTTGGCCAACAGCACAAGAAAACCTTAACCCCACAATCGCTCGTAATGCGTTGACGCTGGCAAATGATGTTGCCCAGTATCCGCATATCGTTCTCGACAACGAACGAGCCACACGCTTACTGCGCGGCAGAATCGGCATGCTCGGCATGTACCCAGTCGCCAACACAACATTTGCTAAGTCACTTGCCCAAGTGTTAAAACTCTCCACCGAGGATTCACCGATCCAATCTTTCGATAGCAAGGATTTGGAAACATGTCTGGGCAATGACGGTCGAGCCTT
>Ga0115000_10000086_pt1 | contig 77093 bp, 57 predicted proteins | sample ArcticOcean_MG_C_6_FD_89690 | JGI IMG/M metagenome (GOLD analysis project Ga0115000, IMG submission 89690) | Marine microbial communities from western Arctic Ocean - ArcticOcean_MG_CB8_128 | ecosystem: Environmental > Aquatic > Marine > Oceanic | place: Arctic Ocean: Canada Basin | collected... | reverse complement strand
TCTCCGAGCAATTTGTATCCGGGTTACATGACATCAATGGCCATGGACGGGCAAGGGCAATTTCACATCGCTCACTTCGATGAGAAAGAAGACGATTTACGGTATTCAACGGGCGCTCCCAATAGCCAATGGGCGACCATCATCGTCGAATCATCAGGACATACTGGGCGTGACCCATCAATCGCTTTGGACTCCTCTGGAAATCCCCACATTGTATACAATTCTTGGTCTGGCTTTGATTTAAAATACGCTGTGTACAATTCTACAACTTCTTCATGGGATAAGAGTTCTATTTCAACAACAGGTGACGTTGGCAAAGGAAATTCTCTTATTATCGATTCAAATGGTGTAATGCACGTTCCCTTTAGTGATGAGACAGGTGACGTTTTGAAGTATGCTACAAAATCAACTGGTGTGAGTCAGACTAATGAAATTAGAGTTCAATTTGGCCAATACGGTTCTGTGACAGGAACTGTTGTCGATGATACAACAATTACCGTATCAACGCCATTATCGGGTTTGACTCCGGATACAATCGACATTACATTATGGGATAAGGAGGACAACTCACATATTCTATCGTCTACTTTTGAGTTAATTTCTCAAGATGACCTAGACGGCGATGGTGTACTCAATGCTAACGACGATTGTCCAAATGATACGGGTACTTCAACGCAAGATTTGACTGGCTGCCCAGACGATGATGGTGATGGTTACAGCAATGCAGGTGATGCTTTCCCTAATGATGCTAGTGAAACATTGGATAGCGATGGTGATGGTGTTGGCGATAATAGCGATGCATTCCCCTCAAACGCCTTTGAGCAATTAGATTCAGATGGCGATGGAGTTGGAGATAATGCTGACGCTTTCCTCAATGATGCCAGTGAAACACTAGACAGCGATGATGATGGGGTTGGTGATAATAGTGATGCCTTCCCGTTTAATGCGTTTGAAATAATGGATAGCGATGGTGATGGCGTTGGAGATAATTTAGATGCTTTCCCAAATGATCCTAGCGAAAATACTGATACAGATGGCGATGGAGTTGGTGACAATTCCGATATATCCCCTAACAATTCAAGTGAAAGCATAGATTCGGACGGAGATGGTGTTGGAGACTTTAACGACCTTTGTTCAAATACGATAGAGAACAACACTGTTGATACTAGTGGTTGCTCACAAATTCAACTCGATGTGGACGGCGACGGCTATGACAATACAGAAGACGCCTTCGCTTCAGAATCTACTCAACGGATAGACAGTGACGGTGATGGATTTGGCGATAACTGGGGCAACTCAAATTGGAATGATAGCCGAATGTCTGAGTGGACAGGTGTGTTCATTGCTGGTGCTTCACAACCTGATTATTGCCCTGATATTGCTGGTAATTCAACTGCAGATGGATACTTTGGTTGCTTAGATGCAAATGGCAATGGTATTGCTGATTTATTTGAACAGGATGAAACAAATCAAACCAACGAGACAAATTCTACAGATAATACAAATCAAACAGAATTACCCGTCGACACCGATGGAGATGGAGTTTCAGACTTAGAAGATAATTGTCCTGGCACCTCCCCAAATACTCCGGTTGACGCTTTTGGTTGTGAACTTGATAATTCGCAGGAAGAAGATGATGAACCAACTTCAGCGTTTGAATCATTCTTTTCCGGAGATAGTGATCCAGTCACAACAACAGTAGGAATCGGTGCTATTTTGTTCGCTTTGTTTACTCTACTACAAACCAATGCCGTTGCCGCAGTCCTTCCTGATGCCTTCCGTTGGGTTCAAGTTCTTCGTAAAAATTCAAAACTCACCAAAGAAGAACGTAATGAACTGACTTACTTACAGTCCGTAGTACAAGCCTACCACAGTAATCCGGAAGAATTATCTGAAGAATTAGTGAATTTGAAAGGAGATCTTACTGCACGATTTACCAATAATCAGATTAAGAAAGAAACACGTGAAAAACTACTAATCTTGATTGATGAACTTCAATCATCGACGCCAAATGAATTGTATCAAATAGCTCATAATGAATCGTATTTCGGTCTATCAGAAGTAATTGATACAACTGACCGGACAAAACTTCTTGATGAAAAGTTAGCAATGAGCGAAAGTGATGACCAACAGAATAACTCTAACTCTCCCTCGCCATATTCATTAGGAGAATTAGATGAAAAAGGAACTTATTGGATAGAATACCCAACAGATTCTGGAACATGGTACTATAGAGATGCTCCAAAAGATGATTGGGTCGTTTGGAAAAATTAGTTGACTAACCGATTAGCGGACTTCGCATCAAATATGATAGATGAACAATAAATTGATCAATTATTAGTTTCAAAGGTATAATAAATTATTCTTGATTTTCATACATAAATCCAGAATAGCCCATTCTAATCATTGTGGTTTGGTCGATATTTACCTCTTGAGAACTATCGATTGTAAGTTGCCATGAGCCTCTCATCGGTGACTCAAAAAATACGTCCCAAGTGAATTCATCACCTACATCGATAGTCTCGGTATGAGTTTGAAAAATGTTCCCTTCAGGGTCAATTAAGTTCCAGGTAATGTCGGTAGGTTGTGAAGTAAATGGTAAAGCCCATGAGTTTGTGATGGTTGATTCCACGCCAATTCTTTCAGCAGAACCTACTGAATTTGGATTAGGGCCATCGACAAACAGGCTTGCTGGTTCGCTTGTTTGCGTCTGATTAAGATAATAATTTGCTGAACGAATTACTGCTGGCCAATCAGATATTGAATATGGATGACTATCTTCATTTCCTAATGAATCCACAACACCAAATTCAGCCATAAATGCTCCATAACCAGTGTACATGTAGGGAATAGTATCCCCTTGTTTTGGGTCAATGCTGAGGCGTTCCGAGTCATCACCGGGCAACAGCCAAAAATCAGTAAATTCAGCGTCTACCAAAGATTCTGGCATATATTTTATTTCTAATTCAGTCAAGGTTTCAGTAGTCTGGTTGTTGGCATCCTTCTCAAAGTGATGCGTCATTTCCCAACCTGTCATTGAATACATTGGACCTATTACTAATTCCTCTTCCTCAAAGCCGTCCACTTCGATACACCCAGCCATCAATATATTTATTACAAACACCAAAGCAATAACCGGTCGCATGATTCGCTCAGTGCTATGTTTCATATTAATATTAGGCCGACATAATTAGAAGAATGAATCAATCCTAGAGCGAGATTAAAATAGAGTATGATGAAACTTCATTTGTATAGTATTCTTTTATCTTTTGAATCAAAGGCCCATTACCTCTCTTTTTTGAAGTGACCAATTGTAGATCTAATCGATACATATAGCATTAATAATCCAATTAATGGGAATATAAGAAAGCAGCACATGATAAAATCAACTCCAGATAGCCCAGATTCAAGTACGGATTCACTTGGGTCACTTGGGTCATAATATACTGTAATCTCACTGCCTTCTGGATAATCATCGTCAGCATTTTGAGACCATGAATCACATGAATTATCTGAACTAAAACTTACTCTATTTCCGTTGTAAGTGTTTCCATCGACTACATATTCATAGTAGACATTTAAGCAATACGTTGTTCCACCTTCCCCGCCGGTTGATTCTGTGACACTACTACTTGTTACAACCCCGTCGACTGTCTCCCAGTTACCGGTGCCTAAGTCTGCAGTAATCCCTGAACCTATCACTATAGTTGCAAAGAGCGATGCACAGCACCACACGGCTGTGAAAAACCAAATTCCAACAAGTCCGGGGCCCCCAATTACTGGAACAGTGTTTTCAGTTTCTTCACTAATGTTTAGAATTTCCGGGACTTTTGGAACTTCTCCATCCAACTCTGAAAGAACATCTTCGATTTCTTGATCCGATTTCTTATTGATTTCTTCTTCCCAGAAATTACTAGACACAACGGGTCGTACTAGTATTGACTTTTGTTTCTTTTCCCGATAAGTTATCATTCAGGGACTTTTTGATATTTTCGAGTCAACCAAAATACAGTTTAAGCATCGGATAATTTCTCTTTCGAGCTATCTCTTACTAGAATTGCATGTAATGCTAATCCGATTGGCATCAACATGACACCGAAGAAAACCGTAGTTGCTGCAACCCAGCGTTCACTACCTTGTTCCATACATCTTTTCCACATCCATCTAGTGACAAATATATCTCCAGCCACCATGTGTGCCCAAGCGGCAGATGCACCTGCCTTGGTGCCCATAATAGCAGCAAGACCTTCCAGAACACCAGTAGGGTCTGTAGAATCTTTAGCGAAGTCGATTAAGCCCTGAGGTTCAGCAATTGTTACGGTCCACCAAATTATCAGCGGCCCTAAGAAAAACCATGGTCCTTGCATGACTTTTTTGGTCATTTCATGTTCAGGAAATACTAGCATTGCAAACCAAAACGGGCCAATCCACATTGTCGACAAAAAGAAAGAGATATCATAAGCGTCCATAAATTCTCTTAAGCACATTGTCTAATATACTCTTGTTTTGAAATAAGCAAGATTAAATTGAATTAGAGGCCAAAAACTTAGAATCGAATTCTAGTTCCCAGGCTCTTGATTTTTACTAGAAGTTACCAATCGACTACGTAATATCACTACTGCCATTATGATCATATTTACTCCCAAAACCAAATGGGTTAGGTAGTCGAGATTCTGAGTAATGGCCAGTAAGACAATCAATAATGATTGCATACCATATCCAAGGATAGAAGAAACAGTCAATTCAAAAACTAATTTTTCAGATCCTCTCCCAGTTAATATTGAAATTATACTATCTTGCCAACTAAAAAATATAATGTATATCGAATGGAAAAAATTAACATTTTTCTGTTTTTCCCAAGGTTGGGCGATTGGACGAATACGTTCATCAATTCTACTGGTTGTATCACCAGACCACAAAACTCTCATCTTTATTGAAAACTGATTAAATAATGAGTATTGAAATAAAACTGCTAAAATCATTACTAAAGTCAAACTAATATCCCAATTCAAAAGATTTCCAAATGCATACATTACTGCTATCAATCCAATCGTATCGGCGACAGTATCCCAGTACCGACCGACATGTGATGGTCTTTCACGAATACGAGCCAATTCTCCATCTACTGCATCTATGACTCCTTTTACAACTAATAAAATACAACCCTCTACAGTATATCCTTCTACTATTAGCCAAGCACAGAATAAGGAAAGCAACAAATGTAGATTTGTCACTTGTATAACCGAGACAGGCTTTTTCTCTAGATATTTAGCCGTAATTTTAGCAAACGGCCTTCCCCATTCTGAAAAATTGACAGCCTTACTTTCGCCGTATTTCTTGTTAGTCACAGATACGCCCTTGGCTAATCCTACAGCACATCACCAATAGGTATTGAGTATGAAATTAAACCTTTTTTTTCAGATAAGCCCCTTTGAAGTTCACCCATGAGCCTTTTATTGACCTAAGATCTAGGTCAAGCAATTGATTAATTATATATCAAATGAAGTATTTTGATAGTTTTAATTCGGTTTTCTTTATCTTGTGTCAGCCCTAGCATAGCGTGAGGGCTATCATGATGCAGGGTGAAGACATGACATCCCGTTTATCGGGCCTTGTGGTCTATCTCCCTTCAGGACGCCGCCTTGGCGTAGTCTATGACGCAGTAATCGACACCTCTGGCATTCGTTGTACTCATTTATTCGTAAGAGAAACCGATGAGGAATTGGTTGAAGGTGGAATCAATATTGCCGTACCTTGGCGTTGGGTTCGTGGAGTCAACGACATTGTTCTACTAAGGTGGTTCCCACCAACTCCAATTCCTATGAATACTTGAGGTGTTATAATCGGATTTGATATTCATATTCTAGGTACTTCTTCGGCTCGACCAACTGGTTCTAGGCAAGTCAGTGGAAGTGTTGTTATTTGCGAAGATGGAATTGCAGTGGTTGATGCTGGTGAAGGATTTCAATCACGATTTGCGATTCAACGTAAACGGATGAAAGAATTTGACGGTACTGCAATAAAAGTTAGTCGAGTAGATTTATTGTGTTTGACCCATGGTCACTTAGACCATACATGGGGAGTTCTTCCTTGGCTACACACCTTATCTTTGGATAATAGGCAAAAACCACTTTTGATAATAGGCCCCACTTCAGCAGGAGTTATTGAATCACTACTCTCAAATTCCGAATTACCTGATGATACATCTCATTCTGATTTAGTAATTCAGTGGCGTTCATGGCATCAACTTGGAGGTACAACAAAACAATTAGGTTATCCAGTTAGATGGGTTTTGGGTGATATAGAATCTGAACGATGGGTTGAGATATTGCCCGATGATAATTCGGTGATAGAATTGGATAAGATGCCCCAACCACAAGGTTGGTCAGCCACCAGAGTACAAGCATTGGCTACAAAACACACAGTTCCATCATGCGGTTGGCATTTTTTGAATAAAGGTAAAAGAGGAAAATTCAATCGCTTAAAAGCCGCTGAATTACGTCTTACTGAATCACAGAAAGCCGGACTTGCACGCGGAGAAGATCAGACTCTTGAAGATGGAAACACACTCTTCGCAGGAGAGTTCAGGGCGCCTGATACTGGTTCAATAAGTGCAGTATTATCCGGCGATACCTCTGAAATGTCAAAGGGTATTACAAGTCTTGAACACTGTAATGTATTAATTCATGAATCGACCTTCCTTGATGCAGGAAGTGAACGAGCATCTAGTTATCTTCATAGTACTGCAAGTGGGGCTGCAAGAACTGCTAAATCAAGTGGGGCAAAACACTTGGTTCTAACTCACTTTGGAGCAAGGATAAAAGGAACTGAAGACCTATTGTTTGAAGCCCAAACACAACTGGATAATACATCTATTACATTGAGTGCAGCTGGTGATGGAGATAGAATCCTCATCTCTGATACTGGTCAGTTGACACACCAAGTATGGAATCAACAAGGTTGGTCTCAATGATTCAATTAGGCGCATACTTGAAGTGAAGGAGGCCAAACAGCGTTTTATGCGTTGCCAGATTGTTGTTGGCTTACTGTTATGCATGATACTTGCACCAGGTATTGCTGCTCAAACAGAAGGTCGTGCACCACCAGGTTGTCTTGAAAGAAATATAGTTGATATCTCAAATGCTTTATCGATAGATTCTGGTCTTTGTTGGAAGGTAAACCTTGGAACTCTACAACCCGGTGATGTTTATGATGTTGAAATTTTCATTATCAATGATCCAGTAGATCTCTTATTCTTCGACCAAAGTAGTATTCAGTCATATGATTCTGGTCAATCTTACCGGTCGTTATTTGATGCTAAATCTTCTACTGAAAACGCATCAGGTGACTATACTTTCCATTGGAAAGTTCCATCATCGATCAACCCTAAAACGTGGTATCTGGTAATAGATAATCTCGCCCATGATGGAGACCAAGGCTTTGGTGATCAAGGTGGAATTACCAGTCAAATATCTTTGGATTTCACGAAAATACAAGATTCGTATTGGACGCCATATCATGATGTTTTATCTGTTTCAGCAAATACATACCAGTCTTTATTGTCAGATGATGACTTAAAACTTGATTCTGGTACTACAATAGTTCTAACCGCTTGGTCTTTAGAAGGTGTTGGAGATGTTTATTTACAAACTAAAACCATGCATGATCTATATGTTTCACAGGGTGTTGGTCAATTATATATTGCAACAACTGAGATGCAATCGATTAGCAGTTCTGCTTCAACAACTTGGGTTGTACCTGAAAGTTTAGATGGCCAAGAGTTGGTACTGATCGTCGATAATACCGATAACCCGGTGGGTGGAGGGGACGGTTTAAACGATATCAGGTTGACAGTAAGAGTACAATTAGCGCCACCAATCGATCCGATTATCTCTGTTGGAAACTCAGGAATCACTTCTATTGGAGTCGGTATGGCTCTTGACTCAATGTTAACTCCAAATCGCCTCAATCAAATAGAATCTATGAGTTGGGACTTTGATAGTCAAGTAGATGTTGATGGGGATGGAACTTTTGATAATGATGCAGATGGCCAGGGTTGGCAAACTGTTGGTTCATGGGACTCAATTGGTCAGAAAACTATTACCTTAACTGCAACATCAAAAGATCAACAAGTGGCTCAAGTCAAGAAAAACATCACTATAACTGTTCAAGATATTGTATCTCCAGTTGCCATGATTACTAGTACGGGACAAGTAATCAATAATGGTTGGAAGACCTCAATCGATCAACAAATCGCTTTTGGTTGTGGAGATAGTACGGATGATGATCTAGTTGAATCATGCTCATGGAATCTAGATGGCGAGTTATATGACCAAAATACCTCAATAAGTCTTTCATGGGCAAATATCGGCACACATGTTTTGAATCTAACAGTTCTTGATCGTTCGGGAAATAACAATACAATCTCTAAAAGCCTAGTTGTCGTTGATACTTCAGTACCGGTACTTGACCAAAGTAAACTCGAATTATTGGCTGCTTCAGGGATTGAAGGACAGCCATTGGAGTTTAGTGTTTCAGCGATAGATGCTTATGACCAAAACTTCCAACTTCGATATCACTGGGACCTTGACCCATTGGTTGATAGTGATAATAATGGCTTTGCTAATGACGACCCTAACTTTATTGGTTCTGATGTCCAAATTATTTTTGAAGAGGCTGGAAAGATAGATGTTGTATTAACTGTTTATGACCAATCAAATAACAAAGATAGTCATCCATTCTCAGTGGATATTGCATCTGAATCCGAGCCTACTAGTGTTTTTGAAATTATCATAGTTGTTCTCTTTATTGGTGTTATTGTGATGGCCACCTTAATGATTGGATATAGGCGCTGGCAACAAAACATAGCAGTTGATATTTTAGTCGGTAGAGGTATTTCACAAATGGAGGCTAAAGCCCATATTAAGACAATCAGTCAAAGAACTAAAGTTCCTATTTTTGCTTCTGCGGCAGTTATCGCGGGCGTGGAATCGAATGAACCAATTATCACGTCTGAACAGAAGGCTCAACAATCTCAACAGGCTCAATATGATTCGATATATGGAGATTCTACAACTAAAGATCCCAATGCAGGTTTCGCCCCATCTAATTTCGCTCCTCAAAGAATGACTATGACAAACCAGGTGAGTCAGGGAAGTCAGGATGCAGCAGCTGATGCATTGGCAATGTTTGCAGAAGAAGAAACTGAGACTATCATAGAAGCCAAATCAGAACAACATGTTGAGACAATAATCGAGACTAGAGTAAATAGTGGCGGAATTGAATTACCACAGAAGATAAAATCGCAAGTATCCTTGCAAGTATCTGAAAAAGTAGTTGATGATACCAGGGAAATCAATTGTCCAACTTGTCAATTTGGCTTTAAAATAAGAGTGCCAAAGGGAGTCTCAGAGGCCGTAGTAGCCTGTCCTTCTTGTAATTCAGACTTCGGATTAGAATTTGCTTAATAGTAAGTGATTAAAGTGTTTATTTGACACTATTAATGAGTCATTAAAGGGATGGGTTGACATAGATGTATAACTTCATTACTAACATGGATGAGTGTAAGCCACGTCTAATTAGGGCAGGACTGCCTCAATCAGGCGACCCTCGTAAGAGTGCGGTTTTCCTAGTCTTGTTGATGTTTATCTCGATTGCTCAACCGGTTTCAGCAGATACTTCTATCACTCGCGATGATTTTGATGTTTTAGATTCCTTGATGGAAACATTATCGATGCGAAAAGAGAATGGCGAGGCTGCGATCGCTAATAATCAAGCAGAGAGTGCCCTAGGTGCAGTCGATGCAGCCGCCAGACCAATTGGAAGTAATGATCCTTTGAATGTTGCCAATCGATTCTTAGATAATACCACGATGCGCGATTCTAGCCCAATGGAAGTCGACCATCCTCGGCCATACGAGTTCCTCATGGACCAATCCACGCAGCCGGAAGGATTCCCAGATAATTTATTTGATACTTTATTTTCTACAGAAGCCCTAGGTAATGGCGATATTTTAGCAATTGGGATAAATACTTACGCCGTATATGTAAATTTCACATCTCGTGATAATGGCCCATCATATGAGGCTTGGGAACAGGGTACTTTTACTGGCGAATTACTGGTTGGTACCGAGTTGATATTATTCGAAAACTTCATAGACATTGATGGAGACCAATCTAATGATCTTTCAGTTGGTTTAACCATTAATGGAATCATAGAGGAAGATGATGGATGGGGTGTGGAAACCAATGGTGGATTAATTCCAGTAATCGAATCATTATGGATTCACCCAACCTTCCAATGGTCGGTTAAAGTATTGGATACAACCGACCCAATTTGGGATTCACTTCAGCACTTACAAGTCAGTTTGATGAAAGGTTTGGCATTTGATATCACACTCGACGATTCCGAATCTTATGGAATTGTAATTGATACAAGATTTACTCAACCGCCTTATGATTTCACGCTTGGAATTGGAATTGAAAGAATTGAATTTGATGTCACAGCACAGAATTTGATAGGACTATTATTTTCAACACTTGTCAATTCATTAAATTCAAGTGATTTAGCATTGACTTCTATATCCGCCCCATTCTCAGTTAAAATATCTAACAAAAATGCCCCTGGATCAAATAAGCAGACAAATTGTGAAGATCCAGAATATTTCGACCCGATTGCCGATAACATAGCAGAAAGCATTGTTCATAAATGTGGATTTGGAATAGGGGTTGGTTTCATCAGATTTGATGGTGATGGAGGAGGTTCTTCTGCACCTATACTAGAGATGAGTTACTTGGATGCAGGCTTCCATCCTGAATTGGGAGAAACAACTCTACCAGAACAAGTTGATATCACAATAAGGAATGATAACATCGGAGAGAACTCCTTTGATACGGTTGAAATCTATTCAGATAATGGAGCAGATGTCTATCTACATTATTTCGAAGATAGGTCAAACGTTAGTGAGGGGGAATCAACTTTTGGAAATACTACAGATGCCCGCGTTTGGATACATGGTTTGCCATCCGGATCAATGCCTACTGAAGAGATAAATGCCCTTTTCACAATGTTAGGAGAAGCGCCTGGGTCGTCTAATTTCCCAGGTGAAATACCTAATCGATTATCATGGATTATTGGAATAAAGAACTTTACTGGGGATGCTTCTGGAAATATCGACGACCCAACACTGCCCGTTAATCCAACCGACCCCCCCAATACCCTAATCGCTATTGTAGGCAATGAAAAGATAGACCGTTTAGTGTATAATTCGAGTTTTAAACGAGGTGGAATAGATTCTGATTCATCATCACTATTCATTTCTATTGAACAGGTGCCAGAGGTTGTTATAATCGAAGGCAGTTTCCTTGTTGCACCTACTGGAGTAGACCGGGTTAACTTTGATAATCCTAATTTGAATTCTATCGCTCAGATTTTAGATAATGCCCTCTTATCGATTATAGAAGTAGTCTTGGATATAGGTGAAATAGTGAATACATTACCTGATTCGATAATCAGTACAGCAGGTTCTACTGGCGGAACCTTGGAATTACATTGTTTCTCTCAAGTTAAGGCTAATATCGCTGGTAAAACTAGAACTTCTGAAGTCATTGAGGACGTTTCATTTGCCTTCTCTAGTAATGACCATCCATGGATTCCAGAGACAGATCATATATTGATTTCAGAGGATAGTAGTATTGATTTAGTGATTGGTAAAGGTAATCTCTTGGTAGAGCCATTAGTACCAGTCTCTATGAGTCTACGAATAGGAGGTATATCAGATGTCATATATTCTTTCGATGCTGAATTGGATATTAGGCAAATTATAGTCGAAGGAAATGAAGGAGGAGAGTTGTTGATGGGTCATATCAAACACCAAGGATCGGATTTAATTTCTGCAATAACTCAATCAGCATTATTATCTAACCGTCCATCATACCTAAAGATAATTCAAACCTCTAATGATTTGACTTACCAAGCCAATTCCAATATTCAATCTATCACATATGGTGGTAAAAGTCCAACTCAGCAAAATGCAATAAAACTCAATGGCCTACCAACAGATTTCAGTTTGATATTGGGTGATACTTTAGGGTACTCTGCTAGTCAAGCGATGGATTCGATACAAATACAACTTTCCAATACAACAAATCCATTAACAATGGATGGAGATCACTTCAGATTCTGGGTTGATCAGGATAATTCTGAGGCCTGTATGAGTTTACAAATTTCGGATATATTGAGTTTTAAGCGATATTCACCACAGGTTCCGAATGCAACAGGTCCTGAAGGAAACTCGAAAATTGAATTGATTAGAACCAAATCTTCACCATTCAATATTTTACTTGAAGATGTATCAAACTATGAGGATGAGTTTCTTGGAATGAATGGAAGAATCGCATTAGATCCTTTGCCTTCAAATATCACATTGGCCTTCCCTAGCGGCATAGATTCATCCGGAATCGAGTTGCCTAGTTTTGATGAAGGTGAAGGCGTAGAGGCATTATCCTTTTTCCTTGGAGATTTGGTTAACTTTGGTACCACTGTAAATGATGTGATTTATGATTTCACAAAAGATTTGATAGGTGATGCAGGTGATGATGAAGACTTCGCCATTGGATTAAACCTACTAACTGGTGAATCATTCAATCTGAGCATCGATGTTAGGAAAGGAAATAGTTTCCAAGATGAACCACAATGGGCTCATGGAATTGGGATGAATGTTTTTGAAGCAACTGTTTTGCAATACAATCTTTCTCGTATGCCAACATTCACTCAATCAACCAAGTCGATTATAGATGCTGCATTGATAGATTATAAGATAGAATTAAGTGAAAGGGAAGGGGTGCTAAATGCTCTTATTGAATCGAACTTAACTCAATTTGAAGGTTTGATAATGGCTCTTGCGGATGGAGTTATTTATGATTTTGAAGTAAAGAATTTAAATCTCACTCAAATCGAAGAATTGGGAATTACCTTTGATTTTAGACGCTCATGGCACAATAAGATTTGGTTACCACAATTACCTGCTGGTAGAATCGCTCTAGATTATCAGTTCTATACGGAGGATGAAATACCAGTCTATTCGATTGACGTATCTCTTTCACAGTGGAGGCCTTTGCGTGAACAGGTCAGCATCATCGTAAATGGAATCGAAGGTAGAGATGTAAATATGGTGATAGATGGTTTGGATACAACAACTCCACATGATATCAATATTGATACTAGATTCTCCACTCAAGATAACTTGACAGTTCCCAGGTTTAATGTTGAGATGAATTATGATCTAGGTTCAAAATTAGACTCAGTACATGCCACTTTCATTGACAGAATTGAGATGACACGAGTCGAGACTTTGATTGTTGAAGTCCCACAATCCATGAGTTTCTCTGCAACAATTGGTGATATTTTCATTATCGACTTAGCGGTCCCGGAGGAATTTATGTCAGAATCTAAAACATCAATTGAGAAATTAATGATTCAACAATTGAGATTTATCGATGGCTATTGGTGGCCTGCCACAGTATTCATGCGTAATCTACCGGGTATTATGTCATTACAAGCGGTCCCCGATGATAATTTCAATATTAGAAAAGATACATCATTCCAAGGTATGATGACCTTGACTTATAATTCGAATGCAGAAAATATGGATTTATATCTAGAGGCAAGTGGTCGTGCAGTTGATTATCGTGGAGATATATTGATGATTGCCCAAGGATTACCAGCTACTTTTAGAGTAGATGCCACCGATGATTGGGGAATGAGCGTAGCATCAAGTGGTGATGGAGTTAGAAGTCTATACATAAAACAGACAAACATGCCAGTTATGCCAGGTGTCACGATAAACCGAATAGAATTGATTGGGCAAGATTTGAGTTCAGCCACAATTAATATCCATAGAGGACCATATGAATATCCGGTTATAATTCTTGAAGATATAACCAAAGGTCGTATCGTTGCCAGTGCACAAGTGACAACACAGCCAGGATACTATGTTGATTCCTTAGATAGATTTTCTTTTGATGGAAGGGCTGTAATGCTTGATACTCAAATGACAGGTCCATTACCGACAGCATCATCTCTTGGAATCAATGGACTTGTTACTGACTTATCTGTGGTTGGAACTTTAACTAATGGAGCAGTTGATACACGACACATATTGGTAATAGAGCCAATGACGTCGATTATAGCCAGTTGTTTGGCAATGCTGGGGTGAAATTATGATTGGTTCTCAAGATGAATTATTATTCACCGATGAAGGGGATATGTTAGTTCATGAAGACTCGATAAAACCGTCTAGTTGGATGAGTCAAGAAGACTTAGAAATATTACAAGCATCAAAAAACGCAGCTAGAATCATTGGTGAAATAAAGCGTGAAGTCACCCCTAATAGGGTTGCAATGGCAGGAGTAATGCTCTTGTTATTTATTGGATTATTATTTAGTGGATGGTATTGGGTAATTCCAAGAGATTCAGTTAATGTAGAAACCTTGTACATGCAAAGAGGTGGACATATTGTTATGTCAGAAATACATAATACAGGTAGCCGTGAAATAACTGATATATCTTTAGATGTCCGTTTCCAATCCTTTGAAGGAGAGATACTACAGACTATGAGTATTGATGTTGAATCCATCTCTTCACACTCATCGTTAGCGGGTGATGATCTAGAGATGCAAATATTAGGTTATACAGTATGGGATTCATACACTATTGCTATCGAGTTAGTATGGACGGATTATAATGGTGATATTAATACTAAGATCTGGACTCATGATGTTGGCGAATGGGCTTGGGAAGAGTTCAAAGATAGCAATTAACGCTTTAAATCTCGACCCATATGACCCCAAGCAATAAAACGGGGCGGGTTAGGGAAGAAAACATGCAAAGCAGTCGCGTAAGAAGGGGAGCAATCCTCCTAGTCGCAATTTTCGTTTTGCAAAGTATATCTTGTATAATTAATCCAGAGGAACTTCATCTAATTGAAAGTGAACAGTCAGGGCAAGTTGAATGGGTTAGATTCGATTTGGAAGAAGGCGTCTATAATGATGCAAAGGGTACTTTGAATACAACTGTCGAATTAGAGGAAAGAGATGTTTTCGCAGATAGTACCCTGGGCGTCTTCAATGATTATGGTCTAATTTTAGATAGACCGGTTCCTGTTGAGTGGATGCAAGCAAGATCTGACCTTATGCTATTATTGGTATCCAATCAAATCAATTTATTAGATGCCCGTCAGATGATTAATGAAATTGAAGGTTTATCGATTAGAGAATATATCTATCCATCTGGGTTAATAATTCAAGGGACTCCTAATGCATTGGATGAAGCTCAAACATTAGATATTGTTTCAAGTTTCCATTCAGTTCCATTAGCTATGTTGGTTGAAGATGAGATTTTAGATATATTATTGTTGGAACAAGGAGAAAATTCACTGCTTGGAAGTAATCTTCGAATTCAGGGCTGGCGTGATGATTCAGGGCCTTTACAGATGATTCATTTCATCGATAGAGATCAAAACATCCTAACTCAAGACATAGCAGACATAGTTGAATTATCTCTAGAAGATGCAATAAAATGGGATGAAGGTCGCTATGAAGGGATACTCAAAACTACAGAATTGATTTCCTTAGTACAACAACCATCGCTTAATTCTCTTAGATTCAATCCTCAGTTTATCATTGATAATAATCAAGCTGCTAGCCATATGAAAACTAATAGTATGAAAATTTATTTCACCTCCGATTTAGACGGTGCTAATCAAACTGTAGCTGTAGCAGATTCAGGTTTAGACGATGATCATGGCGACTTTGGCAGTAGAATCGTAGGTAATTTTGATGTAATCAATGATGGTTCGACAGCCGATAAATGGTCAGGTCATGGAACGCATGTATCCTGTACTGTTCTAGGAGATGGTACTAGAGGCGGTTATACGGGAGTTGCTCCCGAATCAAATTTATATTTCCAAGCGATGGAAAATGATAATACTGGAAACTTTCAATCACCTTCACTAAACAGTCTTCTTAATTCGGCATATAATGCAGGTGCTAGAATACATACCAATTCTTGGGGAAGTAGCGGAAGTAATCTATTTGGCAAATATACTTCAGAAAGTCAAGATGTAGATGATAGAGCGAACTATTACGATCGATATTATAATGGCGCGGAAGGTTTAGTGATTTTATTTGCTGCAGGAAATGATGGGTCGGACCCCGATACAGTCAGTCCACCTGCAACAGCTAAGAATGTCATTACTGTTGGGATGCACCAAAGTAGGTATAGTGGCGCACCAGATACCATAATGTCCGGTTCATCGAGAGGTCCAGTCGATGATGGTAGAATCAAGCCAGACATTCTTGCCCCAGGGGGTTATGTCCGTTCATGTAAGGCTCAAGAGGCATCAGATACAGGTGGTTCAAGTTGGTCTAATAGTTGGTATTTAGAATATACAGGGACTTCTATGGCAACTCCTAATGCCGCAGGTGCCTCAGCGATGATTAGACAATATCTTGAGGAAATAGCGTTACGTGATTCACCTCAAGGTGCCTTAGTCAAAGCCTTATTGATTTTAGGAGCAGAAGACATTGGTACTCGTGATATTCCAAATAATGATGAAGGGTGGGGCCGAATCAATCTAAGAAACTCTCTTGCACCACCCGATGGCCAAGGTATCTGGGTCGATGATAGATCTCTACTTTCTGCTTCAGGAAATTCAAAATCATATTATTTCGATATTGATCAAGCCAATGATGATTTCAAAGCAGTACTGACGTGGTCGGATGAATATGCTTCTACCTCTTCAAATAAACAATTAGTCAATAATTTTGATTTAGAGGTCACAGATCCTAATGGTGACGTATACTTAGGAAATGACTTTGCTAGTGGCCGTTCAACTACCGGTGGTACTGCAGATAATACCAACAACGTAGAAGTTGTATTAATCGATTCAGCAATTATTGGTCAATGGACAGTTAAAATCAAGGATACATTTCATGGAGGAAGTCGTTCACAACCATTTTCTTTAGCCGTAATGGGGCATGGAATCAATGATCTATTGCCTGACCTTTCAGTTATAACTTCAGGTTATAGTATAGATATTCCAGTTCCAAGTATTGGTGAAGAAGTCCACTTCATATCAAAAATAGAAAATACTGGTAATGTTAAATCTGATTTATTTGATGTTGTTTTGGAAGTCGATGGCGTAGTTATAGAAACTAAAAACATGGACATTGGTGGCGGCACACAGAAGTCTCTATATTGGACTTGGACTCCTCAAAGTTCAGGTTCTAAATTGATATCATTTATTATAGATCCATCAAATTCAATTGAAGAAACCTCGGAGACCAATAATAGGCATGATCTGAATGTAGAAGTGACTACGCCTGGAGTTTCATTGGTTGCTGAACAACGCGTTCAGCAATTATTTGATCCCGATAAGACCTTTTCTTCATGGAATGTGACGATTACAAATACAGGATTATTGCCCACCAATGGTAGTGTTAGCAAACAAAGCGTGACTATGTTGGAGACTGGATTACCTATTTCATGGTACATAGGAATTTCATCTGCCAATTTTACTCTTGAAGGTCAAGAATCTATTTCTTTTAGTGTCACGATGATTCACCCAGAAACTCCAGCCAAAGGAACTTATCAAATTCAATTATTAGGTCTAGATGTAGATAATGGGGTTAACGATGCTTATGATTTGGAATTAGTAGTTTCAGATATTGCTAATATCATATTAGAATATGATTATGATATTGTACCAGTTAGCCCAATAGATGCAACATCATTGCCACTCTATTTACAGAATCTTGGAAATTCCGATATCGCTTATGATCTTCAAGTACAAACCCCTATCGGATGGAGTGCTTTCTTTGGAGAAGGTTCTTCAGCAGGACAATTTTTTACAACTGATGCAATTACAGTAAATGATATATCGACACTTAATTTAACCATCCAGCCTCCAAATATAGTTCAAGATTCAGGTATTGAAAGGATAGTTACTATTAGTATTTGGTCAAAAACCTCACCGATGAGGAATTGGTTATATGATATACCAATAAAGGTCGAAGAAGTAAAATCTGTTCAATATACTCTAGATTCGGAGTTAAATAAAGTGATTCCTAATTCAGAATTCGTAATGGTCTTTACAATTGAAAATAAGGGCAATGTCGATGTTAGGCTGTATCCTTCATTCATATTCCCTCAAGGTATTCAAAACTTAGATGGAGGGTATCCATTCAATTTAGATATAGGTGAATCAAAAGTATACTTATTGACACTCTATGCAGGAGAAAATGCAAAGAGTGGGCAAATCCAAATAAACTTGGATAATGGGTCTGAACGATTCAAATGGATAAATCAATTAGAGGTTCAAATTTTTGCTAAACCCAATCTTGAATTCATAAATTTAGCATACCAGGATACCTCCACTTATCAAACATATCTCGGTAAAGGCAGTCACCCTTCGGGAGAACAATTGGTATTCAAATGGCTAGTGGGTAATTCAGCAGATATTGCTTGGACGCCTAAATTGAGTATTCAAAAAGATAATGCATTATCAGTTGAATGTAATAATTTACCCGTAATTGAGATCGATGAAAAATATGATTTGATATGCAGTGTGATGATCGATGCTAATGCTGTACCTTCTTCAGAGCCCTCTTTCACTCTGGAACTTACCGGTAATGGTGCCCAATTCTCTGAAACGGTATCGTTACTGGTAGGAAGTGTAGAACAGGTTTCTTGGCAGGGATTATCTTCGAATTCGTTTGAGACTGGTGTGGAAAAACAAATCCAAATATTGGTATTAAATACTGGAAATATACGTTTTAATCATAAATTAGATATTGTCTCAGATGGAGATTGGGATGTAATGGTAGATGGTAATCAAGTAATTGATTTAGAGATTGGTGAATCGGCCACAGTTAGATTCAAAATAACAGCCCAAGAACCAGGCTTTTCATCGATTTCTTTAGGATTCAGTACTGCTATTATGCCGGATAATAATTTATATTCATTCAATGTATCTTCTGAGGGTGAATCCAGTGGTTTGGCAAGTAGTGGTAGCGATTTATTACTAACATCATTGTTTGGACTAATAATTATGGCCATCATCATTTTGAGTACATTATTAGTAAGACAAAGAAAGCAGACGCCCATTATGAACTTTCCAAACCCAGCTTTAATCAATCCTGTTTCTGCCAATAGGCCGATGATGGCGCCTAAGACCATTCCTCAAATAGCGGCACCAGTAATTACTAAAACGCCTGTGTCGCCAATACCCGTTCAAGCATCAAATACGGCTGAAGAAGTTGAAATAACACAAAACGCTCCACCGATTTGTTGGTCTTGCCGCAATCCAGTTGAGGGGCAAGTGCTTGGTTGTCCATCATGCGGCGCTCGGTATCACGGTTCAGAAACTGAATCATGTGGTATTTTACAGTTAGATAACTGTGTTAGTTGTTCTTCTCCAGTCACCGATTTTATTGAGGGTTGATTTAAGACCCGGCTCTCAACATAAACATGAAAGGGTAGGCTTTTGATACTAAGTCTTCCACCGGGGGTCATGGACCCCCGAGTAAACCCGATAATTTCTACTCATCGAGGCGCACTATTTCTCGTGGCTTTGATGTTATTTTCTGTGTTGCCTACTATGGCACCAATGGTTTCTGCCGAGGGCAGTATAACACTGAATGTTTCACCAAATGCAATAGAAATAAATCCGGGTGAATCAGGCGAGTATACTGTTGTAGTATACAATACAGGTTCTGATCCGGTAACAGTAAACCTACAAGCACAAAATGAACCTGGTGAAGATTGTAATGGTTTTACTTCTACAATTGGACAAATCCCTGGACAAATAGAGTCAGGTGATTCTGAAGAAACCACCATGAACATCACACTTGCCCAAACCGTTGAACCAGAATCAGCTTGTGATACTACAGTGACAGCAACGATCACAGCAGTGATTGGAACCCCTGGTGCTGAAGTGCCAGAACCATCAACTGAAACAGTTACTACGACTGCTGGAGATGGGTCGGGAAGTACTTTATTCGGTGTAGATCTTTACTTTGACAATATTGAAGAGAGAAATACTCAAAAGAAGGTATTGGGTTCTAGTTCAAATATTGTAAATTATTACATAACCGTAGAAAACACGGGTCAAACAAATGAATCGATTGATCTTGTTCTTACCGAGATAGATGATAGTGGTTGTCGAAACGCTCAAGATTTAACAGTCACTCTTAGTGAAGATAACGTTGCATTAGATGTCGAAGAAACCGAACAGGTTACTGTTGAAGTTGAAGTTCCTGAAGGTCAGCAAGCCAATGATTATTGTTGGGAGGTCGCAGCTACAGTTTCGGGTTCTAATCCTGCTCAAAATGCTACTGATACGGTTGATTTTGAATTGGAGGTTCCAGTTCTAAAAGAGTGTTCAATGTCTCTTTCAAAGACAATATTGAACCTCAATCCAGGTAGCGAGGGAACTCTTACTGCAACTCTAAGCAATGAAGGAAATAGTGATTGGACGGTAAGTATGTCAGTTACTGGAGACCCAGGTTCATCTAACAATAACTGGGTTTCTTTTAGTGGCCCTTCTAGTGGACTATTACCGTATAACAGCGGTTCAGGAACCAAAACCTTTGATCTGATAGTATCACCTGATGATTCTAAAAGTGCAGGTTCAGAAACGATGATAACAGTACAAGCCAAAGATGGTTCTAGTGCAAAGTGCATAAAGCAATTCACTGTAGTTCTAGGTCAAACTTATGGAGCCACATTAAGCCTACAATCCTCAGTATTGGGTCCTGTTGAACCAGGTGATAACAAAACCTCTTCTTTGACAGTCACTAATGCGGGTAATGGTGAAGATACTCTGAGAGTTACAGTTTCTTCACCGCCGTCAGGATGGACTATTTCACTGGAACAATCTACAGTGACAGTTGGTACAAAACATGGCTCAAGCAAATCTGCAAGTGTAGACTTCACTATTTCAGTACCAGAAGATGCCCTTGCTACAGAAAGTATCGATTTGACATTCTCAATATTGCCAGGAGGGGGTGGACAAGCCTATCAAACAAAGGTGTTGTCAGTCACAGTCAAAGAAACGCATGGCATGGAAGTCTCAACTAATGTTGTTGATCAAACAGGACGTTCAAATGCAGAGTTATTATTCCCGATAACGGTTGAAAATACTGGAAATAATGATGATACTTTTAGATTTTATACCAAAAAGAATACCGAGAATTGGCAAAATTGGTATGAGGACAATACTGGTGCGCAACAAACTGAATTCAATATAGGTGCACGCCAAACAACAGTAATAATTCTTCACGTCATTGTTGAACAGGGTACAGATAATTGGGAATTTACAGATATCGGTGTTGAGATTACTAACATTGGAGATTCGAATAATGCTGATGGTGACGGTGATGGTTTACCAGATAATAAACGATTACTGAATTTCCAAGCAGTTCGTTCAGACTTTAATTATTCCATGGATATGAGGCTTGGTGATGCTGGACTTGATGGCGTATCGATAGATAACCGAGCAGGTACAATTGTTTTACCACCAGAGGGTGAGGCTATATTCGATATATGGGTCGAGAATACAGGCGATGCAGATGATAAGGCTATATTCGAGATCAGTGGCTTAGAAGGCATTGCAACACGCCAGTTACTAATGAATGGAGAATTGGTTGGTATGGAAGATAAGTTTCAGATATTAACTGGTTATGGGCTATGGAATTTTACTAATCAAGCATTTGAACTAAAAGAAAATAATTTACCCCAAAGATCTTATTCAATGCAAGGTATACAGGCAATTCAAGAAGATTTACAATTATTCGATGATGAAATAAGATTATTCAAGCAACATTTCCAATTGAGAATAGAGGTAAACCCTGGTGCCGTTACTGGTGACAGTGGCATCTTCACCTTGGTTGTGACTAGTGAATCTAATACAGCCAATCGCTCCGGTAGTTCGACCATTAGTCTAGAAGTACAAACTCTGTATGATCTCCAATTCAATTCGGATGTCGAACTTTATTATTCATTGGAGTATCCAAATAAAAAGACTATTTTGGTTGATGTCATCAATGAAGGAAATGTAAGAACACAATTTACTATCTTAACTCCCGAGGGCTTGCGAGGGTGGTCTGTTGTAATTGACAATTCCAATGGTTCTTGTTCTTCCAATTCAGATGGTTTGACATGCTGGCTAGATGTTGGCCAGTCGATGGGCCTAGAAGTGGATGTAAGGCCTGATTATGATGCTGAAGTTGAAGATAACTTCACGTTTACACTTTCCGTAGAACCTATTGAAACAGGAGTAATTGACCGTCAAAATATCGAATTTTCAGTACTCGGTGAGCCTTATGCGGGCGCATTTGGACTTGGATTGCAACAAGAGCATATCAAAGCTGGAATGTATCTGATAATCGCTTTAATATTCCTTGGAGTATTGTATCAAGGTGCAAAACCTACAATTAGGGACATGGATCAAAAAGCAAGAGCATCTCGACAATCATTATTTGCTGAAAAGTTAGCAGATGCTAGAGCTAGTGGTTTCAAGACATCAAGTGCTCTTGGATTCAATCCCGTCTCCCATCGTTCACCAATTAAACAATTGTTAATTTTCACACCGTTGACTCTAGGTTTGTATCCAATATTCACGATCTATAACTGGGGCGGGGAATTGAAAAGGCATGCTAACATTGGGCCAGGTGGCATCAAGAGTCTACTATTCTTTATTATTCCATTTTTCAATATTTATTGGATCTTCAAATTTGCCGGCATGGTTAGGGAATTGGAAAAGAAAACTATGCACCACAGTAGAATCTCGGGTAGTGCGCCACTAGTATGGTTTATTTTATCCCTGACCGTTTTCCCTGGTTTGGCCTTCGGGTGCCTATTATTGGCAATTCCACTGACAATATTTACTCCAGATTTCCTATTGATCCCAGTTCTAACAGTTCTCTACGCTTTAGTTGTGTATATTTTATACTTACCAACATATAAGATTTGGTCTATGGTGCAGAATTCATTCAATATTTCTTGGACTATTTGGTTTGGTAAATCTGCATAAATATACCAAGTAAAATATGAGCATATTTTATCGGCTTTATTTGTCCAAACATCGTCTTGACATTTGGCAACCCTTATTGGGGGGTAATTATTGGAAAGAACGCTGAGCGTATGCTTTGCAATTGGGTGAAAATATGTCCGGACTAGAATCGGTACCTAGCGCATACCTTTCTATTGGCTTTTTGACCATAGTCGGTATCTTGATGCCAATGACTAATTTCATCATCACATGGTTCGTTAGGCCACGTGTAGATCCGGCTAGACCTCACATTACTCGTTCGTATTTATTAGAGGGCTATGAAAGGGATCACAGCCTATATCCAAGAAGGCTGACGACCTTTGAATGTGGAAGTGAACCGGTCGGAGATGCCATGATTCAATTCCATTTCCAATACTACTGGTATGCCATTATATTCCTGGTTTTTGATGTTGCGTTCATGTTCCTCGTACTTGGTGGAATGGTGGCATCGGATGCAACCTCTCAAGATCTTGCAGAAAGTGCCCGTGAAGGTGCAGTAGCAAAAGCCAAAGATGCCCTCATAGTTCTTAGCGTATTCTTCGCTACAATGTCTTTGGGCGTTTGGTATGTTTTTAGAAAGCGAGGACGAATTTACATTTGAGGCGATATCATGGCAGACATAGGAGAAAATTTTGCTGCATTCAATAGCAGAGCCTTGGTAGAAATGGTTGGCGGTGTAACCGACGAAGCCCTTAAGGTGACGAGAATCAAACAATTCCTCAGCGTTCTAGCAGGTCGTTTTTTCAATTGGGCAGGAAGGAAGTCATTATTCACTTTGCACTTAGGAATCAAATGTTGTGCTATCGAAATGGCAGCCGCTGCAACCCCTAGATTCGATGGAGACCGGTTCGGAGTGCTGTTCCGTTCATCCCCTCGCCAATCAGATGTATTATTGGTCAATGGGCCGATTTCAAAGAAGTTCGCTGATAAGGTAGTTCGTCTTTGGGAACAGATGCCGGAGCCAAAATACTGTATTGCAATGGGTGAATGTGCAATTTCTGGAGGTCCATATTTCCAGTCCTACAATATTCTAGAAGGTGTTGACACGGTCATACCTGTGGACGTTTACATCCCAGGATGCCCTCCAAGGCCAGAAGCATTAATCGATGGCTTTGGATTGCTCCGTGAGAAGATAATCAGGATAGGTGCTGCACCTAGTTCTAACCGCGATAGTGAAAAGCCACTAATAGTTGGAGATGAGTAAAATGGGAATGTCAATCACCGCTGCTCAGAACCTTGACGCTGCCAATGAGTGCCTAGAGGCAATCAATGGGAGATTTGACGGGTCTGGAGTAGAAACCACGATTGAATACCATTCCAATGCTAAGAAATTCGCATTTATCAGAATCACAACACCACCTCAACACTGGCAGGCTTTAGCCAAGTGGTTATGCTTTGACTTAGGCGTTAATTACTGTTCAATGGTTACGGGAACACATTATCCTGACGGTCCCGATGAAAGAGGTTGGGAAGTTGCTTATCACATGCTAAGGCAACCAATCGTCGACCAGGTACCCGATACAAGTACGGTCTATGTCGCAGAAGATTTACGCGGCTCTTCAATTCCAATGGAGTTCGAAATATTGATTCCTTTGGCTAATAATAACAATCCAGTAGTGCCAACAGTTCAGCATATCTGGGTTGGCGCAGATTGGAATGAAAAAGAGACTTGGGATTTAGTTGGAATAAAGTTTGAAGGCCATAAGAATATGCACAGAGTCCTAAATCCTAACGATAGCCCCGAAGGATTCCATCCTTTACAAAAGCAACACAAAATTCGATATCATGATTACAATGAAATGTATGACGATCCACAAGGCTTTGGCCGAAAACCAGCGGACGAGGGCCGTGTAAAATAAGGTGATATCATGGCACAAATGTGGATTACAATGGGGCCTCAGCACCCAATGACTCATGGATTATGGACTCTTAGAGTCAAGGTCGATGGAGAGACTGTAGTAGATACAGATGCTGAATTAGGTTACATTCATCGTGGTGTTGAAAAGATTTGTGAAGCTAGAGATTTCACTCAAATAACTCCATACTGTGATAGACTTTGTTATGTAAGTGCAATGACTTGGGCAAATTCCTATATCTATGCTGCCGAGGATTTACTTGAAGCAGAAGTTCCAGAAAGAGCAGAATATATTCGCCTTATCGCTGCAGAGTTACAACGCCTAGCTTCTCACCTGATGTGGCTAGGTGCATTTGGGCCAGATATTGGTAATTTGACATTGATGACTTGGTGTATGCGTGACCGAGAGATGTTCCTAGATTTACTTCAGGAATTGGGTGGTTCAAGAATGCACTATAATTATCCGAGAGTTGGTGGAGTAAAGCGTGATATTCCGATTGGTTTTGCAGATAGAATGATTGCTAAGGTGAAATTATTCGAACGCAGAATAGATGAATATGAAATGATGCTTGATGAATCAACAATTTGGTTGGTTAGGCTACAAGGTGTAGGTTATGCCAACGCCGAAGAAATGGTGGCAGCAGGAGTCTCGGGTCCTAACGTACGTGCAGCAGGAGTCAATTACGATGTTCGCTGGGCACACCCATACTCCGTTTATGATGAGATTGATTGGGAACCATCAGTTGAAAAACCAACTTCCGTTAAAGGCGCAGATTGCTATGACAGATACCGAGTTAGAATGGAAGAAATGCGTCAATCATGCCGTATGGTACTGGATGCAATTGAGAAAATCCCAGGCGGTAAAAACTCTAATTATTCTAAAGGTGATGAAATGATATTCAAGAAAGCCCCACTACGTGCCCCTGAAGGCGCAACTGGATTTAGCAATTATGAGTGCACAAGAGGTGCTTCACAATTCTATATCAAAGGTGGTGGAGAAGGTCGCGGTAAGAGTCCATACCGGTTATCGATTCGTTCACCAATGTTCATCACTATTCCTTTTGTCGCTAAAACTATGATTGGATATAAGGTTGCAGATATTCCTGCAATCATGGGTAGTTTCGACCCATGCATAGGGGAAACAGATCGTTGAGGTGATATTATGGATGATGCATATGACCTGCGCGGATTGATATTCTCCCTTGTAGAGAAGGTGATACCACCTATACTTGAAGGGACATTTCTCGAAGAAAGCACAGGACAAATCACATTCGGATTAGCTACATTTGCAGTAGTCAACATCGTCTTTTTGATGTTATTCTTTTCACAATTCGCAATTTTGTGGATTGAACGTAAAGCGGTTGCTAGAATGAATGATAGAAGAGGCGCAACCACTGCTCTTCGTTCATTATGGGTTGGAGAGAATGGCGTTACTGCAGGTGAATGGTGGAATATGTTACCATTCGGCTTGGGCAAGCCAGTCGGTGCAGTCAATAAGTGGCTTAACAAGAAATTCGGTAATCGCGATGAGAAATACCCTACCGTTGATAGAGTAAATAATCGATCTTGGATGGGCTATTCGATATTCCCAGGTTTCTTCCAGAATGTTGCAGATGGTATGAAATTTCTCCTCAAGGAACACATGGTCCCACAACGCGCAGATAAATTAATTTTCGAAGTCTCTCCATTTTTGATAGTTTCATCCACTCTGTTGATTTTAGGACTGATTCCATTATCGAGTGGAATCTATGCAACCAACCCCGAACTTTCTATTCTTTACGCAATTGCAATATTTGGCATAGCGCCAATAGGTGTATTCTTTGCAGGTTGGTCATCCAATAACAAATATACCTTAATCGGTGGAATTCGTTCCGCTGCCCAATTAACTGCTTATGAGATTCCATTATTGCTAACATTGCTTTCAGTAGCAGTATTATCAGGGACTTTCAATATTGTAGAAAGCGTTCATTTCCAACACTCTGCAGGATCTTGGAATCTATTCTTGATGCCATTGGGTGCAGGTTTATTCCTAATCACAATGATTGCTGAAGTTGAAAGAGTTCCGTTTGATATGCCTGAAGCCGAAGCAGAACTGGTTGAAGGTTGGTGGACTGAATATGGTGGAATGAGATTTGGGATGCTATTTATGGCAGAATATATCAGAACATATGCAGCTTGTTTCCTCTTTACCCACTTCTTCCTTGGCGGTTGGCATTTGCCTTTCCAAGGATTGATTGGTTCAATTCCAATAATTGGGGATCTCTATCTTTTGATACCTGGTGCCATAGTTGTGCTGATCAAAGCTTGGTTAGTATTCCTTCTAGTCTTCGTTTGGGCTAGATTCTCCTTGGCCAGAATCAGGACCGACCAGATTCTAGAATTTGGCTGGAGAATACTCCTGCCACTAGCGGTCTTCCAACTAATACTATCAGCTATCTATCGTTTGTACCTGTTTGACCCTTCTGCAATGTCGGACAGTACTTTCGGAGGAACATCATGGGATGCATTTGGCATCCTCTTCCTAATCCCTGCTATTACTACAGCCATTTGGCTAGGAATTTTCTTCCTAATGCTGAATGATGAAGATAAGAGTGGGAATACGGAACGTATGTTCCACGTCTATACAGATAAGGCCGCGGGAACTTATGTCCCAGGCCAAGAGTGAGGTGAAAAATATGCCAATGCATCCACACGCAAAACCGAATTTTAGAAACCTTTTCTGGTATCCTTTCAAGATAACTTTGATAACAGCACTACGAACGTTCCCAATATTTGGAAGAATCTTTGGGAAGAGGCTTTCGGGTGGCTATCACAATACAACTCATCCTGAATTTTTAGATGATAATTCTGCCACTCGAGCAGCTAGTAGTAAGTTATACAATGATATTTCACAGCAGGAATTTGCACCAGATAGAGTCACTTCAGATCTATTTCCAACATTATGGAAGCCTCAAACCGTTCAATACCCTTATGAGAGGCTTGAGGATATGGAGCCTTGGCTTTTCGTCCCGGGAAATTATAATGGTAGAATTGGAGTTATTTGGGAAACATGTACTGCATGTAAACTATGTGTATCTGCTTGCCCTAATGATTGCCTTCACATGACTACTGAATTGAGAGTCGACGTTCTTGATGGAGCGGATGGAGAGCATTCAGGCATGGGTGCAGAATTAGAAGTCGGCGGACATGCAGCAAAACTAATTCCAGAAGTAGCAGAATCTTTAGACGAATTTAATCTTGTAACAGCACATACCGATACTCCCGACCAATGGAGATTTGCCGAAGTTCTAGATTTGTCTGGAGATACAGCAACAGTGCGCTGGAATGACTCAGGGCAAGAACAAGAAGTCGAAGCAGCTGAATTATATGTTGCAGATGACCAAATAGTGTCAGGTCGAATTGATTTGGGTCGTTGTATGTTCTGTGGTTTATGTATGGAAGCATGTGGCTTTACATCTTTCTTTATGACCAATGAATACGATGGAATGTCCGGTTTTAATCGTCAAGATCTTTGGTTTGATGCTAGTAGGACAAGAGTTCTACCTTCAGTACACCAAGAAGCAGTAGATTCCGAACTTGCTAAGCGTGCCAATAAGGAACGCGATAAGCGAGCCAAGAAAGCAGCAAGAGCTGCTAAGGAGAGTGCTTGAGGTGGATGTTGGGGCAATTGTTGAAGCAGGAGTTTTCTTCTTATTTGCCACAATAACCATCGGCGGAGCATTAGGTCTAGTTTTGGCTCAAAGAGTAGCACACTCGATGCTTTCTCTGATATTTTGTTTCATGGCAGTTTCCGGTATTTTCATATTACTTGGTGCTGAATTTCTCGCTGCAATCCAGATATTGGTTTACCTTGCCAGTGTAGGATTGGTAGTTCTATTTGGTATAATGTTGACCAGAAGACAAATTCTAGAGGAGGATTTTGAATGAAGTTTTTATCTTTAGTAACTAGAATTGGCCTTCTTTCTTTAGGTATGATATTAGTTTCAGTACTCAGTGCTGATGAGGTTTGGGCGGATTCCAGTGACAATGCTCCTACTACAAGCGGTCTTGCAGACACAATGCTAAATGAATGGGCTTTACCACTACTTGTACTTGGAATTTTGATGTCTGTTGCAATGATTGGTGCTGCTTATCTTGTTCGTGATGAGAGAAGAGAAAATCTTCTTTGGGAATTTGGAGGTGAGGAAGAATGATTGAACCATCTTGGGTCTCAGCACTCTCAGCATTATTATTCATCATAGGCTTAGGTGGAGCTTTTACTAGAAAGAATGCAATCATTGTTTTGATGTGTATCGAATTGATGTTGAATGCAGCAAATATGCAGTTCGCAGCAGCAGCAGTACACCATGGAGATGCTACAGGTTGGGTCTACACAATTTTCGCTATCGCTATTGCAGCGAGTGAAGTTGCTATTGGATTAGCAATTTTCCTTGCTATGTATGGTAAGCATGAATCGATATCACTAGACGACGTTGACGTCTTGAAAAACTGAGGTGAGATTATGGCAGGTTCAAGTAGTTCAGAAGTTATTCTCGACAGTGGCATGGTTCAGTATGCACCATTGATAATTCTCTTACCAATGTTAGCATTCCCAGTAATTTTATTCCTTGGTAAGGTGTTTAATCAGAATCCATTTTGGAAGAACACCCTGAAGGAAGGAGGGCTGATTGCTCTACCAGTAATGGCGGCTAGCCTAATTGTCTCACTTCTATTGATAAAAGACCACATCGGTGGTTTTTCAGGCATTAAAGATGCAGTAAATCTTCTTTGGATTAACACTAGTGTGTGGGATGGTGGCGTGTTAAAGCCAGTAACATTTGGTTTTGGAATCTATGTTGACCACATTACTGTAATGCTATTATTTGTAGCATCTTTCCTATGTCTTTTGATTAATATATTCAGTATAGGGTACATGAATACAGACCCAATAAATGATAATAGAAATCATAGATTCTACGCAGAATTTGTTTTATTCTGTTCAGCAATGTTGGGAATGGTTTTAGCAGACTCCTTCCTTTGGTTATTCATTTTCTGGGAGATTATGGGTCTTTGTTCTTATCTTTTGATAGGATTCTACTATGAGCGACCTAGTGCAGCTTATGCAGCAAAGAAGGCCTTTTTGACCACACGTGTGGGCGATGTATTCCTTATCATCGGCCTAGTGATGCTTTGGGATTTATTCGGATCACTTGATTATGATGTTGTATTTAATTCAGAAAACATCGCAGTAGTTGCAGCCAAATCTTCAGGAACTTTGCAATGGGCTCTTGGAATGATGTTTATTGGAGCAGTAGGAAAGTCTGCTCAATTCCCATTACACGTTTGGTTACCTGATGCTATGGAAGGTCCAACTCCAGTATCAGCACTTATTCACGCTGCAACAATGGTCAATGCAGGATTATACCTAGTTGCTAGAATGTTCCCATTCTTTGGTGCAGAATCAATGAATGGTGAGTTAGTAGATTTAGCATTCATCATCGCCTTAGTAGGAGGAATAACCGCTGTTATGGCTGCTGCTATCGCCTTTGTTCAAAACGATCTAAAGAAGGTTTTAGCGTATTCAACAATGAGCCAACTCGCCTATATTTTCACTGGACTTGGTTGTGCATTATATCTTGCCAATACATTGGATTGGCATAATGATAGTGAAGCCCACTATATTGTAATTGTAGCCTTTGGTGCTGCATTATTTCATCTATTCAATCACGCTATGGCTAAAGGAATGTTATTCATGGCCAGTGGCTCGGTAATTCATGAAGTTCATCATGCGCATCATCACTTACATCATCATGGTGAACATGGAGATGACCATCATGATGACCACGATGATGAGGAATTTGATGCTCAATCGATGGAAAATATGGGTGGTCTTGCATCTAAGATGCCATTAACAGCAACTGCAATGTTGGTCGGTTCAGCATCTATCATGGGATTGCCACTAATCGGTGGATTTTGGTCTAAAGAAGGAATCATAGCCAATGCATGGAGAGTTGCTCAAGACGACCCTAGATTCTTGATTCCAGCACTTTGTGTATTAATCGGTGCAGGAATGACAGGTTTCTACATGTCAAGAATGTGGTTGAAGACATTTGCAGGTAAACCAAATAACGAGGTTGCAGCACATGTTGGTCCGACCAATACATGGATTAAAATTCCGTTATTTACTTTGACTTTCGTAACACTCTCAGCCGTATTATTTGCAGGAATGGGCTTTACACATTGGGCTCCTGACAGTGAATATGGTTTCCTTTCAGAGAAGAACTTGTTTGAAGGAATCGCTTATGAAATGGAGCATGCCTTTGCTAACCATGATACATTCTTCCTAATCCTGACATATGTTGCAATTGCTATTGGTGCAGTTGTTGGCCCAGGTTTAGCAATGTCGCTATATGGTGGAAACTTAGCGGAAGGGGAGCAAACAAAACCATGGATGCGACCTGTAATCAGATTGAATTCGTGGGTTTATGGTAGATTCAACTTCGATAATAGTTCGATAGCAGAATCTGGTCTAACTCGGGCATTGGAACAGCGATTGTACTTTGACCACTATTATGACATGGCAATGCTAAAAATTGTCGCAGCCTTTTCTAAGAAATCCGCAGAAGTGGACAGTTTAGTAATAGATGGAGCAATTAAGAAAATTGAGACAGGTTCACAATCATTATCGAAACTAATTCGCTCATTTACAACAGGATCAGCAAGAGATTACATCTTGATGATATCTGTTGGAACGTTAGCAATTTTCTTTTTCTTATGGGGGATGGCTTGAATGGATGATTGGATTTCGATACCTCTAGTGGCATTCCCACTAATTTCCAGCATGATACTACTGGGTTTTGTATCAAATACATCTGAAAAGGTAAGAAAAGGTTTGGTAAAGCCAATAAGAATGGCTTGTCTTGTATTCTCACTATTATTATTGGTATTGACTACAGGAATGTTCTTCCAATACTTCGGTGATGTTTCATGGATGGATATACAATTTAATGATTATGAATTCTATGCAACTTATCCCTGGATTGAATCGCTTGGAATAAGTTGGACGGTTGGACTTGATGCGCTATCTTTCCCAATGGTTTGGTTGACTACATTATTACTCCCAGTAACGATTATTGCAACTTGGAATGAGAAGTATGGTGCAACATATTTCCCATTATTATTGATGATGGGTGGGGCTTTGATTGGAGTCTTTGTATCATTGGACTTATTCATGTTCTATGTATTTTGGGAACTAACTTTGATTCCAATGTTCTTCTTGATTCTAAAGTGGGGCGGTCCAGAAAGAAAGTACGCTGCTCAGAAATTCTTCATCTATACCTTTACAGCATCTGTTATCATGCTACTTGGTTTAATCACTCTTTACTTCCTACAAGAGCCAAATACTCTGGCTTCGGCAGGAACTATGACTGGACGCAGTTTCTCGATTCCAGAATTAATTGATTCAGCAAGAACGGCTAATATAGGGGATAATTGGTTCTTGGGTAAGACAATGCAGAATATTTTATTCGTAATGCTGATGATAGGATTCCTCGTCAAACTTCCCGCAGTTCCATTCCATACTTGGCTGCCTGATGCCCACGTTCAAGCACCAACAGGTGGATCTATGCTACTAGCTGGTGTAATGTTGAAGATGGGTGCATATGGAATGTTCCGTCTACCTCTGAGTTTATTCCCTCATGCTGTATATCATTTCCAATTGGCTTTGATGATAATAGGAATGGTATCCTTGGTTTGGGGGGCTATTGTTTGTCTAGGTCAAACTAATTTGAAGAAAATGGTTGCTTATTCCTCAGTATCACATATGGGTGTTATTTTGATTGGAATTGCTACAATGCAACCAATGGGTTGGGCAGCCGCATTATTCATGATGTTTGCACACGGAATAATCAGTCCAATGTTATTCGCAGTTTGTGGTGCTTTCAAACATCACTACCACAGTATGGAGATAGGAGCTATGCGAGGAATGGCTAAGCATTCACCTTGGCTTGCAACTTCTATGATGTTTGCTTGGATGGCGTCCCTAGGACTCCCTTTGCTTGCAGGTTTCGTTGCTGAAATTATGATGATTATTGCTCTATGGCATATGATCTCTATAGATGGATGGAGTATCTTGTGGATGGTTGGTCCAGCACTGGTATTGGCATTGACTGCAGCATATTACCTGTGGTCTATGCAGAGAACAATATTCGAAGGCGGTGATGAAACACAACCTCCTGTAAGTCTTGATGGACATCCAGTTCCTGATATTTCAGATTCGGAGAAGTTTGCTATGATTATCCTTGCATTCTTTACCATACTCTTTGGAGTAATGCCATGGATAGCTCTTGATATGATGGATGATTGGACTCAACAAATATTCAATGGATTGATATTATTTGTCGGTAAGGGAGGTGCTTGATATGTCTACATTAAACACGATTGAACCATTTGGTGAAGGATTTATTTCAGCACTATGTCCTGAATTGATTCTTTTTGCAGGTCTTATTTTATTGATTATAGTCCCTAACTTAGGTAATGGGAAATTTAGAGTCCCTGGAACCCAGACCAAGTTATATTGGTTATTTGGCGGTAAGAGATTCAAACAGACAAGTGACCCAAGATTGCCTGGCTGGATAGCGGTTTTGACACTTGGTGCGGCTTTTATTCAAACAATACTTTCCTTCCAGAACGGAGTAGAGAGAACAGCCATCGTTAGTGAAGGCGGAACTCAAATATTGATGGTAAATGCATTTAGTAGAGTATTTGAACTGATATTTTTCGGAGCACTTACCCTTGCTGCCTTTGCCTCAATGAATCGCCTTGACGTCAAAGGTATTGGATCTAAAATCTCATCTGAGGAATTATATAACAATAGAAGACAAGGAGACTTCTATATCTTGATGGTTACTTGTGCTCTGGGTATGTCTATAGTCGCTTTAGCTCAAGACTTATTTGTATTATTTATCGGATTGGAATTAGCATCTTTCTCAACTTATGTCTTAGTTGCCTTCTTCAAAGAAACAAAGTCAGGAACAGAAGCAGGAATGAAATATTTCATTGTTGGTTCAGTAGCCTCAGGTGTAGGATTATACGGTCTATCGATGCTATACCTTTGGGCTGGATCTCTTCAACTAGATGTTTTGGCATCCACATTCGCTCAATCAGGATCTGAACCTTTGCCATTGATTGCAATTGGATTTGTATTGGTTGGATTCGGTTTCAAGGTTAGTGCTGCTCCATTCCACTTTGCAGCCCCAGATGCTTATTCTGGTTCAAGCAGTCCAGTTGCTGGTGTTCTTGCCACTGCTAGTAAAGCAATGGGAATTGTCGGTATACTTAGGATGCTATTGATTGTAGCAGCCCCAGAATCAAGTACAGATGGTACAGTTTGGCTAGTATGTCTCGGATTGTTATCGGTAATCACGATGACATGGGGTAATCTTGCAGCACTAGGTAGTACCAATCCAAAGAGAATGCTAGCATATTCATCGGTTGCTCATGCAGGATATATGCTTGCAGCTATTACTGCAATAGGGGCATGGAACTGGGATAATTCATTGGCAGGAAACCCTAGTGAAGCAGCAATTGTTGTTCTAACAGCACTTTTATTCCACCTGGTAGTATTGGTTGCCTTCAAGTTAGGAGCATTCTTGGTATTATCAGTTCTTGAATCCGATGGTGGGGCTTCAAAATTATCCTCTTTAGGAGGACTTGCTAAGAGAGAACCATTCTTGGGTGTTGCAATGTTTATCTTTATGATTTCATTAGCAGGAGTCCCTCCACTTGCCGGTTTCATGTCTAAATTATTGGTGATAATGGGTATTGTTAAGGTCGCTGTAGGGGATATGGGAGATGCCATCTCAACGGGTAGTGAACTTGGGCTTTCAGATGTTCATTGGGTTTGGTGGCTTGCTTTAGCAATGGTAATCAATTCAGCAATATCAGTATATTATTATCTTCGAGTTGTAGTAGTAATGTTCTTTGATGAACCCGAAGAAGGTCGAAGTGGACCACTTCCAAACGGATGGCAAGTACGTTTTGCAATTCTAGCATGTCTTATCGCAACAGTATTTTTCGGAGTTGCCAGTGACAAGTTATTAGAAATCTGTGAAATAGCCGCTAAGAGCTTCAATTATAATTGGGTATAAATTCACCTTTAGTCGGGTGATGACTTCAATAAGGGTTGATTGTTAGCACTGCTTAGTGAGGCATTATGGCTCGTAGACGTGAAGAAAAAGTAGACGTAGAAGAATTAGCACGTCTAGAGAATCCAGAAGATGGCTCTTCAGGAAAGATTCGTGTCAAGATGCCTAATAGAAAAATCAATGAGATGTTTGCTTTGGCTGAACAGATCTTAGGTGGCCGTAGAGTTACTATCCTATGTGAAGATGGAGAAACTCGTTTAGCTAGAATTCCAGGAAAGATGCGTAGAAGACAATGGGTCAGAGAAGGGGATCTAATTATTGTCTGGCCATGGGACTTTCAAGATGCCAAGGCAGATGTTAAGCATCGATATACCAAAACTCAAGCAATGTACTTATCGCGTAAGGGTGTTTTACCAGACGATGTCGATGTATTTGGCATGAATGTCACTCATGATGAGGATGATGAACATGATGATTTATTTGGTGAAGTAGATTCTCCAGATGAGGATGATCTTTTCGGAGAAGCAGACTCACCAGATGATGGTGGAGAACTTTCTACTTCTAAAGAAACAGAAGTTGAAGAAACTGCAGCAGAAGAAAAAGTGGTTGAACAATCAGAGCCTGAATTTGAACCGGTTGAGGAATATCCAGAAACCGAGGATGAGGATAGTGAAGAAAAAGATGATGACATCGATATCGATTCATTATTTGGTTAGAATCACTCAGCCTTATGGGTGGTAAAATGTCAGATATAGATGATGATTGGAACGAACTTTCCATCAATAGGAATCGTCATCGTCGCGAAAAATCGAAGTTCAAGAATTCAGAACATCAAAAGGATGCTGAGTTCTTTCATTCTGAAGAAAGTAAATTCATAAATACATTGGAAAATACCGGTGGAAAATATAATTGGATGAAGGAAAAGCGCTTCAAAAAAATGTTCAAGGATATCGAAGGAAAGATACAGGGTGCTATGGGAAAGGGTACTTTTGAATGGGTAGATCGCCGAGTATTCGACCAAGTCTTTGATAGATTAACATTGATGTCATTATACAAACTTATGAAGAATGGAGTTCTTGATACTCTTGATTTCCCGGTGGCTAGAGGTAAAGAAGCACACGTATTTCATGGCACAGATATCGATGGCAATTCAGTTGCAGTAAAGATTTTTCATACCTCCAATGCTGTCTTCAAGAACTTGATGAAGTATATCGAAGGAGACCCTAGATTTACAGGACTTAGGCGCAGGCATCGAGATTTAGTTGATATCTGGGTTCGCAAGGAACAAAGAAACCTAACACGATTAGCCAAGTGGGGATTACGGGTGCCAAAGCCGCTAGGTCTACACAAGAATGTACTTGTTATGGAATATCTAGGTGATGAAACCTCTCCCTTCCCTAAACTTAGAGAAGTTAAAGTTGAAGACCCAGCTCCCGTATATGATGACTTATTGGAATTCTTAGCAGTATCTTGGCAGAAGGCAAATTTGGTACATGCTGACTTTTCACCATTCAATGTATTATGGAATGATCAAAATCAACCTGTCGTAATCGATGTAGGTCAGGCAGTGGTTCAATCCCATCCCAAGGCTGAGGACTTCTTGGTCAGAGATGTGACGCGATTAGTCGAATGGGGTCAAAAAAATGGTCTCAAAGTCGAATTGGCTGATGCCATGTTCGATGTATTGAATATGGACTTAAGTCATATTAAAGAGATTCAACAAGATTGAGAGAATCACTCTTCGCCCCAATTTATTTCTTCATCTTCAGATAGTTCCATCATTTCTTCCACTGCTTTTTCATCTTCTGGGTTCACTTGAGATGCACGCATTTTTCTAGAGCGACGGTTGGTGACATCAGATAATCCTGGAACTAGGTTTTCAAAGACAGTAGTTGGTGTATCAGACTCTTTCAATTCTATTGAATCCAATGAACGATTGGATAACTTTGTTCTTCTTCGATCTTTCTCTAAATAATGTAGCACAGAACCATGTTCTGAACCACCTGCAAGCATTTCTATTGCTTGTCGAGCAGCGTAAAGCCCCTCTTCTTCTCCAATTATGACGACTGTTGACTTGTAAATTGTGATTTCTGTTTCTGTAAGGTTTTCAATCAATTTTCGAATTTTACCTTCACTACCGATTATCCTTGATCTGATTCTACGTTGTTGATTTGAACGCTTACCGACGAAATCTCTTAGGTCAACCATTTCGAAGAAATGTTGGTCATCAAATAACCGAAGAGCCGCATTTGGTGCCATCCCTCGTCCTATTGCCTTGATTACATTAGGGAGTTTCATTGCTTTTATTGGATCATATGTACCAGGAGGTCCCCATACCACATCGACTTCTCCTGTTTCCGAATCGATATTTAATTCTCTACAACCAGCAGAATTTCTAAGTGCTTTTGCTGACCCACCCTTTACTCCAATCAAGACAGCGATTCTGTCTTTGGGAATACGGGGTAATGATTGGCGCATAACCTGCCCTGTTACCCTTCTCTTTTCAATCCCTTGTTCTATTATTGATTAAGGAAATAGCAAATCCTGTGATTAAGAGAATCAATATTGAAGGAGCAAAAGATGGAGCGTCGAGGATACTACTTATTTTAGCACCAGTTACTACCATGTGATTCTTATTATTTCCTTCATCAAATTCATCAATAACATTATTTGGGTCTACTACTAATCTCAAATCATATTGACCAGAATCGGGAACTGAATAATTCCAAACCATTAGTTCCTCTGAATCAGAAAGAGTTCCCGATGGTAGAGTTCTAGTTTCCAGTACAGTCCATGAAACTGATGACGTACGATCAGCGGGTGCCGATTCAAGTTGTACTGTTACACTTCCACCATAATTTTCACTTGACTCCAAGAGCCCAGTAATTGTCACATTACCAGTATTTTCACCAGGTTTGACAATTAACCGATCGAGGTTTGTTTCACTTATATTCCATGAAAAGTCGAGACTTGGAAGAATCTGATAAGATGCTGGAGAGGTTGTGATTGAATTTCCAGACAAGTCTACCACATGTGCTCTTAGCATCAGGTATTGCCTTGACTTAGTTGCCCAACTTGATTGTGCAACAACTCCAGATAAGCCAGTATTGGAAATCTGTTGCCAACTCCCAGAAAGATCAGGTGTTTGACCAACTCCATTAGAATCAAAGCCATATTCGATATATGATGCCACAGTATCGATTCCTGATGTGTCATCTATTGCCGAAAACTCCACTGAAGCAGGGCCGATTCTATCGGTGGTTATCTGATCAACATTCCAACCGATTTCTTCAGGATTGACGGTATCGATTTTTACATTGAGTTGAGTGGTTGGTCCTATATTACCAACTTTGTCAACCGCTCGCAATGATATCGAACTTACCCCTTCTGGTAATGAGAGATCATATGTATCGGCATTGGCTTGTGTCCACGTGATTCCATCCTCACTAATTTCAGTATAATCAATGCCACTACCTTGTCCATCATCAGCGGTTAGTATCAAACCTGAAAGCGTTACTGTAGAATCATCATACCAACTAGAACCATCCCCTATAGTGATTGTTCCAAGACTTGGACCGGTTCTATCAATTCCTATGAATAGAGTTTCTGTATCGGTAAGTCCTGAGTTATCATAAACTGTAATTCTTGGATTCCAAGTCCCCTCTGCCATATTACCTGAAGACCAATCCCAACCATATGCGATTGAACCAGGGCCATCATTGGAAGGTGTACTTGGACCTGGGACATTGATTAGGCTAGCTCGAAGTAAGTCATCATCTATAGCACCCCATCTAAATTCTAAAGTTCCAGTTGAATCAATATTGAACCATGCTCTATCATTTGCAGATGCTCCACTACCTACTATCGGATTGAGAACTGTAAAAATTGTAATAACTGGTATCTGATTATCTATTGTAAATGAATTTGATAATTGAATTACATCTTCACCAGCAGTCGAATCATGAGCAGTAGCTCGTAGTGTGTATGCTCCGTTACTATATGTGGTGGAGTCAAGGTGCGTTAGCCAAGGGGAAGAGGTCAAAGTTGCTACAGTACTCCAAGTACTTCCGTCTGAAATTTCCACTAGTAATGAGTTTACTGTGCCACTTCCGGAGAACGAAAAGGAAATAGTATACAGGCCAGTAATTCTCTGACTGGAAGATGGCCCATTGGTATAGGTTATGGCAACATCAGAACTGTAAAACGCTTCATTATGTTCTTCTAATATTTTGGTAGATCCTAATCCAGGCACCGATATTGAAAGTATAGAGGAAAGGAGTAGAATTCCCAAAAATAGAGCAACTCTCCCCCTTCGCATGACGATAAGAGGTTCGGGGTTATCCTTGAATGCTCCCCTTGGAAATGCTTAATTTACTTTAATTGATGATTTATTTTGACCGCGGAAATAGTAAATCCTTGAAGAGGTGGTAAATATGAACCCTGTTTAGAGATGGGTTCAAGTGCTTTGCAATTTGTCATATGTGTATGGCAGGTAAGTGGCAAGTCATCTTATCGATTATGATACTTGGTATGGCAACACTTCCACTAAATGTTACAGCGTATAATAGCAGTGGTATTGAAGCATCTGAAGCACAAGTCACATTGAGCCCCTCTGGTGGATTAACCGAAGGAGATACGATGACTATTTATTTGACATTATCAAATACTTTGGAGAGCGATGCTTTTAATGTAGAATATGCTTTTTATAAAAATAATTACACCTCCAATGAACAATTAGCTATGAGTGTTGTAGATATTTTCAGTCAAGACACCAAAACCGTTTCGACAACATGGGAAGGCTTACTAGAGAGTGATAGCAGAGTTTGGGTCGTTTTTGAATACCCTCGTAATAGTGGCAATGCACAGTCGTTTTTTATCGATTTTGATGTCGCTGGTTTACCAAACCTAAGAGTGATTCAAACAGACTTGACTCCATCAACTGACATACATTCAGGTGATACAGTACAACTTTCAACATTGGTAAAGAATACTGGCTCACAACCGGCAGAAGCCAGTATACTTCATCTAGATTTACCATCTTCACTATCGGACCAAGAATTGGCAACCTCAGCACTAAATTCTGGTCAACAAGAATGGATTAATACCACGTTCATCGCTCCTCAAAGCGGTTCATATTCATTGTATATTACTCCAGATTATAATGACGTAGTTATCGAAGCCTCTGAAAATAATAAGGTGCAAACTGTTTCTTTGATAGTCGATCCTCGAATGGATATATATCATTATGATAATATTACTATTACTTCCACTGAAGGGGCCTTACAAGGCCCTTGGACGGTTTCTGGTAAGCTTGCTAGAACGGGTGGTAGTGGGATAACTGTTGTACCTATGTGGCTTGAAATTGCAAAAGATTCAGGGGGAATTATCACAGCACCACCATTTGATGTAACACTTCAAGGTTCAGGCTATGCAGAACAATCTTGGACCTATACTCTCAATTCTAATATTGTCAGCGGTCTTTCAGCAGGTGGATACTTAATAACAGCACAAATAGATCCTTTTAATGATCCAAGTTTTTTGCAGGAAACAACATCCAATGATCGTTCAACAACTCTAATAACATTACTTGATGTTCCAGACGTACTGGTTGACTTCAAGGCATTGCCGTCAACACCTCAAGTTAATTCTGGAGATAGAGTGACATGGCAAGTTACTATTACTAATACTGGAGGAATCGAAGTAAGTGGTAAACTAGAATATCAATTCGAGGGCTTAACTAAATTATCTTCATTGATAGTTTTACCACCTAGTGGAACTCATACATGGATGGAAGAATTACCAACAGCAGCCGGCAAGCACATCGCTGAATTCGAAGCCAATTGGCTTCCATCGCAAGGTAGTTGGGATAGTAATCCAAGCAATAATGTAGCTAGAAACAACATATCAGTTGAAGCAAACTTAAGATTGAATTGGGCAACATCCTCCCTAGTATTGAGTGATAACAATGGAGATATTGCTTCATTTCCTCTATTGGAGGATGAGACTTATACCATCGCGATAAATCTTTCAACACAAGAACTTGGTGGACTATCTTTTGATTGTTTAGATGGTAAAAATAAATTATTATCGACCACTCAAGTAAATGTTACTTCGGTAGGACAGAAAGTTTCTCTTCAATGCCAGTTCCTTGCTAAAGCCCCTCTTTCTTCAATTCAATTAGTTCCATCAGATTCATCTGTAACAACAACATTTACCCGCCAATTCTCTACAACGTTCTCACCATTGAACACTGATTCTTCTGAAGAATCAAAATCGGGTACAATGACTTTAATTGGTTTTGGCGCCTTGATTTTAGTTACAATTCTAGGTCTTGCTGTATGGTTTACAAGAGAAACTGAAGAAGAAGTTGAAAGAGATATTTTTGAGTACTGCCCGGCCTGTGATGGTGAGTTGGAAGGAACCGAATCACGCTGTACTCATTGTTCCTTTAATCTAGTAAAAGCTAGAAAAAAGTTCCACCAATGTCATGAATGCGATGAATCAGTCCCTGATTTAATGGATAATTGCCCTTATTGTGGTGCTCAGCAAGAAGTATCTTCATTCTTTGAAAAACGAGAACGAAGAGTAAGAAAAATAGTCGAGAAGACTGAGGTTTCCTTACCAGATGAGGGTATGATCGTATCAGGTACCGAAAACTTTGCTGAGACAGTGAAAGAATTTGGTTATGGTGAAGATGAGTTGGAAGATGAATGGGATGAAAACATAGCAACTGCAGAAGCAGAACTAGAGGCTGCCCTAGATCGAAGATATGAAGGAGAGATTTCAGTTGAGGATATGACTCCTGAAGAAATCGAGGAAATGGAATCAAGAGGTACAACCACTCTGAAATCGATGAAGCAAATGGGTGAACAAACTCAAGACCTTGATGAGATGTTGGCTGCCAAGGGTGATTTAATCTCTCATAAAGACGACGGTAGCGAGTTAACTGCTAGCGATGCAGAAATCCGCGGAAGATTATACGATATTACAGGCGAAAAAGGAATAATGCCAGGAGATAAAGTAAATGTTGGAATGAGTCTTTCAAACTCAGCTCTTGCCGGCAATGAAATCGAAGAAATAAACAGTGACTTTACCGTTGGAGATGATGATGAACCAATTGCTAAGATTGAGAAGTCTGATGAATTAAGTGCAACACGGCAACAGCCAAAGCGACGTGAAAAGAAGAAGACTGCCGAATGTGGTGCATGTTCAGCCCAAATACCAATTATGGCCAAAGGATGTCCAGTATGTGGTGCAGAATTTGAATGATGTCCGTCGGCTTTCATAGGGTTCGTCATAGCCTGGGCTCGGCCGCCATGTGCGTCATTCGGACATAGGGCGATATGTTTTCGCTATTCAAGTACACACCCAATTTAGGATTCAATTGATAGATAAGAAACATCTCGGAGGAGATTGATGAGGGTCAAACTATTACCACTTTTTGTGATTATGGCCTTTATGACTTCTAGCCTATCAGGTTGTATGGGATTATTACAGGCTAGAGAATCTTTAGAAGGTTTACGTGGTGATAGTTTAGAGGTAGAATACCTAGATAAAGTGACTATGGTGCACACATTTACTACCCTTGAAATCGCACCATATCTAAATGATACAACTTTTTCAATTGATTCTTCAGTTAAAAGAATCGAGATATATTTTAAAGTAGCAATTAGTGGTTCAGATCAATTTTCGTGTCTTGAAAACTTTACTCGTTATGTAAGGGCAGAAGTCATAAAACCTTCAGACTCTGTTCTATGGTCAGTAGATGTCTGTGAGGATGTATCTCCTACAGTGTACGACTTTGAACCCTCACCAGTGTTTGAGTATGGTGATTGGATTCTAGATGTAGAGGCAAGAGGATGGGGGGAAACAACTCTAGGTACATTCCAAGATGATTTCATAATAATTATTAATATATATCGGGAATGTATTCAATATCCTGAAGAACCACCATGCGAAGAATGAATCATGCCAATGATTCATCACAAGCATATCTTCTCGAACAATTCTCACACTTACCTTTTCTTTGATGATTTCTTTTTGCTCCACCTTCAACCATCAATCGTTGAATCTCTTGAATCGAGGTAAACAGTTCTTGTTTTGCATCATCATCCCAGAATATCTGATGAATATCTTCATTTCCATATCTTAGTATACCGTATGGGATGTCATGCTTTGTATTCTTCTCAACAAGATGAAGGTATGCCAGTAATTGTCTTCGGTGCGAAGTATGTGGCTTTTTTGGTATACGTCCAGTTTTTTGTTCAACAGGAATAAATTCACCATCGACGATAACAATTTGATCCGGCCTACCTCGCAATCCAATATTTGCATCAACTAATAGGCCCGAAGTTTGTTCATCATCAGAATAGGCAACTTCTGTATTTTCTTCAAAACCAACATCCTTTCTAACCAATTCAGCCGAATTTTCAGTAAGTAATGCTCGTTGAAGTTGCCATGACGCTGCAAGAGTCCATAACATTGCTAATATAAATAGAATAAAACCAGCCTGTGTTCTATTATCTGCTGCAACTAAAGCGATAGAATGAACGGCAAGTAAAATTATTGTGAATAACAAGCTGATTTCAAATTTACCAGCCTCAAACCAGCCACCTTCAAAATCAGGTCCTTCCCATTCAGGTTCGATAATTTTTGCTTGTTTTATCAAAAGGTTCTTTTGTTGTTTAATAGTTTCATCAAAACCTAACCATGTTCGCCATGGCATTAAAATTGCTAAAATTGTTACTAATAGTAATGCTGCACTCAACATTGCCAAATATCTTGCTAAATCGATGGGTGAAATCGCAATATCATCAATCAATATAAAGGCGATAGAATCAATGATTAGTGCGATAATAACAGTAAACCACCATGTCCAAACCAATAGGTGTCTTTTGAATTGAATTTGCTTTTCCTGAAATTCAGTAACTCTGGCGTGTATTTTGGCATGTTTTACCTTTCCTAATTTAATCGCCTCGCCTTGACCAGAATTACCTTGTCTGGCTAATGACCATGACATCGGACAGTATGCATGTCTTTCAATATCGCTTGCACTAATTTTGAGAGGAGTGTTTTTTGAATCTCTCCAATATCCATCTTTGCTTAATGTGGCCTCAGAAAGGCTGTTTGAGCGAGTGTTATCATTACTTGCAACCTCTACCATAGGTAGACGTTGAACGCCTTTTGACTTGTAATCTTCTATCGTTTGAATCATGAAAAGATGGTAAAAACAGAGCATTTTCTAAATCCCATACTGCGAAGCGGTTTAATATGGGGGTTAAGTGGAGCGAACGCCGAGGTCCTTTGATGTCTGAAGAAGCAAGCTTATTGTTACCCCTAGAATCCTATGAGGAAAACGCCGTAAATATTGGAACTCAACAAAAGAGTTCTGATATGGCTAGATTTATTGAAAGAGTGCGTGAAGACGGATTATATTTACTTGATATAAATATTACCGACTCAAGAATTCGTACTACTGCTGCGTTCCTAACAAAGTTTGATGCTCCACGAATAATGGTTGTCTCTGCACGACAATATGGCCAACGCCCAGCAAGAATGTTTGCTCAAGCAATTGGTGCTAATGCTGCCGTTGGACGTTTCATCCCAGGTTCATTGACTAATCCTGCTCTTCGTTCTTACGTGGAACCAGATATTCTGTTTGTAACAGACCCAGCTGCAGACCAACAAGCACTACGTGAAGCAGTTAATACCGGACTTCCAGTTGTTGGAATTGTTGATGCTAATAATAATCTTAGAAATGTAGACATTGCAGTCCCTGCTAATAATAAAGGTCGCCGCTCTCTTGCTTTGATCTATTGGCTATTGGCTCGTGAAGTACTCAAAGTACGTGGCGAAACTACAGATGAAGATTGGGCTGCAGCAAATGATGTTGAAGAATGGCAATCGACTTTCTGAAGTTGACAACCATTTCACACCTTCTTTTAATTACGTTATTTATGGCCATTAAGTGGTCATGTGTTTCACATGAAACTCATAAACAAGTAGACTTTGCGAGAGTTTAGGGGGCTTTAAGATAACAATCAAGGCAACTAGGCGTAGTTTCTTAACTCGTGCTTTTATCTATAGCCTTAGGACTCCAGGAAGGCTATTTAATCGCTTTATCCTCTTTCCAATTTTAACTCGTAAAATTTCTGATAGCAAGTTGGAATTACTTGTACATGACAAAGAGCGCGGGCTTCTCCGAGTTTTGAGTTACGGGGAACGTCTTAATTGGACCCTAGATTCAGGAAATGCTTGCGATGCAGTTCATTGGTTAGATCAAGTTAAGCCTTTGATTGGCAAGCAAGATGTCATTTTTGATATCGGTGCTAACATGGGAGTCATAAGTAATTGGTTTTCCCAGTTTTGTGCAACTGTCCACGCATTTGAACCATATCCGGAAAACATTGACACCATTAAATCACAGATTGCATTAAGAAATGTCGATAATATAACTCTACATTCGATTGCCCTTGGAAAAGAAAATACCAATATGCATTTGCACGTCAAAAGTTTTCATGGTCATCATTCTCTAGGTGATGTAGACAATAGTCCGACTGTAAAACGGGTAGAAGTACAGGTTAGGACTGTTGATGATATATTTACTGAATTAGAGATTGATAGAATTAATTTTATGAAGATCGACGTGGAAGGTTTTGAATCTGATGTAATACAAGGGGCCTCAAAGACTTTAACCGAGAAAAAAGTTGATTATATATTATTTGAAATCGAAGAAAAGATACTCCATTCAATTCAACGTACTGCCCAAGAAGTCTTTCAAAACCTATTCGAATCGGGATATCAAATAATAGATCTATATGGTAATCTAATTGAAGAAAGTAATATTACTAATATTAAAAATGGTGACTATTTAGGTTGTATTGATGGATTGGCAACTGCTAAACTAATTAGAGACAATTAAATTAGTTGTATGAAATTACCCCCAAAGGTGAAAGAGTGAATCTAATACCGATGGCTAATGGTCACTAAAGATTATGCTGATCATGATTTCGGCCAATTTAATTGTTCGCTTGAAGAATTAACTTCAAGAAATAAACAAATTATGCTTTGGTTTGGATTTGGAGTATTTTGGCTATGGTTATTTGTCGAAGTTTTTGACATTCTTTGGTTTTGGGAAGAATTTTATTTTTCAATTTCAGGTGAATCTCAGTCTTGTGAAGTCACCCAATCTGGTAATTGCGAACGCTTAGTTGGGGTAGGTGGCGTTTGGTGGTCACTACTAGGTAGTCTACTAACCGGAATGGCTGTAGGGCCATTGGTTTTCTCTGCCTTGATATTATCATACAGGACTAAAGATGTAACTAAAAAGTGGAAAGAAGCAATTTGGGGTTGCTTATTTTCAGTCAATCCATTAATAATTTGGGGTTTATTATGGCTAGTATGCCTTCCATACACTTGGGGTTTATTGCCATGGGGTGAATGGTCAATGAATTGGTGGAAATTATTTCCCTATGTTTTCGGTTTAATTTGGATTGGTGGAATGCCTGCATTAATTATGATTTTCAGTTTTTGGAATCTATTTTTCAATCCGAAATATAATCTTGATGAAGAAAAAGAACGTGAAGAAAAAGAAAACTTAGAAGAGATTTCTGCTTCTACTAATTCTCTTGAAGCTGGTTTAGATAAAGTAGAGGTTTGGATGAAAGAAGCCACAGTTAAGGATGATAAATTACATGGTATGGTTATTGACCATCCTAAATTAGGTACAAGTAAGATAACAACTTCAAAAATCATTTCCAAAAAGTTACAAGGTTCAGTAAATCATATTGAAACACAGAATACGATTTATTTGATTCAAGAAAGTGACTTGAATTCTTCTTTACGACAAAACGAAGCACCCAAGCAATTACAAGAAGCGGCCAATAAAGTTACTAAAAGTACAGAAAATTTCTGGGATAGTGCCTAATTAAAGTTTATTTTAAATTTAGGTTAAAATAAAATAGCATATCATTTAAGAAAGTATATTTCCAAGTTAACCTCATTACTAGTTGTGTTCTTGGTCACTTTTTCACTATGCTATAAAATGATAAATGATATTGTCAATAATGATGAAATATTCATAATGAGATTTTGAGATAGTTTTCATTTCGATGGAGACCTTGATTGGTCAGAAAATCCTTTCGATGATTGGACTTGGCAATTTTATTTCCATAGTTTGAGAATGATTAGTCATCTTCTAAATACGTATGAAATTATTATTGATACTGATGAATAATGTTTGAAAAAAACTAGGTTGTCGGTCGAAGTCTTTTCTACTTGATTAATTTGTAAGAAGGCATGCAGATGGGTGATAGATTTTCTCAAATGGTCTCATTTGCTGGCTATTTACCTGAAAAACAAGTTTTCACCAAGTCCTTTGCAGGCATAGATGATTTACCAAGATCACTAGATTTTGTAAGGCTAACCGGTATTGATTCTCATCATGAGGCTTCAAAAGACCAAGGAAGTTTTGAACTTGCGATAGAAGCTGCAAAGAAAGCCTTACTAAGAGCCAATTTAGAACCTAGTTCTATCGATTTGATAATCAATGCCTCAGTAAGCAAAATGGATAACAACCTCAGTCAGCATTTATCGCCAAGTTACGCTACTTCAATTGCCAAAGAATTAGGTGCAATAAACGCTCAAACCTTTGACGTCTCTAATGCATGTGCAAGTATGATAACTTCACTAATGATTGCAGAATCTAGAATAACGTCTGGAAAGATTGACTATGCATTAATTGTTTCAGGTGAATTTATCACTCCAATAATTCATGAAGCGAAGAGAAGAAATTTGTATCTCCATCCTAGAGCATTAGCATCTTTGACAGTTGGAGATGGTGCGGCTGCATATATCTTAGGGCCTAGTAAAGAAAGTGGAAGAATTAGATTTAGTGAACCATTTACACTTGCACAATATAACAAACACTGTATTGGGCAAGCCTCAAAGAAACATCGAGGTCCTCAAATGAGGACCAAGGCAAGAGACTTACAAAATGGAGTGATAAATAATCTTGGAATCTTTCTACAGCGTTCAGTCAATTATATGGACCTCAAGTGGGATAAAATAGCCCATACTTACTCACATCCTACAACTCCTAAAGCAGTAAAGAAAGGGGCTAAAATTGCCATAGAGATATTTGGAGAAATCAATTTCTTACATAATGACAGTGCAGACACCGCCAATACTGCATCGACAACTCATGGAGTTCTACTTGAAAAATCACAAAATAGTGGTTATTTAAGATCTGATGAGACAGTATTTATGGTTTCATTCGGTTCAGGTTTAGCAATAATGGCCATATATTTTAATCTTCCAGAGGGGGTTGAAAATTGGTAGTAATGTTGTCTTGGGAGAGTAGTAAAATTGGTGATACCCAATTGCTAAAATCAACTATTAAATTGGCTAAGAAAGCAGTCCAAAAGGCCAACATCGCCCTCAGTGATATTGGTTTGATAGTTCATGGAGGTGTATTTAGAGAAAACTTTAGAACTGAGCCAGCGTTTTCCACTCATATTCAAGGTGAATTGAATGTACACTGTACAGGTATTAGTTTTGAAAGTGAATCATGCTTTTCATTCGATGTAACAGATGGTAGTTGTAGCCCTCACATAGCGCTTCAATCGATTGCTGATATTTTACCCAGTATGAAAAATAAATATGCTCTATTATGTATTGGTGATGATAGGCCTTCAAAGCATTGTGAATGGAATCAAGAATCTTATTGTATCGTTGCTGTGATAGGATTATCAGGTAATGGGCCAAAACTTACCTCAGTAGATTTTGATAATAGTAGTCTAGATGTAAATGTAAGATCTAGTGGCTACTTTGATGATGGAATTAGAAGGAATAGGATTGAAACTACAGGCGAAATAAAATCAGTTAAGGAAATGTATATTGATGATTATTATTCAGGAGATAATCAATGGCTATCCGGGCAACACATGCATGAGTTTTTAATTCGAATGAATGGGCATAATGATACACTTGAACATTGTATAGTAGACCGGTCAGGTAAGTCTACTACTGCCAAGTGGGTGTTTTAATTATGCAAAATCAAAGAAGTCGGGAAGAAAAAGCCCTTCTACTTTTTTTAGTGATATTATGTATTTACCATATAGTTGCCAGGTTCGGGTTAGCAGTCGATTTACAATGGCATACTGATGTAGGAAGAGATAAGTTGTTCACGGCACCTCACATAATGATTTTAGTAGGTATTATTCCTACTAGTTTATTTATTGCAGCTTACGTATTTTGGTATAGTTTCATCAATAAACAAGATGACAAAGTTGGATTTCACATTGGTCCATTCATTGCTCCTACAAGTTTTTGGATGATGATTTGTGGATTGATAACCATTGTACTTGGTGGTTTATATGATGATTTTTGGCATACTAGTTATGGAGTTGATACCACCATAATCACTCCACCTCATGTATGGACATTTGCAGGAGGTATGTTGATTGAAACCGCTACGATTGTTTTGGCTTTACAGTTGAAAGACCGAATGAAAGAAAACACTCCCAAATGGCTCAATCTAATAATTCTAGGAACACTGTGGGCGTTAGTATATCATTTCCATCTTGCATTTGCTAATTTCCTAGACCCTCGAGTGTGGACTATTGAGATTCTAAATATCAAGATAATTTTACATTTCATTTTTGCTGGAGCAACATTGCTTGTATTTCTTCCATTAGCCGATAGGTGGCTAGGAAAGAATGGTGCAATCTCATTATCAGGTTTATTATTTGGTTCACAATTATTATTCTTAGTAATAGTTCCTTTTTTAGTCTCATCATTCATGACTAGTGAACACTTCTTCCGTCCAGGATCTCCCCATACAACTTGGGCAGCAAACTGTTTGCCATGGCTTTTATTTCCGGGATTGCTCATCATCAAAAAGTATTCATCACTTGAAAACCCTAATTCGATGATTGCTCTAGTTCTGATAGTCGATGTAGTCTGGATACCTACATTTATCGATTACATACCAGCCGAAGTGGGAATCTTCAATACCCTTGTATCACTTATTGTGAGTGTATTTATTCTTAGATTATTTTGGTCATTGAGTCAGGGCTTTGGATCGGCGATAGAAAGATTATCTTCAAATCATTATATTAGCTTTAAAAAATCCAAAGATAAACCACTCAAATTAGCAGCATTGGCTGGTATATTGATTATTTTATTTGCTCCAGTAGCAAGTGGTCACACAATCCATTTTAGTGAAGAAGGTGAAGGTTTTGACGCCCCTAAACGCTTCTTAATAGACGTTAATGATACTTATGTATGGGTTGAATTCATGATTTGGCCCCCTAAGGCTCTTAGTGATACAGAAGTAGTAATATTATCTGCTTCAAATGAAACAATAGAAATTGAAAATGCTTGGATTGAAGTGGTTTACCCTACCGATAAAGATGAGGTTAGAATGAAGACAGATTTTGAAACCGAAGGCGACTTTCCAATCTGGAATGGACAAATTAAGTTCCCCTTCTCTGGCTCTCAAACCGTACAAGTATGGCTTGATGTAGGTGGTCAATCTCACTTTACTGAAATACCTGTAGTAGTCGAAGGTCCACCATTATTACCTGTTTGGTTGGCTTGGGTAATGGCATTAGCATGGCCGGCTATAATTGTATTAATTTGGCAAAGAATATCTAATAAAACCCCTTTAGGGGTGAAATTATGAAAATAGTAGTAACTGGTGCAACAGGTTCCTTAGGGATGGCTTTAATGCATCGATTGACTGATGAAAATTATTCAGTATTAGGATTAGGATTATCGCCATCTAAAATTGAAAATATGAGAAAACAAGGATTTGATGTTAAGCAATGTGATATTACCGATTTAGAAAAACTGCAAGATTGCATCAAGCAAAGTGACTTAGTAATTCATTGTGCAGCCCTTGCGGCTCCCTTTGGCAGCAAAAAGCAATTTTTCAATACCAATGTATTAGGGACAGAAAACGTATTCCAAGCAGCAAAAAATAGTTCAGTATCACGAATAATAGCAATTTCTTCAGCCTCTATTTTTGATGGAATGAAACATCAAAAACCCCATGGAGATCAAACACCAGATAAGCGATTTAGGCCAAAGCATCCCTATGGTGCTAGTAAATTTGATGCTGAGTTGGTATGTTTAGACCAGCCAAAAGACTTGTGGCTTGGACTCAGGCCTCGTGCAGTTTTTGGTAAAGGTGACCAAACCTTAATCCCTAGATTAAAAAGATTAATCGGTAAGAATCACTACAAAACTATTGGGAATGGAGATACTTTGATCGATATCACCTGCCTATCAAATTTCATTGATGCTGTTTGTCTGGCTATCAAAGCGCCTAAACAAAGCCTTGGCCAGTTTTATAATATCTCAAATGGAGACCCTAGGACTTTTAAATCAATTATGCAAACCTATACCTCTAAATCATCAAAGTCATATAGGCAACTTAAGATTCCATACATTCCAATATTATTCTTTGCTTACTTTTTCAATTCGATAGCATCATTAGTACCTGGTAAAAAGTGGGAGCCTAGGATCACTCCATATGGAATTAGACAGGTTACTAGTTCACTTATCCTGGATATATCTGGTGCTAAAAAAGCCTTGAATTGGGAACCGAAGATGACTTTTGAACAGGGAATGGAGGAGTTGGATTGAGTAAAATAAGTACTATTTTTAGATATCTTAAAACTCCTAAAAAAATCAAGAGCCGTAAACGTATCGAGTACTTACAGAAATCTGGTATGAAAAAACAGATAGAATTTATTAGAAAAAACTCACCGTTTTATGCACGACATTGGAATGGTCTAAAAGATGAACAATGGCGAGAATTTCCTTTAATTGATAAATCGATAATGATGGAAAACCTTGGAGATTTACTAACTGTAAGATTAGATATGGAACAGGCAAGTGAGTTGGCGAAAAAGTCTGAACATTCAAGGGACTTCTCACCTAAGATAGGACCTTATTCGATAGGTTTCTCTTCAGGAACTAGTGGTTCAAGAGGTATGCATTTTGTAAGTGAAAAAGAACAGGCTGCGTGGGCTGGATTTATGCTTGCAAGAGGTTTGGACAGATCGATATTTTCTAAGCAAAAAATAGGTCTAATCTTAAGGGCGAATTCCAATACTTTCGAATCGATTGGCTCAAATCGAATTAAATTTAAGTTCTATGATTTAATGAAGCCATTAGAAGAAATACATCGATTGATTTTACAGGATGAGTTAGATATTTTGATAGGTCCACCTAGCGTTCTAAGGTTCCTAGCAGATGAGAAGTCCACAATCAAAGTTAGAAAGTTAGTTTCTGCAGCTGAAGTTTTGGACAAGATTGATAGAAAGCATATTGAAGGCCACTTTGGACAAATTGTTCATCAGTTTTATTCATCTACTGAAGGTGAGATTGCAGCAACTTGCGAACTAGGCACTTTACATCTAAATGAAGATATAATGGTTATTGAAAAGGAATGGGTTGACAAAGAAAAAGGCTGGTATCATCCAATAATCTCAGATTTCAAACGTCGTACTCAGCCGATTATTAGATATCGCTTAAACGATATTCTTGTTACTTCAAAAAGACCTTGTCAGTGCGGTGATGCCAGGCAATCGATAGAGTCGATAATGGGTAGACAAGATGATATTTTCTTATTAGAAAGGCAAGATGGTGATGGACTTGAACAAATTGTTCCAGATTTTATTCGTAGAGCAGTAATGCAAATGCATCCTGGTATTACCGCCTATAGGGCAATACAAAAGTCAGTAGACGAAATTGAAATTCAGTTACTACCTTATGGATTGAATAATTTATCATATGAAGGGTTTGATTTTATCTGGCAACAAAAAAATGTTAGTGAACCAAAAATTGTAATAACAAATTATCAACATGAACCATCTATTACTAAGTTAAGAAGAATACAGAGAGAATTTACTATCTAATCATTTACTGCACCGACTAGAAATTCACTAATCGATTGAGCAAAGTCCTCTGGAGTGGCTTGTACATGCATTAAACCTCTTACTTTCTTAGCACCCGGTAATCCTTTACTAAATGCAACTGCATGTCTTTGCATCCATTTACCTTGGATGCCTGTAGTCTGCTTTGAAAGTTCGATATATCGATCCCAACACCATTTACGGGTAGCAAATGATTTGGCCACTTCCTCAAGTTCAAACCAATTCTCTTGATTTGCTCTAACCCAAGGTAAATCCTCCTCCTTCATCCACCCAAGTCCTACTTTCATCTCACCGAACATCGAAGGTCTTCCAATAGCGCCCCGACCTATCATTAATCCTGCTGCATGAGTGGTATTTAGACAATCAGCGGCACTTTTAGCATCTATGATATCCCCATTTGCAACTACTGGAACATTCACCGTATCAACAACTTCCTTGATATAGTTCCAATCAGCCTTTCCAGAATACCTTTGTTTCAAGGTTCTTCCATGGATGCATAATCTTTGAGCACCTACTTGTTCAAGACGCCTACAAATATCAATCGCGTTATGCTCACTAGCTCCAGTCCCCAATCTCATTTTGGCAGTAACTGGAATATCGATGGCATCTACAATACCACGAACCATCGAAACAAGACTATCCGGTTCTCCCATCAATGCTGCACCTGCACACACTTTGGTAACTTTAGGAGCGGGACAACCGAAATTCAAATCGATTATATCTGCAGTTGGAGCAAGCATTTCAGCAGCAGTAGCCATATCGTTTGCATCGCCTCCAAAAATTTGAGGTATAAATGGAATTTCGGTTTCATGTGATTCCATTTTCTTCCATGAAACAGCGGCCTCTCTACTAAGGGCGGTACTATTGGTGAATTCAGTAATAGTTACATCGGCTCCACAATCTTTAGCCAGTAGGCGGAAAGGCAGATCAGTGACTCCAGACATAGGGGCAAGAAATAGAGGTCTTGCCTCTCCTTGCCATCGGCCAGGTTTGTTACCGATCAACTCGCTCACATCATCTGATTAGGCGTCTTGTTTTTCAAACATTGGACTATTATGATTCACTAAGGTTTGATTCTAACATCTCTGCAACCCTTCTCATTCTTCTTAGTACTCTATCCAATTGATCTTGAACTCTACTTATTGTCTGACTTGCATCTTCTCCAGCCATTCGGTGACCAAGAGGCAATCTTCCACCAAGAAGATTGAGTAATAGCATCTGCTGTTTTGGTTCAATTCCTTTCATCTCTTTTTCTACTTCTTCAATTGTTAATTTACTCTTTTTGAGTTTCATTAATACCGATGACTGCTGTTTAGAATCCAGGATTCTTTGGAATCCACCTTTTTTGAGCATCCAATCTTCTCCTCTTCTTTGGTATTGAGTAGTCATGGCTGTCCAAAGAGCGATTGCTAATCTATCGGTTCTTGGGATACGTTGAATCATTGAACTACTTCTAAACCTCTCTAAGATTCGTCCTATACGTGGTTTTTGTCCTCCAAGTATTTCTGTCGCTTCATCAAGTGATAAGGGGGCATCTCTAGATAACAGTAATTCAAATAATTGTGCTGAAATAGAGTCTTTTTTGATTTCCTTGCCCGGGCGTTCTCCAAGTAAACCAAAGTCGCCCATCCATTGTGAAAGAATACTTTCTTCACTCCCGCTCATTAATGGCCTATGATCAACAATTCCAAGTGATAGAGGTGGTGTATCATTCTCTGGTATTTCAAGAACCAATCTAGGGTTATCTCGACCCCACATCTTTTCTAGGATATCGAGTCTTTGAGTGACAATTGTCTTACATTGTAGAGAAAATAGTTCAATAGCATTGGTAATAGTTCCTCCTCGCAGATAATAGCGACGCCATCCTTTGCCTTCATTGGTATAGCCTATCAGTCCTGCTTGTACCAAACGAGTTAGATGATGATTGAGAGATGCAGGAGTTAGAGCCAATTCATCAGCCAGCATTTGAGCATCCCAACCGATTTCAGGTTGAGCAAAAAGGTAGTCACGTAAAAGCCGATGTACAGGATTTGCTTTTCCGCCATCCGCCATCTCTTCGCCGCGTTTTCTAACTAAGCATAGTGAGTCGATAAACCAAGAAACTAAACTATCGCGGTCTCTTTCACTAGTTGGTAGGGCGACCTCTTGAATTCTAACGCTGAACATCTTGCTCAAACTTTAGGTTATATCGAAGGTCTTTGAACACTGTGTACTAAATGGCTCTCAAGAGGCGAAAACTATAGCAAGATTTCAACGGCGTTCATCATCCCAGTCATAATCGACAGCATGAGTGCCATGCCACTCTATGTCCATGTCTATATGTGGCATAAGTTCTATTCTATCTTCTCTTAATATGCCTCTACGTCTTAACACTTTGATTGCTGAATGAACAGTCGCTCTAGTCCTACCGATTCTTCTAGCAAGATCGGATTGTGAACGCGGAACACCTTCCTTGACAATATATTCAATAATCAATCTCTGTACTAAAGAAAGTCCAATTGGTAAAGACGTTGCAGCTCTTTCCTCATTAACTGAAATGCCTTTTAAAACTTCTATTTGGCTAGGTGCTCCAGCAAAATAACAAGTTCTTCCATTTACGTGCATCACAGTGACGCTACGACGTGATTGGAGAACGTCTAAGTGGTGGCGAAGGGTTCCATTTGCGGCATTAAGAGTTGATTGTAATTCCCTATAACAAAGTCCTGGGTGCTTTTCTAAAGTAGTTAAGACTCTGCGTCGGAGGGGATGATCTGTATTTCTTGACTTAGATGAAACCCCGCCTAAGGCAAGTGCCCCAACTACACTAGCAGCAGCGGCCATAGTTCCAGCGACTCCAGCAAAACCTCCAGCCGCACCAGCAAGTCCAGCAGCCAACCATGGTCGCTGTCTAACCCATTGGGAAAGTAGAGGCATAGATATCGCTTAGCCTTCACCTTTGTTAATGCATTCCTTTAATGCTTAACAATAATTATTCCCCTGCTTGAACAGAACCAGAGTGAATCTTGAGGTGAGCGACTAATGGAGATAATAGTCGTCCACAAGTCTTACCATGTTCACTAAGAGTATATGCTACTCTAATCGGGGGTCCCTCATCAACTTGGCGTAGAATCAAACCACTCTCGGTCAAAAGTCGTAATTTATCAGAAAGAGTTCTAGATGAAATACCTTCAAGAAGACTTTTCATTTGATTAAATCTCCTAGGGCCTGCGATATACAGTGTAGAAAGTATTTCGATGGTCCATCTTGAGCCAAATACATCCAGTGCTTCTACAGCAGCTTGAACTTCCCACTTGGTATTATAGGGCATCTTATTTGAATAAGGGGCCAGTGCGTCTCTAATCGAGGAGCCATTGGCAATTGTAGATTCTATTTTGGACTGTAAAAGTGAATAAGACTCATGAGATATACGTTGAATTGGTTCAGGCATTTAATATAAACTCCTTAGAATATGTAAAGCCAAAAGCGCTTCCCTTTTTACACTTAGCCTTCCGAGATTAAAACAAAAGATTCGGTTTGAAATTTGAGTATTGATTATTTTGAGTAATCTTTATTGATGTCACAACTAGATATATTCTATCACATTAGGTGTAATGTTTAACACCTAGATGCGTTGACGATGGCTGATGAGTATGTTAAATAACAGTAAAATGATGTTGGGTGCCGCTTTGGCACTTTTAGTTTTGAGCGCCCCTTTGTCGATGATGTCGACAGCAGGAGTTGAAGCGGCAGTAGGGGACAAGTTTGAGACCTACCCTGCCGATGAGGCTTGTGCTAACAGTGATTGTACAGAAGCCGAATCCGATTGGTCTACGTCCACCGGTGAGCGTAGTTATTATGCTTGGAACCTAACCAATCCAGGTGCAGCAGAACCAGTCTATGAAAAGGTTGGACCTTTTGATTATGATATTACATATACTCGTGAAATACTTGATTATAACGAGACTGCTGGTACCATGCAATACAGTGAATCTAAAGTATTCACCTGTGCTGAAGACACAAGAAACCCTTGTGATACTATGGTTACAACAACAAACATTCCATTCCAACCACAAGTAGTTGGGGCAACAGGACTTGCAATTAATGGAATCATGGAAGTAACCAAGGCAGGATTTGCTGCAGGATTAATTGCTAAAGAGATAGAATCTTTTGGTGCTGGTAAAGTCACAGCAGAAGGAATAGCAACAAGTTATGGTGCAATCCAAATGGGTGTTCAAGCGGACGGAACCATGGGTTCTCCTGTTGATGCTGGCACTGCTTCGATGGTGCTTGGAGTTGGATGGTATGACGCATTTGATGCATACTTTGCTTCAATCAACGGTTCAGAATTGAATAACATGACTGGCAATGAAGAAATGTTTACCTATACTCAAGCAATTCAAGGATTACAAGCAAAGGAAGCAGCACTAGGTACTAACAGTGCTGGAGTGACATTTGCAGGTAATGCGTCCATTGGAAACCTTTCATATGCTTTTGATTCTGCAATGATGCCTACTCCTACTGGTGAAGATGCTTCTTTGACAAGTATGCAAGGTGTTCTAATTCTAGCAGGACACTGTGATGCATTCCCAACTGGAAATTATAGTACAGTTGCAGCCGATGCAGTAAATTCTCCTGCATTCACTACTGGAACTATGCAAAGAGCTGGGATCTGGGGATATGCATCTGCAGACATCAATGCAACAATAGCAACTGATTATGCAGTTTGTTTCGGAGTTGGCGGAACCTTTGCTAATGTCCATGGTGGTGCAGATTCAGATTGGATGTTTGACCAAACAGGTACTGCAGTAAATGCTGCTACACGTATTAACAATCATATCGGGGTTGAACTTGATAACTCTATAGCAATGAATCTACTACTCGGTGGACAAGGAACAGAAGCTCCAATTGGTCTTCTTGCAACCAATGTGGATTCTACTGCATTTGGAGTTGCAGCTTTTGCTACAATGGATAGCGTTACTGCAATGACTACCTACGGCTTAAATGAAACACAATACGGGACTATCGCAGTGTGGGTTGGCGGCTGGTTAACCAGTGCAACTTCTCTAAATATGATACTTCTTGGTGGCTCAGGAACAATTACTGCTGAACAGTTCGTAAATCGAACTCTAGGTGGATTGGACCCAATTAATGGCGGATATCTCACTAACAGTCTAAATCTTGGAGGCGCTTGGGGAACTGCTTTTGCACCAACATCACCACAAGGCGCTTCTCCAATTTCAATAAATTCTTCTCTTGCTGGAAATATTTTGTATGGTCCATTTGGAGTTGCAACTCGTAATGGTGCAACATTATTCATGCATGGAGAATTAATGGGAGAAACACCACCGATTGACTTCTCAACAATGGGTGCTGGTGCACCAACACCTTGGTCTGATGCAACGGTTCAAGCGCTATATGGCGTTGATAATAATACGGCCGCTGCACTTAGAGTAATGGTTAGAGACGCAATCTATGCTGGATTTGTACCAACTTTCCTGGCTGGACTTGGTAGCGATGGGGCTTATAAAACCCAAACCGTAAATCAATGGCTATTTGGCTGGTATGACCCGGTTAGTAACGCTGTGGCTCAAGATCCTACTGCAGCATCTGCTGGTTGGGCAAAACTGGAAACTAACCTAACATACTATGGCTCTGATAATGTATCTACTGGTCCAGCAACAACCTATACCGTTTGTACTGGACATAACTCTGATTGTGACAAGGGTGAAACTCTTCTTGAAGACGGTTCCAATGAACTTGCTTGGCATAATACCGCTATGGCAATGGCAACTTTAGGTGCAGTTGGTGTAGAGTTACTTAACGAAACTACTGGTGGATTCCTTACTGGTGATGGCGACAAAGTTGATGCTGGAGGTTATGCAATAGCCGCAATAACATGTTCAGGTACAAGTGAAGTAAAGGGTATTCCAGTTGACGACTGTTCTGCTTCTGTTGACCCAACTACAAGGCCGATCACTGCAAAATTAATCGAATCACTTACACTATTAGATTCAATGACACCTGCTCTTCCAGTCTACTTCGGTACTGAAATCACAATGCAATCTGAAGAACTATCAGGTCTTATAATCGCTGGAGAATCAACTTCTACTTTCTACTTAGATACTAGAGGTCAATATGACAGAGCAACAACTCCTGCTATGACAGACTTGCAACCGGTATTCCAAATCACTCAATCTTCAGAGATTGGAGATAGTGATGCAGAAGATATGGAAAGTTCAATCGTTCAAAACCAAAACGGTTTGAGTTACTGGACTAACTTCGATGTTCCAACGGATTATATTGCTCTAATATTGTACCTTGGTGCAGCTGCTTGTTTAGTACTTGCAGTCATGGGCATGAATAAAGAAGAAGAGTGAACAACTGTTCAAAGCGACTCATCTTTCAATAGGTGAGAGCGCCTCGTCGGGCTATGGCCAAGCGAGTTCTGCTAGTTAGAGGGGGTGTTCTTGGCCGTAACTCAGGTCTTGGCTCTGCCCATCATAACTTAGTAGACTTGCTTGGTTCAGGAAAAGTACCTGGTTGGGCGATAGAGTCTGTTAATGAGTATGAGCGACCTCCAAGAGCATCTCCATTATACCGTCTTTGGAAGCGCTGGTTTTCACATCCTAAAGCAGTAAAAAAAGCGATAAATACATCCATTTCTAATGGAAAGGGGGACGCTATTCATGTCACTGACCAAGAGCAAGCACATCTTATTCCAAAGAAATGTAAATTACCCGTCATAGTAACAGTGCATGATTTATTCCATCTTTTCCCTACCAAGATGAAAATAGGAGAACAAGAAATTGATATTGGTGAACAAAATCCACCAAGTTATCGCCGCAGAGATATTAAGAAATTGAAAAGAGGTTTGTCTCGTGCTAATTTGTTACTTTGTGACTCTAAGGCTACTCTGAAAGATTGTCAGAAACATTTCCCTGGGATTAAATCAATCTGTGTTCCACTGGGTATTGACGTTGCTAAATATTCTCCTAATAGTAGCGACATAGAACAAAAACTGCTCAATGATAGATGTAATCTTTTGATTGTTGGTAGTCATGACCCAAGAAAGAGAATGGAGTTTATTTGCCAAGTATTAGGTTCACTGGAATTATCAGTGTTAAATGAATTACAAATTAACCACGTGGGTCAAGGAGAGAGTGAGTATGGAAGTCCAGCAGTAATCGAATTGGCAATTCAAAATGAAATTAAAAATTGGACAGGCCATGGCTCCTCAGTCAACGATTCTAAATTAATGGAATTAAGATATATTTCTGAGTGTTTATTATTTCCTTCCGCTAGTGAAGGATTTGGATATCCTCCATTGGAGGCACTAGCCAGTGGTCTGCCAGTTTTATGTTCAGATTTACCTTCACACAATGAACTAATGCCAGAAAACTATTGCCTTCCAGCAGATGATATGGAAGCATGGAGAAAAGCGATTCTAACAGTTCATTCTACTTGGAAATCTCGTAAAGGGCGGCAAAGAAAACCAGATCCAAAGTTGGTTGAGCACGCTCTCAAATTTGATAATCATATGTTCAGTTCTAGGATGGCTGATGCATATAATTCAGTTGGCTCAGATATCAATCTATTCTCTTTGGGAAAGCCAGTGGAATAATCACCAAGGGAATTTAACATTCCATAATATTCCATCAAAGAATATGCATTGAATACTCAACATAATTGAACCAGCAAGCATTGTTCTTGAACCCACCACTCCATCTTTGTATGCCGAATAAGCAAGCATTCCAAACATAATATTACCAATAGAGGCTAGTACTAGAATTCCAATTACTAAAAACGGAGTCCAAGAATATTCGTTATTCATGTGGAATAGAGTACTTTCAAGCCATAGCATAGATGGAATCAGGAAGCCACAATAGGCCAGCAATAATCTGTTAGCCCCTTTGCCATCAGATTCACCCCATGGCCATCGTAAATTCTCAATTACTGAAACATCGACGCTGTATAGAATAGTCCACCAATACATTAGGAAACCAATGGCGGCAATAAACATCCAAGGGACAATGAATTTAGTCCAACTTAGGGGGATTCCGCCCCAAAGAGCAGTTGCATCATCCGACTTAGAAACCCCATAAACATACGATAGTAGTACTAGTAAACCAAGAATTATGACAATGTTTCTGATGAACTGTCGAGAGATTTTCATGACTAACGCTTTACAATTCCCTAATTAAAGCGTTGCTCATAACCATGTCCAATCATCCGCATTATTCATGTGCATGGTTTATTTCGCCAGTTCATGCAACCGATTCAAAGTGTAGCAATTGTCGGCGCTGGAAACATGGGCTCAGGAATAGCTCAGAAAACTGCGCAAGAAGAATTTGATGTTCAAATGGTAGACAGAGAGCAACAATGGGTCGATAGAGGTCAAGGAATCATTGTTGACTTCCTTTCCGAAGCGGTCGAGAGAAGAATTTTTTCTCCTAAGCAGGTGGAAGATATTATGAAACGTATCACTGGAGTTGTTGGAGTAGAAAATACTGCAAAAAATACTGATCTAGTTATTGAAGCCGTGTTTGAAGATTTTGATATTAAAACAGCAGTGTTCAATACGCTCGATAAGGTATGTGGCCCAGATACAATTCTTGCCTCAAATACCTCATCTCTTTCGGTTAATGCTTTGGCTGAGGCGACAGGAAGAGCAGACCGCTTTGTTGGTCTTCATTTCTTTTATCATCCAGCCAAGAATCGCTTGATAGAAGTAATTCCTGCTGAGTCTTCCAGTAAAGAGACAGTCGACAAAGTTGTTCAGTACTGTAAGATGCTTGGAAAAGTTGTAATTGTTTGTTCTGATAGACCTGGGTTTGTTGTTAATCGATTTTTTGTACCATGGTTAAACGAAGCCTGCTTACTTCTAGAGGAAGGTGTTGCTAGTGCTGCACAAATTGACGCTGCTGCTTGTAAGGCGTTTAGAATTGGGCTTGGTCCATTTGGACTGATGAACTTAACAGGCCCACCGATCGCTTTGCATTCCACTGATTATCTTGCTGAACAACTTGCTACCCCGAGGTATGATGGTGCTCAAAACCTTCGTGATTTGATAGATGCCAATGCTCATTGGGACATAGATGGGGATGAAAGTTTCAGTCAAGAGCAGTTTGATATTATTTCCAATCGATTATGTGGCGTTGTTTTTGGTGTTGCTGCACAAATTGTCGATGAGGGTATATGTTCTATGGAAGACGTAGATAGAGGCGCTAAGGTTGGCTTGAGATGGGCTAAAGGTCCTTTTGAAATGATGAATAGAATTGGTGTTGAAAAAGCCCATTCAATGGCTGAAAGTTATAGTCAATTATGTGTTTTAGAAGATGGCACTGAATCTTGGAAAGTTCCTGCATTTTTCAAACAACAAGCCGAATCAAAAACTCCATGGAATTTTTCTTATGTTGACACTACCATCTCTGATGGAATAGCGACTATAACTATTAATCGCCCTGAAGCGATGAATGCTCTAAACAAAACAGTAGTATCACAACTAGGTGAAGCAATTCATCAAGTAAATAATGATAATTCAGTGCATACAATTGTGCTTGATGGTGCTGGAAAAGCATTCGTTGCAGGTGCTGATGTCAAATTCTTTGTCGATAAAATAAGGGCGGAATCGATTGATGATATTTATGAATTTACGGCAAATGGACACAAGGTCTTGAATTCTATTGAGAACTCAAGTAAGACTACTATCGCTTTGACTACTGGCCTAGCACTAGGGGGCGGATTAGAATTAGCCTTAAGTTGCGATTATAGGATTGGTACTAAGAGAACCCAATTTAGATTCCCTGAAACATCGATTGGAATTTATCCAGGACTTGGTGGTTCACAAAGACCTGCTAAGATCTGTGGAATTCCAGCGGCTAGATGGGCTGTTTTAGGAGGTAATTTTATGACTTCACAAGTCGCTTCAGATTTAGGATTATTAACTCACTTGGTAGAAGTTTCTGCAGTTGATTCATGTATCTTATCTTGCGCTAAAGGTGGTAAACCTAGTAATAAATATCCAGGTACTCCTACTCAATTAGATAGCCCAGTGGTAAAGTTTGCATTAGAATTCTATAGTGATGCTAACATGAAAACACTACTCGATGGTCGATGTCCAGAAGGTTTTGATAGTGAAGAAAAAACAGTATCTCGTCAATTAAAGAATCTCAAATTTACTGCACCTATTGCCCTTTCAATGGCTAGTGATTTGATTAATGCAACAGCAATTAATTCTTTGAGTGAGGGATTAGAAATGGAATTGTCTAAACTACATGATATATTTTCAACCGATGATGCATTAGAAGGATTATCTGCTTTGATAGAAGGGCGACGTCCGACATATCGCAATAGTTGATTATACTATTTTGACATAAATAGCAAATCACTACTAGTTTACCCGGTTTTTTTCGCCGACATTTGAAAAGGTGAATGCTTACGCAGGTTCATGTCGGGCAAGGTGGCAATGATTACTGGCGTAACTGGGCAAGATGGCTCATATCTTGCAGAGTTATTACTCGAAAAGGGATACCAAGTCTATGGATTAGTAAGGCGTGTATCACAACCAACACTTGGTCGAAGTTTGATAAATCATCTGATGGACAATGATAATTTCCATTTGATGAACGGAGATTTAGCAGACCAGAATTCAATTGATAATGCTGTATCTACTTCTCAACCGGATGAATTCTATAATTTAGGGGCTATGTCCTTTGTTCCTGAATCTTGGAGGTCTCCAATGATGACAGCAGATATAACCGGCCTAGGTGCTCTACGCTGCCTAGAAGCGATTCGTAAGAATGCACCTAATTGTAAATTCTATCAAGCGGGTTCTTCAGAACAATATGGTAAAGTGAGAGATGTTCCTCAATCAGAAGAAACTCCATTCCATCCAAGATCCCCATATGGATGTGCTAAAGTATTCGCTTTTGAGATAACTAGAAACTATCGAGAATCATATGATATGTTTGCTTGTACAGGTATTTTATTCAATCATGAAAGTCCTCGCAGAGGTCTTGAATTTGTAACTCGTAAAGTCACTATGACAGCCGCGAGAATTGCTAAAGGCTTTGATGAGTGTCTTTGGATTGGTAATGTTGAGGCTAAGAGAGACTGGGGATTTGCTGGAGATTATGTAGAGATGCAATGGAGAATGTTGCAACAGGAAGTGCCTGGTGACTATGTTGTTGCAACAGGCAGAACTCATAGTGTCCGAGATATGATCAGTTTGGCCTTTTCACATGTTGGAATGTCACTGACCTGGTCTGGTGAAGGAGTTGGAATTATCGCCACTGACCAGAATGGAGTAATAAGAGTAAGAACCAATCCGAAATTCTTCCGTCCTGCTGAAGTTGACTTACTAATTGGGGATGCTTCACTTTCACAAAAAGAACTTGGTTGGATTCCTGAGACATCATTTGAACAATTGGTTGAGATGATGGTTGAATCTGATATGAGTATTGTTCAAGAAGCCGTAGATGGAGGTTATACTCCTCCAACTCCTCCTGAGTGATGGAGTGTTAACAATGGTTGAAAAACCGATTCTGTATAGTTTTAGGAGATGTCCATATGCTATGCGAGCAAGGATGTCAGCAGTTAGAGCTGGATATCAAGTTGAAATCAGAGAAGTAATTCTAAGAGATAGACCACAACACATGATGGATATTTCTCCAAAGGGTACGGTTCCAGTACTTCTTTTGCCAACTGGTCAAGTAATCGAAGAGAGTTTAGAAATAATGCAATTTATACTTGGTTGGGAGCTAAGTGAACTGGAGAGTTCATGGATTTCAAAGAATGATGATCAGTTTAAATTTCATTTAGACCGATACAAGTATCCCAATCGATACGATGATGTCGATGGAATTGAGCATAGAGGTTTAGCCTCAATCTATCTTGATCAGTTGAACTTATTTTTACAAGGCAATGAGATTTCTTCTACCCTTAGTGATGCATTATTTCCTTTTGTTAGACAATTTGCTAACCATGATAGAGATTGGTTTAATTCCCAGAGTTGGGTAAATATACACCAATGGCTCAACTTTAACCTAGATAGTAATGAATTTTCAATTTGTATGAAGAAGTACCAACAATGGAATCAAGGAGACGATGTTGTAACCTTTCCAATTACTGGATAATTGGAAGATGTTTGACTGAGGGTGCAATCCCTAAGTCATCTGGGAAGAACATTGTTGCTTCAGGAATGGGTATTGGAATAATTTCTTGACCAACTAAAGCAACTCTACTAGGTTTTGAATCTGATAGAATCTTTCTTCCAGTCAAAGGAGCAATCTTAGATGAGAAGTCCATAATGTCATCATGGCTTGGCATGTTTTCTGCGCTTAGATTCTCTCTACTGTGGCCAACGAAAACATATCCTTTATTTTCGATAAAGTCAGGGTCAGCTCTATTATCAAGAGCAGCAAATTCTTCGATGTGTTTATCGCTCATATTAATCCCTTTCATCAAGGTATGACGGCACACAATACGGGTATCTAATGATGGTAAAAGATCAATTGTTTTCTCAAATTGTTCCCACGCTCTAGCATTCCATTTGGGTTTACATACTTCGTCGAAAACTTTCTTATTTGGAGCATCTACTGAAACATATAGTTGAGTAGGTAAGGTATCTAAATTTTCTAAAACCTTCGGGAAAGTCCCATTGGTCACCAGCATAGTAGTCATGCCGTGTTTATGGCACAAATCCATATATTCTCCTAATCTTGTGTAAAGCGTAGGCTCTCCATTCAAGGAAATGGCAACATGTTTTGGATTTTGAGCATCTAGCCATTTTTCTCTAGGTACTTTGGGGTTTCCACCAAATCCAGAAAGTAAGCGTCTTTGTGCTCTAACCGATTCATACAATAATTCCTTAGGGTCTTGATCTGATAATTCAAGAGTATCCATATGAGGTTCTCTCCAACAATAGGTGCAAGCCAGGTTACACTGGTCGACAACAGGTGAAGTTTGCATACAGTTATGACTTTGAATTCCGTAGAATTTTCCCTTGTAGCATTGCCTATCTCTTAGCAGTGATTCTTTAGTCCAATGGCAGGTTTTCACCCCGCCGTGTTCACCCACAATGTGGTATCTTTGCTTCTGTAACTTTGCCTTTAATGCTAAATCCATACCCATTGTGTTCACGCTCCTGAGCCGTCAGCCACTGTTCCACACATGTGGGGTTGGGTTAGGCTCGGACATGTATCCGAAATCCTTCCTGATTATCAATGGCGCGCTTACTTATTGAGAATTGGTAAGAAAGCATTTGCAGCCTTTTCACAAGCATTAGCAACATCGTCAAGTCTTTGCAGAACTCTATACATGTGCATTGCAGCCAATGGTTGGTCATCACCATTAGAGAAAACATAGCCAGCAGCTTCCGCCTCAACCATATCAGTTTCATGCTCTTTGATATTTACTTCACGGATCAGTTCTGCTAATTTTATTTCAGCAGCCTTGGTTTGTCCAGATATGGTGAACTCACGTAGTGCTTCAACTGTATCTTCATATTTAGCGACAGTTTCAGCGACAGATTTAGCCATTTCTTTGAGTAGTTCTTTGGCTTTTTCATCATCAAATAACGGTCTAAACTTAATTTGTTCAGCGACATTTTGAGCATAGTCTGCGATTCTATCCTGTCTAGTTACCATGTAGAGGAAATCATCTAAACTTACATGCAGGCCAAATCTCATATCATTCAATGCTAATTTTCGAATTTCAGATTTAAGGTTATCAGCTTCCAGTTCTGCATCGATAGTATTCTGTACAGATTCAGAAGAGTCTTCATCATCACATGCTTTATTTACTGCTTCAAGCATATGTTCAACAGTCTTCTCAACTTGTTGTGCATGTTGGTGGAATAATTCGAATGGGGTGATAGAATGACCCTTTCCTCCAACATCAGAAAGAGCCTCTTCAACATGTATTTCACCACTGCTCTTCCAAATGGCCAATCCTACAGCTATGAAGGAGAGAGGTAAGAGTACTATCATGTTCAAGTCTTCACCACCTGAAGCCACGAATAGTACTACAGCGCCAAAGGCTGCCACAGGTACACTCGCAACCCAGGACATAGCGATTTTACCAAATACTCTGAAGTCTACTGCTTTCGCTCCACCTGCAAGTCCAACTCCTACCACAGCGCCAACCAAAGTATGGGTTGTCGAAACTGGTACTGCTAGGAAAGGCATTGAGAAAATTAGAATTGTAGTTGCAGCGCCAAATTCTGCTGCAAAACCACGTGTGGGAGTAATGTCGGTTATCTTCTTACCAATGGTTTCCATAACCCTCCAACCCCAGGTCATTACACCTATGGCGATACCCGCAGAACCGAGTAAAATTAGCCAAAGAGGAATGGGTGCTTTGTCCATAATTTGTTGACTGTCAGAGGATAGAACTTGCCAAACAGCCGCCATAGGACCAATAGCATTAGAACGATCGTTTGCTCCGTGTGCGAATGCAACATATGCGGCAGTAATAATTTGTAACCAAACAAATATTCGTTCTACTCCTCTAAAGCCACGGTGTTCTTCTTCGATATTGATTTTCCTAAGTACTTGGTAGAGGCAAAGACTTGCAATTGTTCCGATGATTGCAGCCAAAATTAGAGAATTAATCGGAAACCATGCATTATCGGCAAGTGGATTGAATACACCATCTTCTTTTACTGGTAGCCAGTCATATTTATCTGAAATCCAACCATTGGATTCAGCCTTTCCAAAAAATCCTTTCAGAGCCTTAAATTGTAGAGCAAGTCCCAAAATAAAGAATGTTGGGAATGCTAGAATCGGAGCCAACCATTTAGATCTTTGAATTGGCGTCTCAGAATCAAGAATAGTTTTCTTGATTAACATGTAAGAGAAGAAAGCGAGTAGAGCGCCCATTAACGGACTTGCAACCCATGACATCACAACTTTACCAACTACCTCCCAATCGATCAGGCCGCCAGCATCAGGATGCTTCACTTCAAGAACGAGTCCTATGCCCAGAATCCCCCCAATAATTGAGTGGGTAGTTGATACAGGTAAGCCAAATCTAGTGGCTACAGTTAGCCAAGTTGCAGCAGCCATCATTGCCGCAATGAAGCCAAATGCCAAATCTTGTGAAAAATCTTCGTCTACATAATCAGCAGAAAAGTCTACTGCTAATATTCCTTTACGGACAGTATCAGTTACAGCATCACCAGCGAAGAAAGCACCGCAGAATTCGAATATTGCAGCGATAATGACGGCTTGTTTTAGAGTCAATGCACGGGAACCAACCGATGTACCCATTGCATTGGCAACATCATTAGCACCAATGTTCCAAGCCATATATGCACATACCATTAAGGATAAGACGATTAGAATCAAAGTTGTGGCTTCCATATAACGCTCTATCAAAAATAGGTATATTAGTTAAATTAGATATAATCTATATAGGTCTATGTAGTCGGGTATTTGAGAATTATGACTTTTGGACCAGGTGAACATGATGTCAGAAAATTACAGAATACTGGTGGTAGTACCTTTACAGTAAGCCTACCAAAGCCATGGGTTCTCAAACAAAAATTGAGTTCTCGTGACTCATTAAGGATTGATTGGAGACCTAGTGGTGCTCTTAGAATCACACCATTGGAATCAAACCTCAAATCTGTACAGAAAGTATCTTTTTCCATTAACAAGTTACCCAAGGGTAGTTTATTCGATCATCTAATGGGTGCCTATATATCAGGTGCAGATATAATTGATATTGAATTAGAAGGGCTACCTGATAGAGAAACATCGCTTCAAGTACGCCGATTTCTCAGAAATACCCGTGGTTTTGAAATTTTTGAAGAAGATACAAACCGAATAACCCTCAAGTGTCTTTTGAATCCAGGAGATATGCCAATTACCGCTAGTTTAAACCGGATGTATTTACAATTGACATCATTGATTAGAGACTTAGTGAGTGTTTTTGAGGGGGAAGACCGTGATTTCATTAGTGATGCTGAAGATAGAGAAAATGAAGTCGATGCTTTGCTTTACTTGATTGAAAGACAAGCAAGAATTTCTTTGAACTCACATCTTGTCGCAACTAGTCTTAATGTTAGTCGTACACAAGCATTAGAATATACAAACCTTGCACGTTCATTAGAAAGAATGATGGATCATGCATTTACATTATCTCAATTAGTAGAATTAAATCCAAATATTACATCAAATATGATTGGTATGGCTCCATTAGAGCAATTACCTAGATGGCAAAGTGCACTAAAGGAATTGATGATCAACATACGCACAAGAGATTCAAATCGTATTGAATTAGCCAGGGGTGAACTAAAAGAAGCCCAAACAACGCTTAGAGCTTATGAAATGGATTTATTGAAGAACCATCGACAAAATGAATGGATGGCATTTGATTTGAGTTTATCAGAGTCAGTTAGGAGATTGTGCGCCTATTCTAGAGATTTTGGTGAGATTTTATTAAACATGCTTGTGATGGGTAAAATGTCTACTGGATAAGGTGTTTTTAGAGATACCAACTTTACTTTTTATACCTATGTGTTGGCTTTATTACCGCTTATTGATATAGTGCGGGTTCCTAATTTACACTGAGGATAAAACTCAGTCAGGTGGAACACATGGATAAAGAATTAGAGAATTATGTAGAAGAGATAATGGAAAAACAGGAATACAGAAGTGGTATATTTTCGAATTGGATAGATACGATTGTTATGGCTATGAGTGACTTTAGAGCATCTCCAAATGAGCGTGGAATGTATGGCATACGAGGTGGTAAATAATGGATAGATATCTTGAATCCTATGTAGATTCTGTGATGGAATCTCAGCAGTATAGAAATGGGATTAAACTTTCCTCTTCTTGGATTTCACGATTGTTTAATCGTAAATCTAATTCTGAATAGATGCTAAGTTCCTTAACAGTCACCCCGATAGCCCATCATGCGTCGGTGGCTACCACACACATTGGGTTTGATAACTCCACTGGCAACAATTCTTGGATTATTGCTTGGCGGCTGGTGGATGGGTTCAACGATATTTCTTGCTCTAGTGCTGTACCCAGTAATGGAGATCTTAGCTGGTAAAAGTGCTAAAGTTGAACCTTCAACTAGTGGGAGATCATTTGATTTAATTATTCACGCACATGGTTTACTTGTTCCCCTTGTGATAGGAGTTTTATTTTGGAAAATATTTACTACTCCCTATGATTCTTTTATCTGGCTTGGAATAATTTCTGTAGGGTTGAGTTCGGGTGCCTCAGGGATAATTACTGCACATGAATTGGGTCATAGAAAACCAAAATCTTTCAGTTGGTGGCTTGCAAGATTAGATTTATTATGCGTAAATTATCTACATTTTACAGTTGAACATAATTATACTCATCACAAACATTGGGCCCGTTCGATCGACCCTACTTATGCCCCTTTGGGAAGAAGTTTGTATTTTCACTTTATTAGAACAGTACCCTTGCAAATCGTCGGTGCTTACAGGGCTAGACCGAAAGATGTCATACTTTCTCTGATAGTTGAATCAGTCTTGATGGTCACCCTATTATTTATTTCAACAGAAATCTTCGTCGCTTTTATTGTTCAATCCTTAGTTGCGGTATTTCTTCTTGAATTTGTTAATTATTTACAGCATTATGGGTTATCCAGGGGCATTGAGGAGAGGGGAAATGCAAGTCATGCCTGGGAGAGTCGGCATAGATGGTCTAGATGGACATTGATGGAATTGCCCTTACATCCTTCACACCATCTCAAATCTAGTAGCCCTTATCATCGCCTAGAAATGCATGATGAAGCCCCACAATTGCCAAATGGATATTACGTGATGTTCTGGACTGCACTATTTCCACCCCTGTTTCACCATAGGATGAAAAGAGCACTTGAGTAGTTATTTGAAACATTGATATATATATGAAAACCTAATGATGTTGCTTGCTAGTGGTAATTATGCTGACTATTAACGACCTAACTAAGTCATTTGGAATGGGCTCAAATAAACTCCAAGTTCTCCAAGGGATCGATATGGAGATGAAAAGAGGTGAACTAGTTGCTCTCATGGGCCCTTCCGGTTGCGGCAAATCCACTTTACTCAATATCATTGGAGGTCTTCTTTCAGGAGATGGAGGAGAAATAATTCTAAACGACCGAAAATATGGTCTAAAAGGTCCGTCAAGTGTGGTAGATGTTCGTCGAGAATTAGTCGGTTGGATATTCCAAGATTTTCATTTATTGAATCATCTTTCTGCTTTAGATAATGTGGCAATGGCGCTTGAATTATCCGGAATTGATTCCAAAGCGGCTGAAAAAAGGGCAGCAGAGGCTCTAAACAGGGTAGGCCTTGGAGATAGAATACATCATGTTCCTGAACAATTATCAGGCGGTCAACAACAAAGAGTAGCAATCGCTAGGGCGATTGCTGGAAACCGTCCACTTCTTCTTGCAGATGAACCAACGGGCAATTTAGACATAGCTAGTGGAAAAGAAGTATTACAACTTTTCAAAGACCTTTGTCATAATGAAGAAAATCCAATATCCATTCTAATGGTTACTCACGACCCTGAATTGGCTTCCAATGCAGATAGAATGTTATTGCTTACAGATGGAAAAACCAAAGCCTCTGATATTCGAAGCGCTTGGGGACTTGATGAACTGGAAGGTGAAGAAGAATGAGTCCAAAATCCGAAGAAGAAGACTTTGATGCCTTTGCTGTAGATGAGATTCCTAAAGTTAACTTCATGGAAAGATGGCGTAGAAGAGTTCGTGACGCACCAGAGAATGTCAGGCTTGCATCCCAAAGTGCTTGGCGTGGAAGAGAAAGAGGATTAGCCGTTGTTGCTGGAGTCTTTCTTGCTTCTTTGGTAATTACTACCGTGCTTTCATATGGAGTTGGGCTTTCACAGATATTTTTTGATGAATCATTGAGTAATAACCAATTTGATGCTAAAGTAGAATATGCCAGAGAACCTGTTGAAGGAGCCAAAGGTTGGTCAAATAATACTACTACCATGCAGAATGTATGTGGCGAATTAATGGATACCTACTCGGAAGAATTGAGTGACTGTACCTTGGTATTTGGTCGGCAAGGAATACATAGTGGTGGATTCTTCAATCAAGATTTCGTCTTTGCTCAACCGCTTGAAATGAGATCTATTTCTGATACTGAAAACCCATATTGGTTGAATGTTACTTTCGATTATCCCGAACTAGCAGATGCAGGTCCCCCAATTTCCAACATGCGTTCTATACGATTAATGGGTCCTGAAGCATTTGATGGGGAAATTGCAAGTAGATTTAGCGAAAATATAATCCAGGGTCAAGGAGAATGGCCATCACCAGAAAATATGTCAGCGCAAAGAGGAGTAATTCTTCCATCCAATATTGCCTCACAAGCAAAGGCAGAAGTCGGTGATGTTTTGGAAGCAGTGGAATTTGTTTATGTGGTGGATAGTGAATTCTTTGATACAGGTGGAGTCGAATTAGTAGAATCATGTACAGGTATTGCTTCCTCATCAGAAAATGGAAAAATTTATTGTCGCCAATCGATAATTATGACAAATATGACAGTTGTAGGAATTTACCAACCATGGGATTTTGGTAATCCCACTTTAGGCCCCAATCCAATCTTTACTACATGGACTGCTTTAGATGAGCAGGAAAGGGCTATATTGATGGATTATGATCATATGTATCTTGGTTTAACTATAGATAGAAGCCAACTACCAACTTCTTCTACAGCTGATGCCCAAGATTGGCTAGATGTTTTGAAAAGCGACATAATGTCTGAAAACTATACTTCGGAAGAGGTAGATTTATTCTACACAGATATTGTTGGAGGAACTATTGTTTTTCTCAATATCTTCCTTGGTTTAATTCAAATTTTTGATTATATAATCATGGTTCCAATCGTTGTAATGTCTCTAGCAGTTTTGGTGTATGGATTGATATTATCTCTAGAACAACGACGTAAAGAAATCAGTATTCATCGGGTGATAGGTGCAAATAGTTCAGACCTTCAAAGCATGGTTCTTTTAGAATTAGCAGTATTTTCTTCCGTTGCTTGGATTGCAGGATACCTTTTAGCAATGTTTTCAGTTCCAATTGTTCTTTCTGCAGTTGGTTTCATGGAATTTAGAACAGGAGAATATAATATCGATCCTACGCTAAGTTTTACTGCAACTATGTTTACTGCTCTTTCGACTGTTGGTCTGGCTCTTCTCTTTGGTCGTAAGCGCTCTCAAAAGTTTATTGAGCTGGAAATTGAAGAAGGTGTTAAGAGTGTTGTTCAAGCAAATGAGCCTAAGAGATGGCTTCACTGGTTATGTTTCCTTTTCGGTTTAGTATCCGTAATAGATACATGGTTAGAAATGAATGGCAGTGAAGATGGACTTGTCTCTAATTTCTTCTTTGAAGGCCTTCTTGGAATATTTGGTCCGTTCTTATTGTGGATAGGTGGAGCCTTGCTACTCGGAAGAATCGGGGCTAAGGGCCCTCAAATTATGCAGCTGATATTTGGACGCTCACCACTCTTGAAAGATGTAAAGAGAGGCCTGAAAGGTTCTGGTTCCACTGAATCAGTAAACCGATTAGCGGTAATTATGTTACTAACTCTTTCAATTGTTACTTTGGCTGCAGTTCAAGGATATACAGGTACTCTTGTCGATCAAAGAACTGTAGACGCAACTGTAGGTTCTGATGTACAAGTTACTTTTGAAAACCCTCAAAACCAGTCAGAAGCTCTCTCTATATTCAATGAAATTTATGATGGCAGTTCAACTGCCGTCGCTACTACAATTCCAAGTTTGTTGCTAAAGCCTTCTGAAGGAGGAGATACACTCAGGACTTGGGTAATACTTGATGATAGTGATTCAGTATTGAAATGGAATGAGCAGTCCATACCAGGAACAGATGTATCTGACGCATTAGATACATATTCAAAACTTGGCTTTACTGCTGGTGAAGACTCTGCATATACTTTGGATATAGCAGGTTCTGAGGGTGGTAAAGGAGATAATCTAGATGATATTTTACTTAAGCAAGGAGATTCACAATTTGAAAAATTAGAATTTACTTGGGAAGAGGTTTCTTTCAATATAATCAGTGGAGATGATGAAAATAGAAGCCAAAATGAAAATATAGAAATCATTTTGCAAGCATTATCAGATTATTCTGAATTAATGAATATAGACCTTTCAGAAGTTGACTTTTCCGGATTGGATTTGAGTAATAGAAACCTGAGTCGAATCGACTTTAGTGGGGCTGACTTATCTGGTGCTAATCTTCAAGGAGCAAACCTTAGTGAATCATTGCTTATCAATACTAATTTGAATGGAGCTAATATGCAAGAGTCAAATCTAGTGAATACTATAATTTATGAATCTACAGATGGTTCGATGGTGGGCGCTAATCTTTCAGGTGCCAATATGTCAGGATTATTTGGAGATGTTGACTTTTCTCAAGCGATTCTTGACGATTCGATATGTCCAAATGGAGAATTAGTCGATGATTCAGGATGCCAAGGTGCCTCAATCCTCCCTACACCACTTGCTGCTCCACTATTAGCAGCAGGAATACAAGTTGAGTTCATTGTAACTCCACATAATATCACATTGAATTATATGGGTGTACACAAATATATTCCTGGAATCTCTACCGCTTCGATTGACAGTGAATTGATAATTGGTGAGTCAGCATGGAGAACTTTGGTTGGAGAAAGTGCGTCAATCAATCATAATTCTACGAGTTGGATTTTCAGGGTCGATGGAGTTGAAGATGAAGACCTAGAAACTCTAGGTTCTAATATCGAGGCAGATTCAAGGATCGCAGGAGTAATTGACTGGGCAAGTGAATACAAAAATGTTGAAAGAAATGGTGGTCTGATTTTTGGAACACCAGGTCTTCTATCACTACAGTTTGTAGTTGCTGGCGTTGCCGCAGTAGCATCAAGTTTCGTTTTCCTCTCTCTAGTACTTAATCAAAGAAAGAAGGAGTTGGCGGTACTACAAGCAATTGGTGCAAGTCCAAACCAAATATTGCGATTGGTTTTGTTTGAGATTTTATCAATAGTTATGGTTTCGATGATTCTTGGATTGGTTTTGGGAATTGGTTTAGCCTTCTCATTCAATGGTTTCTTTGATGTATTTGGATTTATATTCCAATTATTTGGTGGTGCATCTACCAGCATACGGAGAGAATTAGTATATCCATGGGTGCAATTAGGATTGGTCTCACTATCTGTATTTATAGCGGTTGTTTTAGCACTACTATTCACTACACGTAAAGCATTGAAATCTGACTTAGCAATGGTCTTGAAGGGGGAGTGAAAATGGTTAATAGTATTTTGAAAGCCCAATCTTTGTATCACGTTTATGAATCTAAAGCTGAAGATGGAAACGTCGTAGCGCTAAGAGGATTACATATCGATGTCAAAGAAGGAGAAGCAATAGCAGTAGTAGGACCATCAGGTTCAGGTAAATCGACATTGATGAAGTGTCTTGGCGGACTGATGAAAGCAAGTGCCGGTTCAGTATTCCTTGCGGGTAAGAACATGACACGTCTTAGTGGGCCTGAACTAGTTCATCTTAGGCAAAAAACGGTATCCTTCATATTCCAAGAGGGAAATTTACTTCCTAACATGAATGCAAGGGATAACGTTGCTCAACCACTAAGGCATCAAGGGATGTCATCAAGGAAAGCATTGAAACTTGCTGATAAAATGTTAGATCGATTAGGTATTTTACCTCGGGCTAAAGCACTTCCAATGCGCCTTAGCGGTGGAGAACAGCAAAGAGTTGCAATCGCTAGAGCATTGATTACTAATCCGAGACTCATTTTGGCGGATGAGCCAACAGGAGCTCTTGACCCTATTACAAGTAGAGAGGTCTTGGCTTTATTCAAGGAACTGCATGAAAGAGATGGAGTTTCTTTCTTGATAGTTACTCACTCGAAAGAGGTTGCTGCATTTGCTAATCGTTCTTTAGAATTAAGAGACGGTAGATTTGTTGCTGAACACGGTGAAGGAGTTGACGTTGAAGACCTTTCAGAAGGAAGAGAATTAATCATAGATGATACTGGAACGGTAACATTACCTCCAGATGTACTGCTTCGAATTGGTGGTGCTGGAAAATACATGATTGGAAATATCGATAGTGGATACATATCTCTTCAAGGCGAAGGAGTAGAAAGTATGGGCGAGTTAGAACTTGCTTCATCTTGTCCTGCCTGTAAGCATGACTATGGTGAAAGCGATGACCAATTATGTCCATCTTGTGGCTCGAGTAGGCCGATGGTTGAAGTCAAGTCATGAAAGTTTAGATCAATGGCTATGTTCCATTAATCCTAGAGCATCCATTCCAAACAAGACAATTCTAAGTAAACCATTCAAAGCGAGTATCTCTGCCATCTTCACTCTGCCTAGTTAATTGTCTAATCCACATGAAAAGTCAGCTGATTGAAATAATTCCGCTAGAGATAAGGCTGCTGCACTTTGCCTTGATCGTTGTAATTCACGTATTTGAAACCAAGAATATATCGCTGCATCTAGAATTGTTACCAATCCAAGGATTTCTGCCCACTGGGATGCTGATGCTAAATACATGTACTAGCCATAAGTAGTAGTCTTAGATTCTTTCCTTATTGATTTTAGTTTAAATCAAACTAATTAATAATCTAATAGGTTTAGAATTAGATTATTACTTTTTCAAGCAGATTTAACGCCTTCAGGCCAAAGTACCAAAATCAAGGTTTTACCTCTAGTTTTGGGGGTGTGAGTTGTATCTCGATTCATCCAAACAATTGAGCCAGTTGGATAAGTCCCATCTTCATCCCATACTTCTCCTTCAAGCACAAGATAAGCCTCTCCTCCAGGGTGCATGTGAGGCATGAATGCATCGACAGTAACTTCAGAGTTGGCTTCATACAAGACAAGTGACGTTTTTTCTTCACGCTTAAGTTTTCCAAGTTTAACACCTGTTCCAAAATCTCGCCATGAAATATTCTTGTCCAACCAGTCTCTATCAATTGTAAAACTGAGCCATTCTGACATATCATGAGTGAAGACCATGAATAGCCCAATACCATCCACTTCATGAGTAATTCGG